>Ga0008835_100203_pt1 | contig 71471 bp, 65 predicted proteins | sample HotLakConsoUCCRE_FD_62215 | JGI IMG/M metagenome (GOLD analysis project Ga0008835, IMG submission 62215) | Hypersaline microbial mat communities from Hot Lake, Washington, USA - Hot Lake Consortium UCC-RE (Hybrid Assembly) ... | reverse complement strand
CCGTCGAAGCCGCCTGCGCCGAGGCCTTGTCTCACAACGTCCATTCCGCCGGCGTGATCTTGAACATCCTGGCGCGTCACCGCGAACCGCCGCCACCCAGGACCATCGCGACGCCGGATGGCATAGACGCAGAAATTGAGAATACGCTGATCATCGGCACCCCCAAATGCGTCCAGCCGGGACGCACGGCGAGGGTGAGATCGGTCCCACGACCGCGGCAATGATCGCGCACAACACTTCGATCCACCCGACCCTGAACGCAAACCTGCGGCACCCTTTGCGAAGGCCGCGGAGAGAACCCCAGAGCCCGGCACGCAGAACGAAGTGCAGAAAGATCATCCGTTGAAAAAGCGATTAGCGAACCTTGACGGACGTGACCGATCCAGGGCCAACCTCAGGTAAAGTTTCCGAGCAAACTTTCACGGTTCATCGACCTCGAGCACAAAATCCCCATTGCGGATCTCGTTCGTGATCGCCCGCACGATCTCCGGGCGGAGCGACGGATCGTCCGGGCGGAACAGCCCGGTCTGGCGCAGCGCGCGGCGCAGGTTGATCTCGGTGCCGAGGAACTCCATTGCTACACGGGAGGCTCCGGGTTTCCGGCCCCTGCGGGTCGGGCCGCCGGTCTGGATGCCCATCAGGAAATCGATCCTCTGGCGATAGCTGGGGTAGAGAGTCATCTGGGTGACGGAATTCACCTCCTTGGTCTCGTATTCGAAGACCTGGATGCGGTCAGCGAGCTGGAAGATCATGCCCTCGTACTTGTTGCTGCCGGTCCATCGCCGTGTGTCGGGGTCGCGCAGCACCTCGATGTTCTTGAAATAGCCGCGGTTCTCCCGGACGACGATGCCGGCGAGAGAACGGATGATGCAGCCCTTGTTCCCAAACGAATAGAAGTAGCGGAAATAGTAGCCGGCGTAGCGGTCCATGGGATGGCTGCGCGCGAAGATCCGTTCGAGGTGACGCAGCGGCACGTCGAGCTGCGCCTTGGCGATGGGCCGGTTTCGTAACCCCAGAAGCTGGCCAAAGCGCGGCGGGTCCATCAGCATCTCGGATTCGGTCACTCCGAAGAAATCGCACATCCTGCGCATGTTGTGGCGCGAGGGATGCACCTGGCCGCTAAGGTACTTGTTGAACTGCTGGCGATTGAGACCCATGCGGCGGCACACCTCGGCAATCGACCGGAAGTGCCCGCAGAGCAGCGTGAGGTTTTCACTGAAGCTGGACATGCCCCTATCGCAACCTGACGCACCCGAAGTGTCAAGCTGCGAACTTCAGCGAAATGGCTTCCTGTCCGGTTCTGCGTCATCATCCCGTCACGCAAGAAGCAAGAGGACATCCCATGCTGCAGGCGCCGTGCGAGATCGAGGAACTCCATCATCTCGAGATTCCGATGCCCGACGGGTGCCGCCTCGGCGCGCGCATCTGGCGGCCGAAGGACGCAGCCGACAACCCGGTCCCCGCTATCCTCGAATACCTGCCCTACCGCAAGAACGATTTCACCGCCGGTCGCGACGCGTCGATGCAGCCCTACCTCGCCGAGCATGGCTACGCGGTGATCCGCCTCGATCTGCGGGGCGCGGGCGACAGCGAAGGGCTGATGGTCGACGAGTATCTGCAGCAGGAGCTGCAGGACGGCTTCGACGCCATCGCCTGGATCGCCGCGCAGGACTGGTGCGACGGCAACGTCGGCATGATCGGGATTTCCTGGGGCGGCTTCAACGGCTTGCAGATCGCGGCGATGCAGCCGCCGGCGCTGAAGGCCGTCATCACGCTGTGCTCGACCGACGACCGCTACGCCGATGACGTGCACTACATGGGCGGCTGCGTGCTGGGCGAGCAGATGACCTGGGCCGCCGTCATGTTCGGGCGCAACACGCTGCCGCCCGACCCGGCCAATGTCGGCAACCGCTGGTTCGAGATGTGGACCGAGCGGCTGGAGTGCAGCGGGCTCTGGGCGAAGAACTGGTTCGAGCACCAGACCCGCGACGCGTTCTGGAAGCACGGCTCGATCTGCGAGGACTGGTCGAAGGTCACGGTGCCCGTCTACGCGGTCTCGGGCTGGGCCGACGGCTATTGCCGCACCGTCTTCCGCCTGATGCAGAACCTGCAGGGTCCGAAGAAGGGCCTCGTCGGCCCTTGGGCGCACCGCTACCCCCATATCGGGGAGCCGGGACCCGCGATCCATTTCCTGCACGAAGAGCTGCGCTGGTGGGATTACTGGATGAAGGACGCCGAGACCGGGATCATGGAGGAGCCGCAGCTGAGGCTCTACATGCAGGACTGCGTGCCCCCCGCCGGCCATTATGCCGAGCGCCCGGGCCGCTGGGTGGCCGAGCCGTTCTGGCCCTCGCCCAATGTCACGCGCACGGCGTTCCACTTGGGTCCGGACGGATCGCTCGGGCGCGAGCCGCCGACAGTTGGCGCAGCACTGGCCCACCGCTCGCCGTTCTGGGTCGGCATGGCATCGGGCAAGTGGTGCGGCTATTCGCGGCCCGGCGACGCGCCGCTCGACCAGCGGCGGGAGGATGCGGGGAGCCTCTGCTTCGACACCGCGCCGCTCACCGAGGCGCTGGAGTTCGCGGGCGACGCGGTTGTGCACCTGAAGGTCTCGGTCGACCGGCCGGTCGCGCAATTGGCCGCGCGGCTTTGTACCGTGGACGCCGAGGGGCGTTCGACGCGGGTGTCCTTCGGCGTGTTCAACCTGACCCACCGCGACAGCCACGAGACCCCGGAGGCGCTGGAGCCCGGCCGTGTCTACGACATCGCCATCCCGATGCGGCACGTTGCGCAACGGATCGCGCCCGGCTACCGGCTGCGGCTCGGCATCTCGACCAGCTATTTCCCGATGATCTGGCCCGCGCCCGAGGCGGTGACGGCCACGATCCACACCGAGGGCAGCTACCTGGAGTTGCCGCTGCGCGCGGTATCGCCGGACGACGCCGCGCTGGCGCCGTTCCAGCCAGCCGTGACGGCGCCAAAGCTGGAGACCGAGACGCTGGCCGAGGGCGAGAATTGGGTACGCATCAGCGAGGACGCGGTGACGGGCGAGCATGTGGTCGAGATCGCCGACGGCGACGGCGTCGTGCGCATCCTCGGCAACGACATCACGATGACGGAGCAGGGGTTCGAGCGGCATGTGATCACCGCCGAAGATCCGCTGTCGGCGAAGGCCACCGCCGACTGGACGCTCGGCCTGTCGCGAGGCGCCTGGAGCATGCGGTCGGAGACGCACACGGAGCTGACCGCCGACCGCGACAGCTTTCGCATCCGCGCCAGCCTGCGTGTCTGGCACGGCGACGACCTTATCGCGGAGAACGATTGGGACGAGAGGATCGGCCGGACCCTCGTCTGATGGAATGGCGGACTACCCTCCGCCGGAAACAACAAGATCGGCCAAGGCCCAACGGGAGAGACAACAATGAAACGGATGATGACGACACGACGGACGTTCCTCGCCTCCTCGGCGGCGATCGGGGCAGCGGGCCTCGTGCCCGGCGGCGCGAGCATGCTGCGCGCGCAGGAAGGCAGCGTTCTGAACCTCAGGCTCGACGGCGACAACCAGATCCTCGACCCCGGCTACATGGTCGGCGGCACCGAGATCGAGGCGCAGAAACAGTGCCTGCCGTTCCTCGCCGAATACGTGCGCGATGGCGACGCCTTCACCTGGCGCCCCACTGCCTATGTCACGCGGCTTGAATACGTTGACGAGACCCATATCGAGTTCGAGCTGGCCCCGAACCTGCAATGGTCGAATGGCTACGGCACGGTCACGGCCGCTGATGTAGCATGGTCCTACGAGCGCATGAAGGGCACCGAGTGGTCGGGCTACTTCGACGCGCTGGACACCGTCGAGGTGACCGGCGAGCTGACCGGAACGCTGGTACTGTCGGCGCCCTTCGCGCCCTTCATCATGGTGACGCTCTGCCACGGGCCGGGCGCGATCCTGTGCCAGCAGGCGGTCGAGGACGTGGGCGGGCGGTTCACCACCGAGTTTCCCGCCGTCTGCGGCCCCTACACATACTCGGCCACGCCCGGGCAGCGCGCGGTGTTCGAGCGCAACCCGGAGTGGACCGGCCCGGCGCCCGATTTTGACCGCGTGGTGCTGCAGGTCATCACCGAGGTGCAGGCCGCCGAGCTTGCCTACGAGGCCGGCGAGATCGAGTGCACCGAGTTGGGCCCCGACGCCCTGGCCCGCTACACCGAGACGATGCCCGCGAACACCGCCATCACCACCGCCGGCGAGTTGCAGTACATGTGGATGGGCATGAACACCCAGCATGAAAAGCTGCAGGACATCCGTGTGCGCCAGGCGATCCAGCACGCGGTCGACGTCGACACGATCATCGCGGGCGCCTTCGCCAATACCTCGGCCCGGTCGAACGGCATCATCTGCCCCGGCCTGATCGGGCACCGCAGCGAGCCGTCGATCAGCTACGACCCCGACCGCTCCCGCGAACTGCTGGCCGAGGCCGGGGTCGACGGATTGCAACTGACGCTGCGCACGCTGAACTGGCAGGAGCGGCTGCTGACCGCGCAGATAATTCAGGCCAACCTCGCCGCCGTCGGCATCGAGCTGCGCATCCTGCCGATGGAAAGCGGCCCGTTCTGGGAAATGGGCATGGAGGAGGCCGGCGACACCTGGCAGGAGCTGGAGATGTGGCTGATGCGCTTCGCCACCGTGCCCGACCCCTACGAGGCGACGCAGTGGTTCATTTCCGAGCAGGTCGGCGTCTGGAACTGGGAACGCTGGACCGACGAGGAATACGACCGGCTCTACCTCGAAGGCCAGACCGAGACCGACCCGGACGCGCGCGCCGAGATCTACCTGCGCATGCAGCAGATCATGGATGACACCGGCGCCTATGTCTGGATCAACCACGAGCCCGAGGTCTACGCGCACACCACCGACATCGTGATCGACGCGGCGCCCTCGGGTGAGCTGAACTACCGCAACTTCACGCGCGCCTGACCCCAAACCCGCGCCGTCCCGTCCGGCGGCGCGGGCCCATGCCCGAGAGGCGCCTGTGCCATGCTTTCCTACCTCGTGAAACGGCTGACCCTGTCGCTGGTCGTGGTGGCGCTCGTCCTGCTGCTGCTGTTCTCGATGCTGCACATGATCCCGGGCAACCCCGCCATTCTTGCGCTCGGCACCCGCGCCTCGCCCGAGGCGATCGCGGAGTACACGGCGCGCATGGGCCTCGACGAACCGGTGGCGATGCAGTTCCTGATCTATGTCGGCAACGCGCTGCAGGGCGATCTGGGCAGCGACGTGTTTTCCGGGCGTCCCGTGACCGCCATCATCGCCGAGCGCATCGGCTTCACCATGGCGCTGATCTTCACCGGAATGGGCTGGGCCGTCCTGCTCGGCGTGCCGCTGGGGTGTTTGGCGGCGGTCCGGCAGAACAGCTGGATCGACCGGGTCACCGGCATCTTCTCGGTCGGGACCATCGCGATCCCGTCCTTCCTCGTCTCGATCTGGGCGCTGCTGATCTTCGCGCTGCAACTGCGCTGGCTGCCCGCGATCGGCGCGGGCGAGCCGGGCGAGTTCGGTGACCAGCTCGGCCACCTGATCCTGCCCGCCTTCGCCATCGGTCTCGGCTGGGTCGGTTATCTTGCCCGCATGGTCCGCGCCTCGATGCTCGAGGTCCTGGGCGAACCCTATATCCGTTCGGCCCGCGCATACGGGCTGTCGCCGCGCAAGGTCACGGGCTACGCGCTTCAGGTCGCGATCCTGCCCACGATCACGCTGATCGGGATGGGGTTCGGCGGCCTCATCTCGGCGGCGGTTTTCGCCGAGATCATCTTTGCCCGCCCCGGTCTGGGCAAGATGATCTTCGACGCCGTGTCGGACCGGAATTTTCCCCTCGTGCAGGGCGGCGTGCTTGTGGCCACCGGCTTCTACATCCTCGTCGTCCTGATCTCTGACCTCCTCATCGCATCGCTCGATCCCCGTGTCCGACAGTCGCTCTGATCCCCGCCCGCCGCCCGAGGCGCCCGAAGTGCCGGGCCAAGTCGCCCCCCTCGGAACCGGGCGCGAAAGCGCGCATCGCGAGCGGCGCGAGAAGCTCAGACACTTCCTGACCGACGTACAGGGCATGATCGGGCTGGCGCTGGTCCTGATCTTCGTCGCAAGCGCCGTCTTCGCGCCGCTGATCGCGCCCTACGACCCCAACGCGCTCGACATCCCCGCGCGGATGTCGCCGCCGTCCTGGACCCATCTGGCCGGCACCGACCAGCTGGGCCGCGACACCTTCTCGCGCATTCTCTACGGGGGGCGGGTGGCGCTGCAGATCGCGGCGATCGGCGTCTCGGTCTCGCTGGTGATCGGCATGGCGCTGGGCATGATCGCGGGCTTCGGGCCGCGCTGGCTCGACAACCTGCTTCTCATGGTCTTCGACGCAGTGCGGTCGTTTCCGACGATCCTGCTTGCGCTGGCCACCGTGGCGCTGACCGGCCCGAGCCTGGGCGTCGTGCTGGCCATCGTCATCATCACGACGATTCCAAGCTACGCGCGCGTCGCCCGCACCGCGACGCTGGCGCTGAAGAACACTGAGTTCATCCTGGCCGAACGCGCGCTCGGCGCCTCGACGGCGCGCATCCTGTGGCACCACATCATGCCAAACGTGATGGGGCCGCTGCTGATCCTCGCAGCGATGGAGGTGCCTGTGGTCGTGACAGTGGAGGCCGGACTCAGCTTTCTCGGCCTTGGCGTTCTGCCGCCGCAATCGAGCTGGGGCACGATCCTGAACGAAGGCTACCTCGTGATCCGCGACGCGCCCTGGATGGTCGTCGCAGGTGGCATCCCGCTGATCCTCACCACGCTCGGGTTCACCTTCCTGGGCGAGGCGCTGCGCGACATCTTCGACCCGCGCATGGGCCGGGGGCGCTGAGCATGGAGACGCTTCTCGACATCGCCGGCCTCTCGGTCGACTTCCGCACCTCGCGCGGACGGGTGAAGGCGCTGCGAAACGTCAGCTTCCCCGTGCGCAAGGGGCGCATCCTTGGCATCGTCGGCGAAAGCGGCTCGGGCAAGAGCACGGTGCTGTGGTCGATCCTCGGCCTGCTCGCGGGCAACGCCGAGGTGACGGGCGGAACCGTCGGCTTCCAGGGCCGCGACCTGCTGCGGCTCGACGAGGCGGGCCTGCGCGCGGTGCGGGGCGAGGAGGTCAGCGTCGTGTTCCAGGACCCGATGACCTCGCAGATCCCGGTGTTGCCCTACGGGCGGCAGATGGCCGACATCCTCTATCGCCGCAAGGGCATGAGCGCGCAGGACAAGCGCAAGGCCGCCGTCGAGATGCTGCGCCGCGTCGGCATCCCAGACCCCGATACGCGCGTCGACGCCTACCCGCACGAGTTCTCCGGCGGGATGCGCCAGCGCGCGGGCATCGCCATGTCGATGCTGACCGGGCCGAACCTGCTGCTGGCCGACGAGCCGACGACCGCGCTCGACGTGACGATGGAGGCGCAGATCATCGCGCTGATGCGGCAGCTGCGCACAGAGTTCGACACCACCATCGTCGTGGTGTCCCACAACCTCGGGTTGATCGCGGAACTTTGCGACGACGTGGTGGTGCTCTACGCCGGCGAAGTGGTGGAGACCGGCGAGGTGCACGACATCTTCCACAACGCACGCCACCCCTACACCCGCGCGCTGCTCGAATGCGACCCGGCCCGGATCGAGGAGGTCGCGGCGCGACTGCCGGTGATCCCCGGCGACATCCCCGACCTGACGGCTGCGCTGCAGGGCTGCATCTACGCCAGCCGCTGCCAGCGCGTGATGGCGGAGTGCCACACCATCGCGCCGCCGGTCGCGCAGCGCGGCACCGGCGTCGCGAAATGCCATCTGCTGGAGGGACCGCTGGCCGATCCCGACTGGCCGCCGCCGGGCGATGTGCCGACGGTGCCCCGCAATGCCGGCGCACCGGTGCCCGCGCGGCCTGCGGTCGGAGATGCCCTGCTGCTCTCCGTCTCGGACCTCAACGTCCGGTTCCGCACCATGGGCCCGATCCGGGCGCGGCTGCGCGGCGTGGCGAAGCCTTGGGTCGACGCAGTGCTCGACGTCAGCCTCGACGTGCGGCCGGGCGAGACACTGGGGCTGGTGGGCGAAAGCGGCTCGGGTAAGACGACGCTGGGGCGCACGATCCTGAACCTGCTGAAGGCCGACGGCGGATCGGTCCGGTTCGACGGGCAGGAAACCTCGTCCATGGCCGAGCGGCAGTTCAAGCCGCTCCGCCGCGACATGGCGATGATGTTCCAGGACCCGGTCGGCTCGCTCTCGCCGCGCAAGTCGGTGCGCGCGCTGATCACCGAGCCGTTCACGATCCACGGCATCTCTGGCGTGGATCTGGACGCGGAGGCCGAGCGGCTGGCCGACATGGTGCGCCTGCCGCGCACCTTTCTCGCGCGCTACCCGCACGAGCTGTCCGGCGGGCAGGCGCGGCGTGTGGGCGTGGCGCGCGCGCTGGCGCTGAACCCGAGGCTGATCATCGCCGACGAGCCGACCGCCGGCCTCGATGTGTCGGTGCAGGGTGAGATCCTGAACCTGATGGCCGACCTGCAGGCGGAACACGGGCTGAGCTATCTCATCATCACCCACAACCTGCCGGTGGTGCGCCACATCGCCGACCACCTTGCCATCATGTACCTTGGCCGGATCGTGGAGGACGGGCCGACCGCCGACATCTTCGCCGCCCCCGCCCATCCCTACACTCGCGCGCTGGTGGAGGGCGTGCCAAAACCCGACCCCGACCGCCGCCGCCCCGAGGCCGCGAGCATCACGGGCGAGGTGCCGAGCCTGATCCGGCGCCCGCCCGGCTGCGATTTCGCGACCCGCTGCCCGCGGGTGCAGGACGCGTGCCGGATCGCGAAGCCCCCGCATGTCGCGATCGCGCCGGGACACACGCATGCCTGCCTGTTTCCGCTGCGCGGGACGACCACAGAAACGGAGACGCCATGAGCTACGGGATCTACATCGGCCGCAACCTCACCGCCGATGGTCACGCCTGGCTGGCCGGATACGGTGACGAGCCGTCGAGCCACTGGCTCGAGATCGTGGACCGTGCCGAGCACGCGCCGGGCAGCACGATCGCCGTGGGCGTCGGGCCGGAGGCAGACATGCCGGGCGTGCGCAGCGCGATCCCACAATCCGCCACCACCGCGCGGCACATGCGCGTGAGCTACAGCTACTACCTCGGCGTGCCCGCGCCGATCACCAATGGCGGTCTGAACGAACATGGCGTGGCGGTGCGCGACATCTGGTCGACCTCGCGCCCCGAACTCATCGCGATGACGCCCGCGCACCAGAGCGGGCCGAACTACTCCGACCTTGCGCGCATCGTGCTGGAACGCGCCCGCTCCGCTCGCGAAGGCGTCGACCTGATTGCCGCGCTGATCGCGGAGCACGGGTATTCGGATTACGGCGGCAATTCCCACCTCATCGCCGACCCGGACGAAGCCTGGGTGATGATCCAGTTTTCCGGCGGCAAGGGACTCTGGGTGGCCGAAAAGCTCGGCGCCGACGATATCCGCGCCTCCCGGCCGGGGTATGTCGGGGTGGTTCCGACGAAGCCGGACGACACCTTCCTCTTTCCCGACCATTTCATCCAGACCGCAGTGGGCCTCGGCTGGTTCGACCCCGCTTCGGGCCCGTTCGACGTGAACAGGATCTACGGGGACGGGAAGGGCCCGTGGGAGGGGCCTGCCTGGGTCGAGGCCGAGATGCGCAAGCGGGCCGCCAAGGAAGGCGGCATCACCCGCGAAGATGTGTTCTGGTCGATCTCGACCGAGGTGCTGACCGGCGACACCGCTGGCTACGGGCAGGTCGTGCCGCTGGTCCATCCCGGCTTTTGGGAACTGCGCATGATGTGGCACGCGCCGATCGGCCCAGTGACGGCGCCACTCCTGCCGGTGTTTCTGGGACAGGCGGGAGTTCCCGACGAATACGCCCAGCACCGTTACCTGACGATGGGTGAGGCATCGCGCTTTCTCGACCGGCGAAAGGAAGCGAAGGACCCCGCCACCGTCTCCCACGTTCCGCAGGGAATCGAGGTTGCGGACGCGGCCTTCTACGAGTTCAAACGCCTGATGCACCTGTGTTTTCAGGACGAGGGCCTCCTGCGTCAGTCATGGGATCACTGGCGCCGGATGGAGGGGAGCGTGGCGGCCCAGGTGCACGAAGTCCTGCGAACCGCCGAGTTGCTTCTCGACGCTGGCGAGACAGGCCTCGCCGGCCGGGTCCTAACCCGCGAAAGCCATGTCTGGTTGCGTGAGGCTCTCGACGACTGCAAGGCGCTCGTCGATGCCGGGGTTGTGGTACTGAGGCGGTCCGAGCGTCTGACTCGAACCGGGCCGCCTTCGTCACCGAAACAGCTCTGGTAGCCGGGAACTTGCCGGTTGGCGAGCCGAAAGACAAGCTGGTTGCTCGCCAAGCACCAACGGTCGGGCTGGTGGAGCTGCTGGAACGGATCGGCCCGCCCGAGTCGCCACGAATATTCGTCTATGCCGTCGCCTTGGGGCCGTCCCTCGACTCTGTTGATGGAATGGAGAATCCGGAGATCTTCACCTCGCTCGAGTCGCCACCGGAGTAGGCACTCACCGGTTGCCCCGCCCAGTGATCTACCACAGGGCTTGGCCCAGACCGATCGTGGCGGATTGTGTCACTCCTCCGCCTGAAGCCGCAGGTAGCACTCCTCGCAGAACCGGTGGGAAATCAGGGCAACCTCCTCCCCATCGCGGCGGCAGTACTCTGAGGGTTCGATCCATTTGCGTACGCCTGATGGCACACCGATCGGCCATTTCACACGCGCGCAGATGGTGCAGAGCGTCAGAATGACTTCGGCTTCTTGATCCGCAACGGGGACGCCGAAAAGCGGAATGGCAGGTCGCTGTTGATCCAAGATCATCACCGGCTGATAGGGTAAGTGCCGCGAGCCGTCCTCGCGCAAGAAAACCTTCCATGGCAATCAAACTCGGGCTGGCGCGATCAGGTGTCCAGCGCCTTGGGCAGCCGCTCTGCCAGCGCTTTCCGTCGATTGAGCTTCTGCAGCAGTTCAAGGGGCCTGTCCGGCAGGCCGCCAGAAACGAAGTTGCCCTCACGATAGCCTGAGGTTAAGAGGAGGCGCAGATCAGGACGCAACTGCCGCCATTTGAGGACGGCATAGCGACCGGCTGCTTTTGCCAAATGCTGCGCATGCGACGCTGCAAGGTCACAGCCGGCTTTCCGCCCGTCGTGTCGATGACGTACCTGGTCGCGCCTGCGACGCGGACGGACCCCGATGCACTTCCAGATAGATGAGCGGCTGGCCACGCGTCGCTCGGGCAGCGTGCCGGTCGGTTCAGATCACGGCCGCGCCCTTTGTCGTCCAGTACGTGCTGATGGCGTCGTTCGTCTGGATCATGGGGCTGTCGGTTCGGGTACCGCGGGGACAGCGGCTGCCGCTGCTGTTCCGCGCGCTGCTCCTGTTCGTGTTTACATGGTCCACCACGGAAGGGTCACCGCGCAGCAGTTGATCACCGCGCGCGCCGCGCCACCGATCTGAGGCGGCTGGCGCCTGCTTCCGCTGTATTGGTGGCGCCCAGCGACCATGTTGTTCATCTTGTTTCTGCCTGCGAGATAATTTGTATGACAGTGGTCGGCGTGTACCTCGCCCGGACGCGCCGCGCATAGTCGCGCGCGCCAGTTTCTGGTTGCCCGGGCCAGTGTCCGAGAATGGACGTTACGGGGCAGGGGGGCAGACGGCGGGCGGGGACCGGGAGAAGAGTTCGTCTCCCGGGGGTGTCTCAGCGAGCCTCCTTCAGATCCGTTGCATGAGCCGCGCGGTCGAAGGCGTGGTGCGGATGGTCCTGCGACGGATCGCGCAGGGCTGGCACGACGGCAGGAAGCTGGACTGCCGCCGGAATGGGTGCAGCGCGAGGCTTTTGTTTCGGAGGTCGTGTCATGGTTTCACTCCCAGCCCAATCTGCTTCTCGATCTCGATGATGGCGAAGAAGGCTGCGCCAATCGCGATGATCAGCACGCCGTCCATCAGCGGGACGGGACTTGTGCCGAGGATGGCGTTGAGCGGCGGCAGGTAGGTGACGGCGAATTGCGCGGCGGTGATGACGAGGACCACGACCCAGACCACCCTCGTTCCGCGCACGGCAGCCCAGGTCAGCGAGGTGCTGTGGATGTTGCGGATGAAGAACAGGTGGAAGATCTCGAGCACCACCAATGTGTTCATGGCGATGGTTTGAGCCAAGGCCAGCGGATAGCCCTTGTCGATGGCATAGGTGAACATGCCGAAGACCGCCGCCAGAAACAGGGTCGCGACCAGGGCAACGTGCCAGACCAAGGCGCCCGACAGGATCGGGGCGTTGCGAGCGCGCGGAGGGCGGGACATGGTTCCGGTCTCGGTCGGCTCGAAGGCCAATGCGAGGCCCAGCGTGATCCCGGTGATCAGGTTGACCCAGAGGATCTGCACCGCCGTGATCGGCAGGGCGAGCCCCATGAGCAGCGCCAGCACGATCACCATCGCTTCGCCCGCATTGGTGGGAAGGTTCCAGCTGATCACCTTCTTGAGGTTGTCATAGACTGTCCGCCCCTCGCGCACCGCCGCCGCGATGGAGGCGAAGTTGTCGTCCGCCAGCACCAGATCGGCGGCTTCCTTGGCGGCCTCCGATCCCTTCAGCCCCATAGCGATGCCCGCGTCGGCACGCTTCAGCGCCGGGGCGTCGTTCACGCCGTCACCGGTCATCGCGACGGAGAGGCCGCGCGCCTGAAGGGCGGTCACGAGGCGGAGTTTGTGTTCGGGGCTGGTGCGGGCGAAGATGTCGACATCCGCCACCTCCAGCGTCAGTTGCGCATCGTCGAGCCTGTCGAGATCGGCCCCCGTCAGCACCCGACGGGCGTTCTCGAGTCCGATCTGGGCGCCGATGGCGGCGGCGGTCCCGGCATGGTCGCCGGTGATCATCTTCACCCTTATGCCCGCAGCCCGACATTCGGCGACGGCGACAATTGCCTCGGGGCGGGGCGGGTCGATCAGGCCGACGAGGCCGAGGAAGGTCAGGCCACCCTCCAGCGCGGATCGGTCGATCTGGTCGCCGGTCTCGGGTCGCTCAGCCAGGGCCAGCACCCGCAAGCCGCGCCGCGCCAGAGCCTCGGCCCGCTCGTGCCATAGCTGTGGGTCGATCCCGCCGCACATCCGCAGCACCCGTTCGGGTGCGCCTTTCACATGGATCACGCGGCCCGCCGGCCCCTCGGTCATGGCCGCCATGAAGCGATGGCGGCTGTCGAAGGGGATCGCGTCGAGCCGCTGCGCCGCGTGGTTGCCGCCCACCTTTCCCGCGAATGCCAGCAGCGCACCTTCCATCGGGTCGCCCTCGACCGTCCAGGCGCCATCCTTGTGTCGCAGGCCGGCGTCGTTGCACAGCGCCGCAGCGCGGGCGAGCAGGGCCAGATTCCCCGCCGGCGTGATCGCACCGTCGGGTGCATAGCCTTCGCCCGCGATGGTGAAACTGCCGTCGGGCGTCTCGGCGGCCACCACGACCATCTCGTTGCGGGTCAGCGTCCCGGTCTTGTCGGTGCAGATCACCGAGACCGACCCGATCGCCTCGATCGCGGGCAGGCGGCGGACGATGGCGTTGCGCCGCGCCATGGCCTGCACACCGATGGCCAGCGTGATCGTCATCACCGCAGGAAGGCCCTCGGGGATCGCCGCCACGGCGACGCCGACCACCGCCATGAAGAGCTCGGCGAAGGGCATGTGGCCGACAAAATAGCCCCAGGCCAGCAGCAGGCCCGCGCAGAGCAGGATCAGGAACGACAGCCAGCGCGCGAAATGGTCCATCTGCGCGACCAGCGGCGTGGTCAGTTGCTCGACCCCCGCCAGCAGCCCGCCGATACGGCCGATCTCGGTCCCGGCCCCCGTCGCCACGACCAGCCCGCGCGCGGTGCCCTGCGTCACCAATGTGCCCGACCACAGCATCGCGCGACGGTCGCCGAGCGCGGCATCCGGGGCCACCGGGTCCACGCCCTTCTCCACCGGCACGGATTCCCCGGTCAGGATCGCCTCCTGCGCCGCGAGCCCCCGCGCCTCCAGCACGCGCAGGTCGGCGGGCACCTTGTCGCCGGCCTCGAGCAGCACGACGTCGCCGGGGACGAGGTCGGCGCCGTCCAACGTCACCCGATGGCCGTCGCGCAGCACAGCCGCCCGGGGCGCCAGCATCTGCCGGATCGCGGCCATCGCCGCCTCGGCCTTGCCTTCCTGGATGAAGCCGATCACCGCATTGGCCAGCACGACCGCCAGGATCACGCCGGTATCGACCCAGTGCTGCAACGCCCCGGTGATCACCGCTGCGCCGATGAGGACGTAGATCAGCACGTTGTGGAAGTGCCGAACGAACCGCAGCAGCGGACCGCGCGCCCGCACCTCGGGCAGCCGGTTGGCCCCGTGGTCGGCCAGCCGGCGCGCCGCCTCGGCCGTACTGAGGCCACCGGCGGTGGTCTCCAGCGCGGCGAGGCAGTCGGCGGCAGGCCTGGCGTGGGCGTCGGTCAAGCGCATGTCATCGCGCCGTATAGCCGCCGTCGATGACGATCTCCGCGCCGGTGACGAACTTCGCCTCGTCTGACGCCAGCCAGACGACGGCCCAGGCGATGTCGTCCGGCTCTCCCATGTGCCCGACCGGGTGGACCGAGCCCGCCGCCGCCTTTGCCGCCTCCAGATCGGGCGAGGTCGCGCGGAGGTGGTTCTCCACCATCGGCGTCCAGATGTAGGCCGGATGGACCGAGTTCACCCGGATCTTCTCGGACGCATAGGTGATGGCGTCGTTCTTCGACATCAGCCGCACCGCCCCCTTGGACGCATGATAGGGCGCGATGCCGCCGACACCGATCAGACCGGCGATCGAGGACAGGTTGATGATCGAGCCAGCGCCCGCCCTGCGCAGATGCGGGATCGCGTGCTTGGTGCCGAAGAAGACCCCCTTCACGTTCACCGCTTGCACCCGGTCCCATTCTTCCTCGGTCACCTGGTCGGTGGGCTTCGGGCTGCCGGAAATGCCCGCGTTGTTCACCATCACATGCAGCCCGCCGAACCGCGCGGCTGCCGCGTCGATGGCGGCCTTGACCGCCGCCTCGTCCGAGACATCCAGCGCCCAGAAGGCGGCCTCGTGCCCTGCGGCCGTCAGCTCGGCGGCCAGGTCCTGGCCCTCGGTCTCCAGCATGTCGAATATGGCGACCTTCGCGCCCTCCTCGGCCATCCGCTGCACGCAGGCGCGGCCGATGCCGACGGCGCCTCCGGTCACGATGGCGGTCTTGCCTGCAAGTCGGTTCATGGCTGTTGTCCTTTCGTTGTCACAATGGTGTCTGGCATCACCCGGCCTCCCGGCCCTCGGCCGCGATCTCGGGGAACTCGGTGCGTTCCTCGCCGGCGGCGCCGCAGAGCAGCTCCACCGCGCGGTCGGCGGCATCCTGGAACGGCTCAAGCACCAGATCGGCACCCGCGCCGAGCATCACCTCGGTGTCGCCCAAGCTGTGCGAGGCCGCCGCGATCCGCCCTGCGAACCCGCGGAGCGCGCCAGCTGGATCAGCGTCCTGCGGGTGTCCTCGTGGCTCAAACCGGTGGGATGGATCGGCACGGTCGACACCATCCACTCTGCCCCGCGAAACGGCAACTCGGCCACGCACGTCGGCCCTGCGGCATGGTCGTTCTGCCCGTGTCTGAGGGTCTGGTGTAGAATAGCGAAAGCTCTTGGCGTTTGATTGATCTGCGTCAAAAGACTGCCGCATTCTTGCGGGGCTGCCCGAGCGATGATCACGAGGCAGCAGGCGTTCCGTGCAGCGGATCATGCAACCAGGTAGCGTCCGTCAAGCTGGTTTAATTTCCCGGATGGCCTGAGGGCATGATCAGGCGGCTTTCGTTGTGATACTGAGAATGGGGTCGATCTCCTCGGTGTCGATCCGGGTACATGCAGCCCGGCGATACCGTCGAGGTCGAAATCGGACCGCTTGGCAAGTTGGTCAACGATATCGGTCAGGAAGCGTGAGGATGGCCTGGTTTCTCGAAATCTTGAGCCTGACTGCCGACGGTTCAGAAACAGACAGACAGTTTGGCGCGCGTAGCCGCTTCCAGACGGCGGCCCGGGGGGTGCCTCAGCGACCCGCCTTCAAGTCCGTTGCATGGACCTTGCCGGAGAGCGGCACGATGATCCGGAAATGCCTGCCTTGCACGACGTCGAGGATACCGCTCGGTCGGTAGGCCACCCAGTTCGTGCCACCGGCATGGCGCACGCTGTCATAGGCGATCCCGGCATGCGGGCCAGCGCGCACCTGTCGCCCGAACACCTGCGTCGCCGGATAGGTGCCGGGATCGGGATCGTGCAGATCCGGGCGCGCGCCGCGAATGTCGATGAAGTCGCCAACGAGGCGCGCGGTGTACTCGCGCAGCTCCTCGGTCTTCTGCTGCAGCGCGCTCTGGGCGATCTCGCGGCGAATGCCATTCGCGACCTCCAGCACCGAGGTCTCCAGGGCACTCGAGGCATACCACGCGCCGAGGTCGGGTCCGGCGAAGCGCGTGCCTTGCGGTGCCCCATGCAAAAACGCCGCCATGACGACCGAGGCATTGGCGCGGCCGAACACCCACTCGGCTCTCGGCAGGCGCTTCAGGCGCGGCGCCACGAGGCGGTCATTGGTCCAGCCCTCGAGCTCGAGAACCCGCTCCAGGTCTTGCGGGCGGGTCACGGTCTGGAAGGTGTCGATCGGCGGAAAGCGCGACGGGATCAGGCGATACGTACGTTCTGGCGCCGTGGCGATCTGCTTCACGAGTAGACCACGTCCTCTTCCCGGACCGGCTCGAACTTCGTCCCGGCATCCGGACCACCGCGCAACCCGCCGCGCCAGGCGTCGAGATAGCGGCGCACCGTGAGAATGCCGTCGAGGCCGCCTTCCACGGCGACTTCGATCGGGGCTTGCCCGCCGAAGACCTCGCCGTGATGCTGCCCCTTGAGCCAGGTCATCGCCTCGGCCTCGACCGGGAACAGGATGTTCAGGGCCTTGTGGATGCCCAGGATGCCGGAGATCCGGGTCAGGGTGTCCAGCGGGAGCGTCAGCGCGGCCTCGGCGCGCGCCTTTTTCACCCACTCATGGTAGGTCGAGTTCGATGGTTCACCCAGCAGCACGATCCGATCCCGCGTCGGCATGTCGTACCGCTCGGCGATGGCCAGGAACGTGCGCAAGCCCGGACCACTCACGCGGCGACGCGCCGCGGCATCTATGGGTTGGGCGGTCGGCTCAGCCCCTGCGCGCTCTGGGAGATGAAGAATGTTCATGGGTACCTCTGTCGTTATCCGGATACATAGTCCAAATGCGGACAAACTGCAAGGTTAACCAGTCCCTTCCGCAGCCGCGCTGGCAAACCCAGGCGCTTCGCTGAGGCGGGCTGGTCTTCCAGATTTTGCATCCTCCAGCATCGGCGCTATGGTGATCAACGTTGCCCGGCACCCGTGACTCAACAAGTGCAGGCCCACCTGTTCCGGATCTTCGGCCCCGGGCACCAGACGAAGCCATGGAAATCAAATGAGGCGTACTCCGAGGTCCCAAGACTCCCCGCTCACCTCTCTGCGCGAAGGGACGACGGACTCGCGCGCGGTCGAAAGCTACTATGACGACTGGGCGGATGGATACGACAAGACCCTCGCGGAGTGGCGGTATCGCGCGCCCGAGGACGCCTGCGACCTGCTCACGCCGCATCTCGCGGACGGAGCGCGGGTTCTCGATGTCGGCTGTGGCACCGGCTTGATTGCGGAGTCGCTGAGCCAACGCGGCGACTATTCAATCGACGGCATGGATATTTCGGCGGACTCCCTGCAGCAGGCGAAACGCCGTGGCCACTATGCCCGCCTCCTCCAGCACGACCTCCAAGACCTTCCACTCCCCGTGCCAGACAACGCGTATGACGCCGCCGTCTCGGTCGGTGTCCTGACCTATATCGAGGACGGCGATGCGCTCCTGCGTGACCTTTGCCGCTGCGTCGGTCCCGGCGGGGCGATCACCTTCACGCAGCGCAGCGACCTGTGGGAAGAACGCGACTTCGCGGAAACGATCGACCGAATTGCACGCGAAGGCCTATGGACCCACCGGCACGTCAGCCCGCCGCGACCCTATCTGCCGGGCAACGCCGACTTCTCGGACGAGATCCTCGTCATCCATACTCTGTGCGTGGTGTCCTGAAGCCGCAGCCGACCACGGGATCGTGGCATGCTGTGACACGCGAGACGGGCCATTTCCCATCCCGACATTTTTTCCTTCGTCTTCCTCACGGAAGGCCAATGTCACCATCGAACCGAAGAAATCAAAGGAGGAAAATTCGGTCTTCTGAAGCTGCCGTCCTGGTGCAGCGCAACCCGATGGGTTCACGATGTCCGACACTTGTTTCCCTCATGCTCCGACAGCGGCCAATGAAGCTGTCCGAGCTTTTTTCCTGTCGCATGGACGCGACCTCGCAGAAGCAGCCTTGATCCTCGGCGGTCCAGCTGCGAAAGCGCGCGTCAAGAGGTGCGCAGCTCATGTGATGTCCGTGACGTCGTTGGACGCCCGCACGCGCCGCGAACTCACTGCGTTCCACCGCCTTCTTACCTTGGAAGATGCGCCAGGTCCTGAGGACCTGGAGTGGTGGCTTTTCCCTGAACTCGACACCGCGTCTCCTTTCGTCGTGAGGATCTGTCGGGTGACAGATCGGCTTTCCGATCTGTTGGCGGCGGTCGATCCAAAGATGGACAGTCGTCGGAGGCACGACCCGACGGATTCGCAGTATTTCATCCAGGCCTGAGACCTGTCCTGTTCGATCCCCGCTGCGGGGATCGAACTCTGACGCCCGCGCACAGGGTTCGGGCAGAACGCGAGGTTCACATGAATACCATCCCATTTTCTCAGCAAACCCTCGAAGACGGCGCCACCGCCGCGGTGCGGCTCGGGCGGCAGTTCGCCGATATGGCACGCGACATCGGTGCGGGTTCGACCAGCAATGACCAGGGTTTCGTGTTCCGCACACTCGGTCGCATCTCGGATCGACGGCCATTTGACGACCGTGACGACGGGTCATGGCACCAGGTACATCGTATCCTCGATGCGGACATCCGGTCCGAAATTGTCGGGACCGAGCGGCGCTTTGTCGGAACGACGTCCGACGACCAGATTCTGGACGGCGAGATGCTCGACTGTCCGGTCTACAGCGAGCGCGGCGAAAGGCTCCTCGTTCTGCGCAAGCTCCTGGATGATTTCCTCGCGGCCCGCGCTGCGACGCTCGACCGTGCCGCAGCAGAAAAGGCGATCCGCCGCATGACCAGTGGGTGACGGAGCAATGCGACCCTCGACCGCCTGCGATGGCTCCGGGTCGCGAGCCTTGCCATCGCCGTGTCTCGTCCGATCCAGCGGACAGGTCCTCGATCCGACCCAGGTGCACGACCGGGGCGGGAAAGGAAGGCGGTGACGCAGTGGCGCGGATTTGATGTTTTGGCGCGATCCCTATCGACCCATCTCGATTAGGGGGACGGGAAGGATCGCGTGGTCGCCATGCGCGATCCTGCGGTGAGCGCCAGACGGTTGGTAATCCCGTCCCTACCATTACCAACATTACCAGAGAGATCCTGCTTGGCATGCCGCTCCGCATCCTCGATCTCGTTGCGCTTCGTGAGATCCCGGCCGACGCTTGTGAAGCGGTTCTTCCCGTGGGATTTGCCGTGGTTCTTCGGCAGGCGCGCCATGAAGCCGAAGAGGTCGCGCTGACGATCCGCGGTGAGCATCGCGACCGGGATGTCGCCCAGGAATTCGGTCAAGAGCTTGATCGCGGTGTCGAAGAGGGTCTGCATGCTCTTGTTGGGATAGAGCTCGCGGGCTTTCTCGCACGCCGTCGAGCACAGCACCGGCTCACTGACGAACTCGGCCACGGTGGCGCTCGACACCTGTGCCACCAAGGGCGCGGCCAGCTGCGCCGCGTCCTCGCCATCCTCTGTCTGTCTTTCGAGCTCGGCGATGTCGCGGCGCAACTTCAGAGTGCGGCGGCCAAGGCCGTTGTCGAGGTCACCCTCGAGCTCGAAGCCCACGCTCAGCGCCGCCTCCCGGGTCCAGTCCGCGACGGGCGTGAAGTCGTTGCGTCGACCGGCGCGCTTCAGCAGCGCGATTTCCTCTTCGATCTCGTCGATCCTGGTGTCGATCTCCGCGTCGCCGCGGTTTTCCGTCCGATCCTGATCGGCGAGGATGCGCTTTAGTTCAAGCCGCAATGCCTCGCCAAGCAGGACGTCGATCTCGGCTGCGGTGAGTGCCGCGGCGTGGAGCTTTCGCATGATGTCCCTCTCTGCACGATCGAGGCCGGTGAGGAGCGCTGCGGCGCGGCTCATCGCCTCGGAGGGGAGAGAGGTTCGAAGGGACGCACGCCAAAACCTGCGGGAGGATTCAAATGCCAGGTCTTTCGGCAGGCGTTTCTGGAAATGATAGGTGCGGCCGCGGAGCGCGATATAGCGCGCGCCGTCGCGGGGAGATCGGACACCAATATCTTGTGTCTGTCGGGGCGGCGGCCCATCGGCGCTCCGAGGCGGCTCCGACACGGCATGTATCACACCATGTATCACAGTCACGGAGGGGCTGAAGGCACTGCATTCCATGGCTGAATCGTGGATCGGCGCGGTCCCGTGTATCACACCATGTATCACAGGTGCGCGGGAGGTCTCGATCCGGCTCGGCTCGTCAGAGGCCAAGCCTCTGATATTGTTGGGATTTGTATGAGACATTGGCTGGGGTGGTAGGATTCGAACCTACGGTACACGGTACCAAAAACCGCTGCCTTACCGCTTGGCTACACCCCAACTGTGCCGCGCTAGTTACGCCGGGAGCGGCGGGGGATCAAGACCCTGAAACGACAAAACTGGCGGGCATGCGGCTGCCCCGTATCGCCCGATTGCGGGCCGGGCGGCGGCGGGCCGGCGCAACGGGGCGGCGGTGTTTCGGGTGGACGGGCCCATGACGGGCCCATGACGAGCCGATGACGGGCGGATGCCGGGCCGAAGCCGGGCCAATGCCGGGCGGTCGGCGCCCGGTGGTGGCATGTCGCTGCGCACGGAACCGCGGTCAGATGCGGATCGGGTCGGCTTTCGCCAGCGCGTCGAAGGCCATGAGGCTGCGGATCAGCGCGGGCATCTGCGCCAGCGGGATCATGTTGGGCCCGTCCGACGGCGCGCGGTCGGGGTCCTCGTGGGTTTCGATGAACACGCCCGCGATGCCCAGCGACACGGCCGCGCGCGCCATCACCGGCGCGAACTCGCGCTGGCCGCCCGACGAACCGCCCTGGCCGCCCGGCTGCTGCACCGAATGCGTCGCGTCCATGACCACGGGATAGCCGGTCTTCATCATCTCGGGCAGGGCCCGCATGTCGGTCACGAGCGTGTTGTAGCCGAAGCTCGCGCCGCGTTCGGTCAGCACGATGCGCCGGTTGCCGGTGGATTCGATCTTGGCCACCACGTTCACCATGTCCCAGGGCGCGAGGAACTGGCCCTTCTTCACGTTGATCGCGGCCCCGGTCTCGCCGGCGGCGAGCAACAGGTCGGTCTGGCGGCACAGGAACGCGGGGATCTGGAGGATGTCGCAGACCGCCGCCACCGGTGCGCAATGGTCGGGGCCATGCACGTCGGTCAGCACCGGGCAGCCGATCTCGGCCTTCACGGCGGCCAGCACCGCCAGCCCCTCGTCCATGCCGAGGCCGCGCCGCCCCGACAGGCTGGTGCGGTTTGCCTTGTCGTAGCTGCCCTTGAACACGAAGCCGGCGCCGGCCTCGGCACAGGCCTCGGCCATGGCGCGCGCGATCATCAGCGCGTGGTCGCGGCTTTCAAGCTGGCAGGGGCCCGCGATCACGGTCAGCGGGCGGTCGTTGCCAAAGGCCACGGGGCCGGTTTCGACGGTGTTCATGGGGCAGCCTTCCGAAGTGTCAGGATCAGGAACTGACCTGCTCGCGCAGGATCGACGCGGTCATCGACACCATCAGGTAAATCCCGGAGAACACCAGGAACGCAAGCAGCGTGTTCTCGAAGGCGCGCGGGTAGGCGGCACGGTCGGGCTGCACCGGAAACACCCCCATGGAGAGGTAGAGCGTCTGCCGGTTCGCCTCCACCCGGGCGGATTCCTGCGCCTGCAGCGCCTGCGACAGCATCATCTGCCGGGTTTCCAGATCGGCCTGGGCGACCACCAGTTCCGACTGGATGCGCGCCAGCGAGGCGCCGCCGGTCTGCGTGTCGGTCAGGCCGCTGCGCAACTCGGACAACAGCGTCTCATATCTCTCGATGTTGTTCCGGGCGATCTGCACGCGGGTCGCATTGGGGCGCGAGGCCGCCTGGATCTCGGCCAGGCGCAGGCGCTCTTGCTGCAGCTCCAGCTCGAAGTTGCCGATCTGCTGGAAGATCGTCGAGACCTCGGCCTCGGCCGACAGGACGCCGCGGCGCTCCTGCAAGGCCAGCACGCGGGCCTGGGCCTCGGTCACGCGCAGCTCGGCATCCTCGTAGCTTTCGCGCGCGCCCGACATCTGGTCTTCGCGCAGGCGCTGGCTCATCTGGTCGACGCGTTCCTCGGCGTAGCGGATCAATGCCTCGGAAAAGGCCTGGCTGGTCGCCGGGTCGGTGGCCAGCATCTCCATCTTGATCACGCCTTCGGTCGGGTCGTAGCCGATGGTCAACTGGTTGCGATAGGTGCTGTAGACCTCCTCCACCGAGGCGTCGGCTTCGAGCCGCAGCAGCGGGTCGAGCGACGGGTCGGAGAAATGCGCCCGGAACCCCAGATCCTCGTCCAGCCGCAGCATCGCCTCGCGGCTTTCGAGGTAGCTCTGCACCACGATGCTTTCCTGGATGGTGGCGAAGCTGGAGCCGCCCAACAGCCCGCCAAGCCCGGAGGCGGAGCTTGCGCCGCTTTCGGCTTTCTGGATCACGAACTCGGTCTGCGTGGCGAACAGCGGCGTCGCCACGGCGTAGAAGTAATAGGCCACCAGCAGCGTCGGCAGCAGCACGAAGGCCGACAGCCGCGACGCCAGCAGGATCAGGCGGCGGCGGCGGCGGCGGGCAATGTCGCGCTGGACCTTCATGATCTCGGCGGCGCGCTCCTCGGCGCCCAGCGGGCGCGGCGGCGCCATCGGGGCGGGCGGCTGGGCGGGGCGCGTCGTCGCCGGCAGGTTGGGCGCGCGCGCAGGCGCGCCGGCGGCGGCGGTGCTGGCGTCGTCGACGACAAGTTCCAGCATGGTCGATTGCGCGAACGGGTCGATGCCGCGCGCACGCAGCAGGCGGACCGCATCGAAATCCGAAGTCGGGCTCAGCCCATGTTTCTGCGCCGTACGCCGCGCCATGCGCAGCTGCCGGCCTGTCAGACCCTCGGCGCGGATCGCCGCAAGCTCCTGCGCCGAAGCGCGGGCCGGGGCGGCGGGCGCGGCGCCGGTGGCGGGGCGCTGCGCCGGTGCGTCCGCCGGGCGCTGCGCTGCGGCCTCTTGCCGTGCGGCGGCGGGGGAGCCGGGCAGGGCCATGTCGCCGAACCCGTCCTCGGCGTGTTCGGGGGCGGCCATCAACGCTTCGGGGCTGTAGCCTTGGGGAGTGGTGCCGGGGGCGCTTTGCGCCGGGCTCGTGCGCGGGCCCGCAGCCTCCTCGACCGGGGGCTGTGGCGCATCGCTGCGGCGGATGCGGAACTTACGCGCCTTGGGTCTGGTAGTCATAAAGCTGCTTCGCCTCTTCGAGCGTGTCGAACTCATACAAACGTCCGTCGCGCAGAACCGCGGCGCGACGCGCGAACTTCTCCAATGTCTGTGCCTGGTGCGACACGATCACCACGGTCGCCTTCTTCAGGCGCTCGGCGAGGATGCTGCCGGCCTTGCGGTTGAACTCCGCGTCGGTCGTCTGCGGCATGCCCTCGTCGATCAGGTAGATGTCGAAATCCAGCGCCAGCAGCAATGAAAAGTTGAACCGCGCCCGCATGCCGGCGGAATAGGTGCCCACGGGCATGTCGAAATATTCCTCGATCCCGCAGACCCATCGGCAGAACGCCTCGACGTAGTCGGGGTCGAGGCCGTAAAGCTGCGCGATGTAGCGGCTGTTCTCGCAGGCCGAAAGCTTGGCCACGATGCCGCCCATGAAACCGAGCGGAAAGGAAATGCGGGCGTTGCGGTAGATGTGACCCTCGTCGGGCTTCTCCAGCCCCGCCATCATGCGGATGAGGGTCGTCTTGCCGGTGCCGTTGGGGGCAAGGATGCCCAGCGAAGACCCCAGCTCGACGGTGAAAGACGCCTGATCCAGGATCACCTTGCGGCGCTCGCCGGTCCAGAACGACTTTGATACCTCAACGAATTCAAGCATGACGTCGATGAACGCTCTCTGCTGGGGTTGCCTGATGCTGCTTGCCTGTCAGGTGGTCTTCACGCCACGCGCTACAGTAGCATGCTTATCGCGGATTTGGGGCGTCATTATGTCCGCCATGGTGCGATCGAGGCCGACCCACGACACATTTGCGGGAACTGGCGGCGCCCGTCCAGCGGGGGCATGCGGCGGTGCGCGCCTGTGGCGAGGCGGGCCGGAATTGCAGCCATGCCGCGCGCGGCCTAGATGGTGTCGATGACCGAGCTTGCCGCACAGATCACCGCCTGTCGCCTGTGTGCCGACCGGTTCGCCGCGACCGCCACCGCCCATGCGCCGCGGCCCGTGGCCTGGTTCCGGCCCGGCGCGCGCATCCTGGTCGTGGGGCAGGCGCCCGGTCTGCGGGTGCACAAGGCCGGCCGGCCCTTTGCCGACCCCTCGGGCGACCGGCTGCGGGACTGGATGGGGATCGCGCCCGGGATCTTCTATGATACGAGCCGCATCGCCATCGTGCCGATGGCGTTCTGCTTTCCCGGCTACGACGCGCGCGGCAGCGACCTGCCGCCACCGCGGATCTGCGCCGCGACCTGGCGCGCGCGGGTGATGGCGGTCCTCGGGCAGGTGGAGCTGACGCTGCTCATCGGCGCCCATGCGCAGGCCTGGCATCTGGGCGGGCGCGCCAGCGTGACCGAGCGCGTCCGCGGCTGGCGCGACCATGCGCCCGCCGTCTTTCCCTTGCCGCACCCGTCGTGGCGCAATACGGGCTGGCTCAAGAGGAACCCGTGGTTCGAGGCCGAGCTTCTGCCGGTGCTGCGCGCCCGCGTGAAGGAGGTGCTGGAGACATGACCCCGCTCGATCAGGCCCATGCGGCGATGGAGGCCGCGCCCGAGGATGGCGCCGCGCGACTGCGGTTCTACGACCGGCTGGCAGGCTCGGAGCTGTTCCTGCTGCTCGATGCGGACCCGGTGGGGGATCACTTCCGCCCGGCGATCTTTCCGGCCGAAGGGCAGCAGGTGGCGCTGGTCTTCGACCGTGAGGAGCGGTTGACCGAATTCGTCGGTGGCGCCGCGCCCTATGCCGCGCTGTCGGGCCGGCGCCTGGCCGAGATGCTGGCGGGGCAGGGGATCGGGCTGGGCGTGAACCTGGGCGTTGCGCCCTCGTCGATCCTGATCGGCGCCGACGCCGTGGACTGGCTGGCCGCCACGCTCGCCGAGGCCCCCGAGGAGGTGGAGGAGCGCCCGGAGGAGATCACCACCCCCGCCGGTGTGCCCGAGGCGCTGCTTGGCGCGCTCGATGCGCGGCTGGCGACGGCGGAGGGGCTGGCGCGGATGGCCTTTCTTGTCGGCGCGGTCCATGCCGGCGGGCGGCGAAGCCACCTGATGGCCTTCATCGACGCGGTGCCGGGGGCGGAACCTGCGCTGGCCCGCGCCGTCGGCGCGGCGCTGACCTTTTCCGGCGTCGAGGCCGGAAGCCTCGACGTGGCGTTCTTCCGCGCCTCAGATCCGGTCGCGGCGCGGCTGGCCAAGGTCGGGCTGCGCTTCGACCTGCCCGAGGCGCCGAAGGCCGACCGCATTCCTGGCGCGGCGCCGGGGATGGACCCCGACGCCCCGCCGCGGCTGCGCTGAGCGCTTCAGTACCCCAGGCTGCGGTCGACCAGGTGGCGGAACGGCTCGCCCGCCTCGCCGCGGCGGATGTTCTCCACGATGGTGCGCGACGCCGAGGCGGTGCGGGTGGCCGAGGCGATATGCGGCGTCACCGTGACCCGTGGATGCGACCAGTAGGGGTGACCCTGCGGCAGCGGCTCGGTGCGGAACGTGTCGAGCGTCGCATGCCCGATCTGCCCGGTCTCGAGGGCCGCCAGCAGCGCGTCATCGTCGATGATCGGACCGCGGCCGGGGTTCAGGATCACGGCGCCCTTGGGCATCAGCGCCAGCGTCTCGGCGTTCAGCGTGTTTTCGGTGGCCGGCGTGTCGGGCAGCAGAAGGACGACGATCTGCGCCTCCCGCAGCGCGCCACGGAGCCCCTCGGCCCCGTGATAGCAGATGACGCCCGGCACCGCCTTGGGGCTGCGCGACCAGCCCAGCGTGCGGAAGTTCAGGCTTGCCAGCATTTGGGCGCAGGCAGTGCCCAGCACGCCGAGGCCGAGGATCGCCACCGTCCGGTCGCGCGCCAGCGGCGGCGTGCTGTCGGTGCGCCAGAGGCCGTCCTGCCCGTGGATATGGGTGTCGATCCCCAGATGATGGCGCAGCACATGGCCGGTCACCCATTCCACCATGCCTTCGGTCAGGCCGTCGTCGACCATGCGCGCCAGCGGCACGGTGAGTGTTTGGTTGCCCACCACATCCTCGACCCCGGCCCAGAGGTTCAGCACCGCCTTCAGCCGGGTGAAGGGGGTGAAATCGGTCAGCCCGCTGTTCGGGGCATAGACGATGTAGTCGACCTCGGCCGCGTCGGCCTCGGTGGTCAGGCGCGCGTGGCCCAGCCCGGCCTCTTCCAGGGCGTCGCGCAGGCAAGGCTCGTAGGTGATCCACCGCTCGGATTTGGCGGCGAAAAGGATGGTGGTCATGGAAACTCCTGTCTGGTCAGCGCGGTCGGTGGATATGGGCGGATTGCACCAGACCGAAGGCCGTCATCAAGACCAGCATTGCAGATCCGCCATAGCTGACCAGCGGCAGGGGCACGCCGACGACGGGGGCGAGGCCCATCACCATCGCCATGTTGACCGCGAAATAGAGGAAGAAGGCGACCGCGATTCCCATCACCAGCAGCGAGGCGTAGCGGTCGCGCTGCTGCATCGCGGTCGCGATGCAGAACACCAGGATCAGGATGTAGAGCGCCAGCAGCGAGGCGGCGCCCACGAAGCCGAATTCCTCGGCCAGCGTGGTGAAGATGAAATCGGTGTGCTTCTCGGGCAGGAAGTTCAGCCGCGACTGCGTGCCTTCCATGAACCCGCGCCCGGTCCAGCCCCCCGACCCCAGCGCGATCGTGCTTTGGGTTATGTGGTAGGCCGCGCCCAGCGGGTCGATGCCGGGGTCGAGAAAGGTGTCGATGCGGCGATACTGGTAGTTTTCCAGGATCTGCCATGCGGTTCCGCGCGACGCGAAGACCGCACTCACGGCCCCCGCCGCCGCGAGGATGACACCGGCGAAATAGGCCCAATGCACGCCGGCCACGAACATCACCGCACCCCCGCCCATCAGCAACAGCAGCGAGGTTCCGAGGTCGGGCTGGCGCAAGGTCAGGTAGGTCGGGACGGCGATCAGCAAGAGCGGCAGCAAGACGTAGAGCGGCCGGGATTTCTTGGACAGGTCGAGCCAGTCGTAATAGGCGGCCAGCACCATCACCAGCGTGATCTTCGTCAGCTCCGAGGGTTGCAGCCGCATGAAGCCCAGGTCGATCCAGCGCTGGGCGCCCATGCCGACGCTGCCGAAGAACTCCACAAACAACAACAGCAGGACCGAGAGGCCATAGGCCAGCGCCGACATGTTGCGCCAGAACCAGATCGGCACCATCGCGACGATCAGCATCGCCACGAAACCCATCGCGAAGCGTTCCATCTGCGGCTCGGCCCAGCGCGACAGCTGCCCGCCGGCGACCGAGTAGAGCATCAGGAAGCCCATGCTCGCCACCGCCGTCAGCAGCAGGATCAGCGCCCAGTTCAGGTACAGGATCTTGCGCCAGCCGGTGGGCGTGAACTTCACGTTGTATTCGAGAAAGCTCATGCCTGGCTCCGCACCGTGCGGCCTGCCGGCACCGGCGGCGAGGGCAGGATCGGCAGCTCGCGGTGCATCCGCTCGATCTCGCGGCGCTGGCTCGTGGGATACAGCTCGGGCGGCGGGATGTCGCCCAGCTGCGCGCGCAGCAAGATGTCGCGCGCGATGGGCGCGGCCACCGCCGAGCCGCCGCCGCCATGTTCCACGATCACCGCGCAGGCGTAGCGGGGGTTGTCGTAGGGCGCATAGCCGACATAGAGCGCGTGGTCGCGCCGCTCCCACGGCAGGTCGTCGTTCGAGATCACGCCCGCCGCCCGTTCGGCGGCCGAGATGTTGCGTACCTGGCTGGTGCCGGTCTTGCCGCAGATCTGGTAGTCGGCCACCTCGACGCGCGATCCGTAGGCGGTGCCGCGGCGGTCGTTGTTCACCGCCCACATGCCCTGGTGCATCAACGACAGATGGGCCGGGTCGAGGCCCATCTCGGGCGCCGTGTCCGGCACCTGGTTGATCCCGTCGATCGAGCGGATGATCGACGGTCGGATTTCCCGCCCCGAGGCCAGCCGCGCCGTCATCACCGCCAGGTGCAGCGGCGAGGACAGCACGAAGCCCTGCCCGATGGAGGCGTTGATCGTGTCGCCCACGACCCAGCCCTCGCCGCGGCTCCGCAGCTTCCAGTCCATCGTCGGCGCCAGCCCCTCGGCGATGCCCGACAGCGGAAGGTCGTGGCGCACGCCGCAGCCCATCCGCCGCGCCATGGCCGAGATCGCCTCGATCCCGACGCGCTGCGCCAGCTCGTAGAAATAGACGTCGCAGCTTTGGCCCAAGGCCTGCACCATGTCCATCCGCCCGTGCCCGCCACGGCGCCAGCAGTGGAACCGGCGGTTGCCGACCTCCATGTGGCCGGGGCAGTTGACGGTTTCCGTGGCGCTGATCTCCCCCGCTTCCAGCGCGGCGAGCGCCACCACCATCTTGTAGGTCGATCCCGGCGGATACAGGCCCTGCGTCGCCTTGTTGGCCAGCGGCCGGTAGGGATCGGCGTTCAGCCCGTTCCAGACCCCCGTCGAGATGCCGCGCACGAACTGGTTCGGGTCGAAGGTCGGGGCCGAGGCCAGCGCCAGGATCTCGCCGCTCTGGCAATCGATCACCACCGAGCCGGCGCTTTCGCCCGACAGCCGCGCCTCGACGTAGTTCTGCAGCCCCGCGTCGATCGTCAGCTGCACGTCCGAGCCGGGGTCCGGCGGATCGCGGTCCAGTTCGCGCATCACCCGACCGCCGGCGTTCACCTCCACCCGCTTGGTCCCCGCACTGCCGCGCAGGGTCTGTTCCAGCCGCGCCTCGATGTTGTTGCGCCCGACCTGGAAATCCGGGATCTGCAGCACCGGGTCGGTGTCGCCCGTCTGTTCGAGGTAATAGTCCGACACCGGGCCGACATAGCCCACCACATGGGCGAAATCGCCGCCCATCGGGTAGATGCGGCTCAGCCCCACGTCGGGCGTGACGCCGGGCAGGGCGGGCGCGTTGACGGCGACGGCGCTGATCTCGGCCCAGCTCAGCCGGTCGGCGATGGTGACCGGCACGAAGGGCGGGCGACGCGCGATTTCCTGGCGCGCGCGCTCCAGCGTGCCCATGTCGAGGGTCACGATCCGCGCCAGTTCGGCCAGCACGGCATCGACATCGCCCGCGTCCTCGCGCACCAGCGTGATGCGGTAATTCTGCTCGTTGCCCGCCAGCAGCACGCCGCCCCGGTCGAAGATCAAGCCGCGGGCCGGCGGCAGCAGGCGGATGTTGATCCGGTTCTCCTCGGCCAGCAGGCGGAAGTCATCGGCCCGTTCGACCTGCAGATAGCGCATGCGTGCGCCCAGAACCGCGCTCGTGGCCACGAAGACCCCGCCCAGCACGAGACTGCGGCGACCGATCTGGCGGGCGCTGTCCTCGGTCTCTCGTTGGGTACGTTTCATGCGATCACAGCGCCTCGGCTTCGGCAGGTCCGATCTTGCGCAGACCGAACAGGAATTTCGAGATGGCGACGACCAGCGGATAGATCGCCGCGGTGACAATCCCGTGAGCCAGCGTCAGGCCCAGGGGCGCAAGATCGACCATCAGCACCCACATCACCACCCGCTCCAGCAAGATCATGGTGAAGATCGCGCCGGCAAAGGCCGACCATTCCACCAGGAACGGAAACTCGGTCATCGCCAGCCGGCGCTGCCGCAGGCTTTCGGACACCAGCAGCACCAGCAGGGTCCACAGGCCCGGCGGGCGCTGGAACAGGAAATCCGCCAGCAGGAAGACCACGAGGATGGACCCGATCGGGACCACCGCGGGTTGCCGGAGCACCCAGGCCAGCGTCAGCGCCAGCAGCAGGTCCGGACCGGGCAGACCCTGGTCGTTGAGACCGAGCGGCAGCAGCTTGAAGACGACGATGACGGCGCAGAGCCCGAGAAACAGCGCCCGGTAAGCCCAGATGTGGCGGTTGGAGGTCAGCGCGGTCACTCCAGCCCCTCCTCTGCACTCAGGCGCGCGGCCTGATCGGGGCGCTGTGTGGGCTGCATGCCGGGCGGCAGCACGAAGCCCTCGGGCGGCGGCCAGGGCGGGCCGATCACGCTGCCCGGATCGTCCAGCGACGTGCCCGGATGGCTGCGCATCACGCGCAGGAACCGCAGCCGCGCCAGATCGGCGGCGAGCCGCGCACGCAGGCGCCTGTCGGTCGTCTCGACCACCTGACCGACCAGCAGCCCGGGGGGAAACAAGCCGTCGTCGCCCGAGGTGACGATGCGGTCGCCGGCGCTGATATCCTCGGGCGCCTCGATGAATTCCAGGATCGGCGCCTGGGTGTTGTCGCCCATCAGCAGCGCCTGCTGCCCGGAGGGTTGGATCGTCACCGGCACCCGGCTGTTCGAGTCGGTCAGCATCAGCACCCGCGCGGTGCGGTCGCCCACGCCCGAGATGCGCCCGACCACGCCCAGCCCGTCCATCGTCGCCCAGCCGTCAAGGATGCCGTCGCGCGCGCCCACGTTGATCAGCACCGACCGGCGGAACGGGCTGCCGGCATCGGCCATCACGATGCCGGTGACAAAGGTCAGCTCGGGGTTCAGCTGCACCCGGTTCAGATCCAGCAGCCGGGCGTTTTCCTGCTCCAGCTGCAACGCCGCCTCGCGCCAGGCGCGCATCTGCTGCAACTCGCGCCGCAGTTCCTGGTTCTGTTCATAGAGCCGGGCATAGCTCTGGAAATCATCGGCCATCCGGGCCAGCCCGGTGACCGGCGCCAGGGCCCAATCCATGTTCGGCACGATGGTGTTGATGACCGCCGCCCGCAGCCGTTCGACCCGCGGGTTGTCGATGCGCCAGACCAGCACCAGCGCGATCAGGCACAACGCCAGAACCGCGACCAGCAGGCGCCGGACGGGTCGGGAATAGGCGGCGTCTGCACTGTCGCGTGCCATGTCGCTCTTTCATCGAGGCGCGTTGCAAACCCGAAGGGGCGGTCTCAGCTGTCGTAGTCTATCGCATGCCGCAGGAGTTTTTCATACTCCAGCGCCTTGCCGGTGCCGATGGCGACGCAGTTCAGGCATTCATCCGCCACCGAAATGGCCAGCCCGGTCTGTTCGCGCAGCGCGAGATCCAGATCGCCGAGCAGCGCGCCACCCCCCGTCAACATCACGCCGCGGTCCACGATGTCGGCGGCCAGGTCCGGTGGGGTGGCTTCCAGCGCGCCCATCACCGCCTCGCAGATCGTCTGCACCGGTTCGGCCAGCGCCTCGGCCACCTGCGCCTGGGTGATCTCGGTCTCCTTCGGTACGCCGTTCAGCAGGTCGCGCCCGCGGATGCGCATGGACGCGCCGCGCCCGTCGTCGGGCATCCGCGCCGTGCCGATGGAGGTCTTGATCCGCTCCGCCGTCGCCTCGCCGATCAACAGGTTATGCTGCCGCCGCAGGTAGGAGATGATCGCCTCGTCCATCCGGTCGCCGCCGACGCGCACGGACCGCGCATAGACGATGTCGGCGAGCGACAGCACCGCTACTTCCGTCGTGCCGCCGCCGATGTCGACGACCATGCTGCCGGTCGGGTCGGTGATCGGCATGCCCGCCCCGATGGCCGCCGCGATGGGTTCGGCGATCAGCCCGGCCTTGCGCGCGCCTGCGCCCAGCACCGACTGTCGGATGGCGCGCTTTTCGACCGGCGTGGCACCGTAGGGCACGCAGACGATGATCTTGGGCTTGGTGAAGGTGGTGCGCTTGTGGACCTTGCGGATGAAATGCTTGATCATTTCCTCGGCGACGTCGAAATCGGCGATGACCCCGTCGCGCATCGGCCGGATCGCCTGGATGCTGCCGGGCGTCCGGCCGAGCATGAGCTTGGCATCCTCGCCGAAGGCCAGCGCCTTCTTCACGCCGTCCTTGACCTGGTAGGCCACGACGGAAGGCTCGTTCAGAATCACGCCGCGGCCCTTGACGTAGACCAGCGTGTTGGCCGTGCCGAGGTCGATCGCCATGTCGGACGAAAACAGATTACCCCAAAGAGCCATTGGCCACGTCCCCGTCACTCAATCCCAAAAGGGCGTGCACCCCGTCTCCGACAGAAGACCTGGCCCCGCCCCACGGGCCTCATATAGGCCCTCGCGCTCCGGGGCGTAAAGGCCCCCCGCCGAAACCGGTCAGCGCCAATCCGCCGGGGTGCGAGCTTGCCCGGTTCGGCACGGAATTGGTCGCTTCGACGGGTGTGCCGCAAGAATGGCGGGTGCCGGCCGCTATTCAACCAGGATGCGACGGCACGGATCAACCGGCAACGCGGAGATCGCAAGTGCCATGGAAAGCTACCTGATCCTCGCCGGTTTTCTGGTAGTGCTCTTCGCTTCGGCCATGTTGCCGGTTCTGGCCTCGAGATGGGTCGCCCGCCGCGCAGCCTCGCGATACGGCACACGAACCCTGCGCCTGTCCGTGCTGATCGGCGCCGTTGCGGGAGTGGGCGTCGTTCTGGCAAGAACCTACGGCGGCTAGCTTACCTGCATCAACCCTCAGCCAGCGTCCTTGTAGGACACTTCGCGCTGGCCCGACCCAAGCTTCTCGCGCCGCACGATCAGCCGGTTGAGCGCGTTGACATAGGCCTTCACGCTCGCCACGACCGTGTCGGTGTCCGCCGACTGGCCCGTGGCGATGCGCCCCTCCTCCTCGATCCGGACCGTCACGGTCGCCTGCGCGTCCATGCCTTCGGTCACCGCGCTCACCTGGTAGAGCTGCAGCACGGCCTCGTTCGGATAGAGCGCCTTGACCGCGTTGAAGGCGGCATCGACCGGCCCGTCACCCTGCGCGGTGGCCTGCCTGTCCTTTTCCCCCACCCGCAGCGTGATGTCGGCCGATTGCGGCGCTTCGGTGCCGCAGATCACCCGCAGGAATTTCAGCTCCAGATGGTCGGCCTGACCTGCGGCGGCGGCATCGGTCACCAGTGCGATCAGGTCGTCGTCGAACACCTCCTTCTTGCGGTCGGCCAGCGCCTTGAACCGCACGAAGAGGTCGTTGAGCTGGTTGTCGACCATGTCGAAGCCCAGATCCTTCAGCTTCGCGCGCAGCGCCGCGCGGCCCGAATGCTTGCCCAAGGGCAGCGAGGTTCCGGCAAGGCCCACATCCTCGGGGCGCATGATCTCGAACGTGTCGGCCGATTTCAGCATCCCGTCCTGATGGATGCCGCTTTCGTGCGCGAAGGCGTTCTTGCCGACGATCGCCTTGTTGGGCTGAACCACGAAGCCCGACACGGTCGAGACGCGGCGCGAGATGTGCATGATCTTGGTCGTGTCGATGCCGGTCGAGAACGGCATGATGTCGCCCCGCACCTTCATCGCCATCACGACTTCTTCCAGCGCGGTGTTGCCGGCCCGTTCGCCCAACCCGTTGATCGTGCACTCGATCTGCCGTGCCCCCCCGGCGACGGCGGCCAGCGCGTTGGCCGTCGCCATGCCGAGGTCGTTGTGGCAATGGGTGGCAAAGATCACATCCTCGCCGCCCTCGCATTCCGCGATCAGCCGCCGGATCAACTCGGCGCTCTCCACGGGGGCGGTGTAGCCGACGGTGTCGGGAATGTTGATCGTGGTGGCGCCGGCGCGGATGGCGATTTCAACCACCCGCTTGAGATAGTCCCACTCCGTCCGGGTCGCGTCCATCGGCGACCATTGCACGTTGTCGCACAGGTTGCGCGCGTGCGTCACGGTCTCGTGGATGCGGTCGGCCATCGCGTCCATCGTCAGGTTCGGGATCGCGCGGTGCTGCGGCGAGGTGCCGATGAAGGTGTGGATGCGGGGGCTTTTCGCGTGCTTCACCGCCTCCCAGCAGCGGTCGATGTCCTTGAGGTTGGCGCGGGCGAGGCCGCAGATCGTGGCGGATCTGGCCAGCCGGGAAATCTCCGCGACGGCCGCGAAATCGCCGTCGGAGGCGATGGGAAATCCGGCCTCGATGATGTCGACGCCCATGTCGTCGAGCAGCGCCGCGATCTCCAGCTTTTCCTCGTGGCTCATCGTGGCGCCGGGCGATTGCTCGCCGTCGCGCAGCGTCGTGTCGAAGATCAGAACTTGGTCGGTCATTGTCTTGGTCCTTGGCCTTGGTTGAGGTGTCTTCCGGCGCTGTCCCTCCCCTGAGCGGTCGCGCCGAAAGGCACGCTCAGAGGCGGCTAAGGAGCAGGAGGTCGCGCAGGGCAGGCCGCGCCCGAAAGGCGGCAAGGGTCGTGGTATGGCGCTGCGTCGTCATGGCATCAGACAATACGGAAACACACGCCGTTGAAAACCCCAAATGAAGGTCAAGAAAGGTGACCTGTCACAGCGCCAGTTTCGCCAGCACCCACGCGCCCATGCCCATCATCATCAGGTTCTCGGTCAGTGACACGACCCCAAGCGGCACGTTCGAGCCGCCGCCGACGCAGGCGCATTTCAACGCGCGCCGATCGATGTAGACCGCCTTGGCGACCGACACCGCGCCGATGGTCCCGATGATAAGCGCCACCGGCCCCGACAGCCACGGCAGGACCGCGCCGGCCATCAGCACGCCCGCGAAGGCCTCGCCGAACGGGTAGATCCGCGCGTAGGGCACCCATCTGCGCGCCAGCAGGTCGTAGTTGAGGAACATGGTCGAGAAACTCTCGACATCTTGCAGCTTCTGGATCGCGAGGATCGCCATGGACAGCGCGACGAACATCTCGACCGTGCGCAGACCGACTGGCGCCCCGGTCATCCCCCACATGATCGCCACGGCCAGCAGCGCCGCGACGGAAAAGATCGCGATGACAGGCTGATAACTCGTCTCGTCCTCGCCCCGAACGGTGTCGCCCAGCCACGCGCGCAACGCGTCGTAGCCGCCGACCCGCTCGGGTCCGATCCAGATCTGCGGCGTCGTTTCGACCCCGTGCTCGGCCATGAAGGCCTCCGTTTCCTCCCGCGTTTCCAGCCAGTGATCCTCCACCTCGTAGCCCTCGGCCGTCAGCCGGTGCCTGGCCTTCAGGCCGTAGGGGCACAGGTGATCCTCCATCACCATCCGGTAGAGCGACGCGTGCCGTGTCATGGTCAGCCTCCCTTTCACGGGCTCAACGACCTTCCCGCACCGGAAGGTTCCGGGGCTGGACGCGGAGGCGGGCCGGATTAGCTCACAAGGCATGATCGACGCATTGGTAATCGGCGCCTCGGGCGGCATCGGCCGCGCAATGGCCCAGGAAATGATCGCGCGGGGCGGCAACGTCACCACGCTGTCCCGGCGCGACGACGGGCTCGACGTGACGGACGCGGCCAGCGTCTCCCGCGTGATGGACGCGCTGGAAGGGCCGTTCCAGACCGTGTTCATCTCGATCGGCATCCTCGCCCCCGAGGGCGGCGTCCCCGAAAAGCAGCTGTCGGCCATCGACCCCGAAGCGATGGCGCGCGTCTTTGCCGTCAACACCATCGGCGTCGCGCAGGTGCTGTCGCATCTGCCGCGCCTTCTGCCCAAGCGGGGGCGCTCGGTCACCGGGGTGCTCACCGCCCGCGTCGGGTCGATCGGCGACAACAGGATCGGCGGATGGCATTCCTACCGCGCTTCGAAGGCGGCGCTGAACCAGATCGTGCATGGGGCGGCGATCGAACTGGCGCGCTCGCACCGCGACGCGGTGATCGCCGCGCTGCACCCCGGCACCGTCGCCACCGCCTTCACCGAAGGCTACGATCCGAAACACGGCAAGGTCGCGCCGGTTCAAGCCGCGCGAAACCTCTGCGACGTGATGGAGGTGCTGCGCGTCGATCAATCCGGCGGCTTCTACGACTATTCCGGCTCGGAAATCCCGTGGTAGGCCGGCTGATCCTGATCCTCGGCGATCAGCTGTCGGAGGATATCGCCGCCCTGCGCGAGGCCGACCGCGAGATCGACATCGTGGTGATGGCCGAGGTGATGGGCGAGGCCAGCTACGTTCCCCACCACCCCAAGAAGATCGCTTTCCTCTTCGCCGCCATGCGCAAGTTCGCCGCCAGGCTGGACGGGCAGGGCTGGCGCGTGCGATACACCCGCCTCGACGATGGCGACAACACCCAGTCCATCGCCGGCGAGCTGATCCGCCGCGCGTCGGAAACCGGGGCGAAGGAAGTGCTTGCCACCGAACCCGGCGAGTTCCGCCTGATCGCCGCGCTGGAAGACTGCCCGGTCCCCGTCCACTTCTTTCCCGACGACCGGTTCCTGTGCTCCCACGCCGAATTCGACGCCTGGGCCGAGGGGCGCAAGGAGCTGCGGATGGAGTGGTTCTACCGCGACATGCGCCGCAAGACCGGCCTGTTGATGGACGGCGGGAAGCCGGAGGGCGGCAAGTGGAACTACGATCACGACAACCGCAAGCCCGCGCCGGGCGAGATCACCTTCACCGGCCCGATGCAATTCACGCCCGACGAGACGGTGCAAGAGGTTCTGGCTCTGGTCGAGGCGCGCTTTGGCCGCAATTTCGGGACGCTGCGCCCCTTTCATTTCGCCACCGACCGGGCGCAGGCGCGCCGCGCGCTGAGCCATTTCATCACCAACGCCCTGCCGCGCTTCGGCGACTTCCAGGACGCGATGCTGGACGGCAACCGCTTTCTCTACCATGCCGTCATCTCGATGTACCTCAACGCGGGTCTGCTTGGCTGGCGCGAGATCTGCGAGGCGGCCGAGGTCGCCTACACCGAGGGAAAGGCGCCGCTCAACGCGGTCGAAGGGTTCATCCGCCAGATCATCGGCTGGCGCGAATACATGCGCGGCATCTACTTCCGCGAGGGTCCCGACTACACAAGCCGCAACGCCCTGGACCACCAGCGCAAGCTGCCGGGCTTCTACTGGGACGCCGACACCGACATGCGCTGCGTCGCGCGCACGGTGGAACAGACACGCGACGAGGCCTACGCCCACCACATCCAGCGCCTGATGGTCACCGGCAATTTCGCGCTGCTCGCCGGCATCGCGCCGGCCGAGGTGCACGAATGGTATCTGGCCGGCTACGCCGACGCCTACGAATGGGTGGAGGCGCCCAACGTCATCGGCATGAGCCAGTTCGCCGACGGTGGCATCGTGGGGTCGAAACCCTATGTCTCGGGCGGCAACTACATCTCCAGGATGTCCGATTATTGCAAGCATTGCGCCTATGAGGTTGGGGATAAGTCTGGGGATAAGGCCTGTCCGTTCAACTACCTCTACTGGGCCTTCCTGCACCGTCATCGCGACCGGTTCGGGCGGAACCCGCGCATGGCGCAGATGTATCGCACCTGGATGAACATGTCCGAGGAAAAACGGCAGGCGGCCCTCGACAGCGCCGAGGCCTTTCTCGCACGCCTCGACCGCGGCGCCCGCGTCTGAGCCCGCTTGACCGGCGGCCCGCGCCGCCCCATCTGAACGGTTGGCACGGCGGCCCGGAAAGGCGCGCGCGTGCGCTTTTCCGGAGACACAGCAGATGATCGCCGTTCGGTCCGTGCGCGATGCCTTTTCGGGGGCGGATTGCACCCGTCTTCTCGACCTCGTGGCCAGCGCCCCCGCGCGCGACGCAGGGCTCGTGCGGCAGGCCCGCGACCACAACCTGCGCCGCGCCGATCTGGTCTGGCTCGACGAGGTCGAGGGCACGGGCTGGGTGATGGACACGATGATCGACCTTGTGCGCCTCGCCAACCGCGACGCCTTCGACTTCGACATCAGCGAATTTGCCGAAAGCCCGCAGGTGGCCCGCTACGGCGCCGAGCGCGAGGGGCATTTCGGCTGGCATTCCGACATCGGCGAGGGGCGTCTGGCCGAGCGCCGCAAGCTGACCGTCGTGGTGCAGCTGTCGGAGCCCGACACCTACTGCGGCGGCGATCTGGAGGTGATGCCGGGGGCCGCCACAGTCACCGCCGAGCGCACCCGCGGCTGCGCCACGCTGTTTCCCGCCTTCGTGCTGCACCGGGTGACGCCGGTCACGACCGGCGAGCGCCAGTCCCTCACCGTCTGGTGCCACGGCACCCCGTTCCGGTAGGCTGAGGCAAGCGCGCCTCTCTGTGCGCGGCTGAACAATCGACATGCGGTGGCGCGGGATTGTGTGCGCCGCATCGCAGCATCACCTGTGTCGCACACCGCAATTCGCGAACAGGGAGTTCCCCGCATGTCCAACGTCAAGCTCGCCATCATCTACTACTCGACCTACGGCACCAATCACCGGATGGCCGAAATCGCCGCCGAGGCCGCACGGGCTGCGGGCGCCGAGGTCCGCGTCCTGCGCGTCCGGGAAACCGCGCCCGCCGATGTCGTGGCCGGGCAGGATGCCTGGGCCGCGCAGGCCGAGAAATCCTCCGACATCCCCGAGGCGACGCCGGCCGACATGGAATGGGCCAACGCCTACCTGTTTTCCTCGCCCACGCGGTTCGGCACCGTGGCGAGCCAGATGCGCGCCTTCATCGACACGCTCGGCGGCCTCTGGGGCGAGGGCAAGCTGGCCAACAAGCCGGTCAGCGCCATGACCTCGGCACAGAATTCGCATGGCGGGATGGAGACCACGCTGATGGGGCTCTACACAACCTTCATGCACTGGGGCGCGATCCTCGTGCCGCCGGGCTACACCGATCCGGTGATCTTCGCCTCGGGCGGCAACCCGTATGGCACCACCGCCCAGGCCGGCAATGTGACCGACGAGGTCGCCGCGTCGATCGCGCATCAGGCCAAGCGGCTTGTGGAGTATGCGCAGAAGCTCGCCTGAGATGACCTGACCGGAAACAGGAAGGGCCGCGCGGGGGGAAACCCTGCGCGGCCCTTTGCTCGTCGGGGAGGTGGCTCAGCCCATCAACTGCCCGGCCTCGGGCACCCAGCGGAACTCGGCCCCGTCGCTGCCGGTATCGACATAGCCCACCGCCGGGAACGGCATGTGGTAGCCGATCGCCGGGATGCGATCGGCCGCGATCATGCCCAGCACGCGGCGGCGGCTTTCGGCGGCCTGCGCCTTGTCGGCGTCGAAGCGCACCTCCCAATCGGGGCGGGCCAGCGACCAGACCGGATGGTTCGCCAGATCGGCGAAGATCACCAGCCCCGCGCCCTCGCTGTCGAGCCGGTAGACCATGTGGCCCGGCGTGTGGCCCGGTGCTGCCATGCCGGTGATGCCCGACACCACGTCGCCGCCATCGTCGAGAAATGTCATCCTCTCGGCCATCGGGCGGACATTGGCATCGAAGCCCTCGTTGCCCTGCGCGGCCCAGTGATCGTATTCCGCCTGCCCGGTGACGTAGCGGGCATTGGGGAATGTCGGCGCTCCGTCCGTCATCATGCCGCCAATGTGGTCGCCGTGCATGTGGGTCAGCACCACGATGTCGACCTGGTCGGGCGTGTAGCCGGCGCTGGCCAGCGCCCCGGTCATCGCCGCGCCATTCAGCCCGGTGTCGAACAGCACAAGCTCCGCCCCGGTATTCACGACAGTCGGGGTGAAGAAGAACTGCGAGACCTCGGTGGACAGGAAATTGGCGCGGCTGACCTCGGCGAACGCCTCGGGCGAGACGTTCATGCCGAAGATGCCCTGCGGCTCCTCGCGGGGGGAGGTGCCGGCGAGGATCGTGGTCACCTCGAAGCCGCCGATCATGAACCGGCGGTGCTGGGCATGGCTTGCACCCAGCATCGGCGCCTCGGCGCGGGCCAGGCCGGCAAGGGCCCCGGCAAAAGGCAGGGCTGCGCCTGCTGACAGAAGCGTGCGGCGGTTGAAGCTGGTCATGGCGTCATCTCCCTGTTGCGACATGCCGCAAGGATAGGGCCAATGGCGAAACTTGCCTTCAACCCTGCGTGATCGGCCGTCGCTGGCCGCACCACGTCATTCCCACCAGGGATCTATGTGGGCGATGTCGTCGTCGGACCAGCCGAAATGATGCGCCAGCTCGTGCACAAGGACATGGCCCACCATCTCCCCCAGCGTGACGTTCCCCCGGTCGGCCCATTCATCGAGGATCGGGCGGCGGAACAGCCAGATCGTGTCGGGGCCCATCGGCTGGTCCATCACCGATTTCTCGGTGAGCGGGATGCCGTCGTAGAGCCCGGTCAGCTCGAAGGCATCCTCCATCTCCATCTCTGCCAGCAGGTCGGGCGGGGCGAAATCCTCGACCCGGATCGCGATGGCCCGCGCCGCGGTGCGGTAGGGTTCGGGGATGGCGTCGAGCGCGGCCTCGGCCAGCGCCTCGAAGGCGTCGAGGCCGGGGGCGGTCAGGTCGGCGAATTGGGGCGTGTCGGTCATGCCCCCGATATGGACAATTCCGCCCCGATCTGAAAGACCACGCCGCACCCCGTCCAAAGGCCATGCCATGACCGTCACCACTCGTTTCGCGCCTTCGCCCACAGGCTATATCCATGTCGGCAACCTGCGCACGGCGCTGTTCAACCACCTGATCGCCCGGAAGGCCGGCGGGCAGTTCATCCTGCGCCTCGACGACACCGACCCGGAGCGGTCGAAACAGGAATACGCCGACGCGATCCAGCACGACCTCGAATGGCTGGGCCTCACCTGGGACCGGATCGAACGGCAGTCGGACCGCCTCGACCGCTACGCCGCCGCGGCGGACGAGTTGCGCGAACAGGGCCGGTTCTACGAAGCCTGGGAAACCCCGACCGAGCTGGACCTGAAGCGCAAGAAGCAGCTCAACATGGGCCTGCCGCCGGTCTACGACCGCGCCGCGGTGAAACTGTCGGATGGGGAGCGCACCGCTCTGCGCGCCGACCGGGGCGATGGCGTGTGGCGTTTCCTGCTCGATCAGGACCGGATCGAATGGGAGGATGGCATCCTCGGGCCGCTGTCGCTCGATGCCGGGTCGGTCTCCGACCCGGTGCTGATCCGCGCCGACGGGCAGGTGCTTTATACGCTCGCCTCGGTGGTCGATGACGTGGACATGGGGATCACCCATGTCGTGCGCGGCTCCGATCACGTCACCAACACCGCGACGCAGATCCAGATCATGGCGGCGCTGGGTCACGGGCACCCCGCCTTCGCCCATCATTCGCTGCTGACGGGCCCGCAGGGCGAGGCTCTGTCGAAGCGGCTGGGCACGCTCAGCCTGCGCGACCTGCGGGCGGCGGGGGTGGAGCCGATGGCGCTTCTGTCTCTGATGGCGCGGCTGGGGTCGTCGCAGCCGGTGGTGCTGGCAGGCTCCATCGACGAGCTGGCGGAGGGGTTCGAGCTGTCGCAGTTCGGCTCGGCCCCGACGAAGTTCGACGCCGACGATTTGTTCCCGCTGACCGCGCGGGTGCTGCACGACCGCCCCTACGCGGCGATGAAGGACGAGATCGCGGCGCTGGGCGTGCCCGATGCGATCGCGCCCGATTTCTGGGAGGTCGCACGCGCCAACATCACCACCCGCGCCGACCTGCCCGACTGGTGGGCGATGTTCCGCGACGGTGGCGTGGCCGTGGTGGAGGACGAGGACCGCGCCTTCATCGACGAGGCCTTCGCGCTGCTGCCAGAGCCGCCCTATGACGGCGAGACCTGGGCCACCTGGACCAACGCGGTGAAGGACGCGACCGGGCGCAAGGGCAAGGGCCTGTTCATGCCGCTCCGCAAGGCCGTGACGGGCCGCGAGAAGGGGCCGGAGATGGCCGACGTGATGCGGCTGTTGCAGAAGAAGCCGACGCTGTAGGGGCCCGGCTGCCGTGCTGTCCCACGCGTGGGACAGGGGGCGGCAGAAATGAAATCAAGGGGTTGCAGGGGCAGTTTTGCAAAGCGTTAAGGAAAGGCGCGGGATGGCGGGGGTAGGGTGTGCCTTCAGGCGCACCTCGGTGGCGAGGCTTGGTGCGGCGATGCCGCGGGCATCGGTGCGCCTGAAGGCGCACCCTACAGCCCCACGGCGTTACCGAACCGCGACGCCGAGATCCCGCAGCGCCGCGTCGACCAACCCGCGCTCCGCCTCCGTCGTGGGCTGCGCGCGCGGATATTGCGGCGCGGCGCGATCATCGGTGATGCCCACCTCCCACCCGCGCGTCGTGGCGAAGAACCGCGCCACGCCCGCCTCGCCGAACTCGCGCAGGTAGCCCTGCACCACCGTGTCGAGGTAGCTGAGCAGGATCGGATGGTCGCCCGCAGTCGAGACGTGGTGCGGCTCCACCTTGTAGATCATGATCGACAGTGGCCCAGGTTGGTCATGGCTGACCATCGCCAGCGGATGCCGCGCATAGGCCCGTTCGCGGGCGTCGAGCGCCGCCCAGTCGGCGCCCGGCACGGCGGCGATCAGCCCCTCGATCTCGCTGCCCGACGCCTCCACCGCCGACAGGTAGGCGACGCGGCGCAGCGACGTGCCGCGCCAGACCCGCGCCCAGCCGCGCACCCTGGCGCGCGCGGCGCGCGGATAGGCATGGGTCGCCCGGTTCACCAGGCTGCCGTAGCCGAAGAAACAGGGATCGCCGTCGCGCGCCATGTCGGAGTCATCCTCCAAAGCGGCACGGATGCACAAGGCCCCTTGCGGTGTGACCCAAGCCTGATATTTTCAGTCCTGTCGACGCAGGGAGACGCTGGCCGCGCGCGGTCAGGGCCGAAGGAGCAACCGCCCCGGTAAACTCTCAGGCAAAAGGACCTGCGGCGACGACGAGAACTCTGGAGAGTGGTGCGCAGGACGCATCCGCCGACGGGATAACGATCTCAGGCGACAGGACAGAGGGGGCATCACTGTCGCGGTCCAAGAGGGGCGCGAAATCCGATGCCGGGCCACGCGCCCAAACCTCGATGGTGACCCATGGCCGACACCGCCCGTGCCGACACGCCGAAAGACTTGCCGCTCGCCGGGCTTCATGCCGGGCTGGGGGCTAAATTCGTGCCCTTCGCGGGATGGTCCATGCCCGTGCAATATGCCGCTGGCGTGATGGCCGAACACCTGTGGACGCGGGAGAAGGCCGGGCTTTTCGACGTCAGCCACATGGGGCAGATCCGCCTGCCCAAGGACGCGCTCGAGGCGCTGGAGGCGCTGATCCCCGCCGATCTGCTGGGCCTGCCCGTGGGGCGGCAGCGGTATGGCCTGTTCACCAATGACGCCGGCGGCGTGCTGGACGATCTGATGATCGCGCACCGGGCGGAGGATGTGTTTCTCGTGGTGAACGCCGCACGCCGGGCCGAAGACCTTGCGCATCTGCGCGCCCATCTTGACGGCGTCGAAGACCTGGGCGACCGGGCGCTGCTCGCGCTTCAGGGGCCGCTGGCCGAGGCGGCGCTGGCGGCATTGGTGCCGGAGGTGGCCGGGATGCGCTTCATGGACGTCGCCGTGCCGGACTGGCAGGGCGTGGCGCTGTGGGTCTCGCGCTCGGGGTACACCGGCGAGGACGGGTTCGAGATCTCGGTGCCCGCGGCCGATGCCGAAGCCTTCGCCCGCGCGCTGCTGGCCGACGACCGCGTGGCGCCCATCGGGCTTGGCGCGCGCGATTCGCTGCGGCTGGAGGCCGGGTTGCCGCTTTACGGACAGGACATGGACGAGGGCGTTTCCCCCGTCGAGGCCGGGCAGGGCTGGTCCATCGGCAAGGCGCGGCGCGCGGGCGGCGCGCGCGCAGGCGGTTTTCCCGGCGCCGATGCCATCCTCGACCAGCTTGCCCATGGCGCGCCGCGCCGCCGCGTGGGCCTGCGCCCCGAAGGGCGCGCGCCGATGCGCGCCGGCGTGCCGCTGTTCGCCGAGGATGGCGGCGCCATCGGCCGCGTCACCTCCGGCGGGTTCGGCCCCACGCTCGGCGCCCCCATGGCCATCGGCCTGATCGCCGCCGACACCGCACCGGACAGCCCGCTTTTCGGCGAGCTGCGCGGCAAGCGCCTGCCCGCGCGGCAGGTGCCGCTTCCCTTCGTTCCCCCAGGCTACAAACGCTGAACCAAGAGGCCCCGATGAAATACACCGAAGACCATGAATGGCTGAGCCTCGACGGCGACATCGTCACCGTCGGCATCACCGAATACGCCGCGACGCAACTGGGCGACGTGGTGTTCATCGAACTGCCCGAGGTCGAGACGCAGGTCGCCAGGGGCGACGAGATCTGCGTCATCGAGAGCGTCAAGGCGGCGTCCGACATCGCCGCGCCGCTCGATGGCGAGATCGTGGAGATCAACGACGCGCTGGTGGCGAAGCCCGCGCTGGTGAACGAGGACGCGACCGGCGCGGCGTGGTTCTTCAAGATCAGGATCGAGGACCCCGACCTGCTCGACGATTTCATGGACGAGGACGAATACAAGGACCACATCGGGGAGTGACGGCGGGAGGGGGCTCTGCCCCCGCCGTGGCCCGAGGGGTCGCGTCTCCCCCGGGATACTTGTGAAACACAGAAGCGCAGACGGCCGCGCGCCCCTGCACAGAGCGAGGACGACCGCGATGCCCTGGACGCCGACCGCCTACGATCCGACCGATTTCGCCAACCGGCGCCACATCGGCCCCTCGCCCGCCGAGATCGCCGAGATGCTGGAGGTCGTGGGCGCGTCGAGCGTCGATGACCTGATCGACCAGACGCTGCCCGGCTCGATCCGGCAGAAGGACCCGCTGGATTGGGCGCCGATGTCGGAGGCGGTGCTGCTCGACCACATGCGGGCCATCGCGGCCCGGAACAAGCCGATGGTCCAGATGATCGGGCAGGGCTACTTTGGCACCCACACGCCGCCCACGATCCAGCGCAACGTGCTGGAAAACCCCGCCTGGTACACGGCCTACACCCCCTACCAGCCCGAGATCGCGCAGGGCCGGCTGGAGGCTTTGCTGAACTTCCAGACCATGGTGGCGGACCTGACCGGGCTGGAGGTTGCGAACGCCTCGCTTCTCGACGAGGCGACGGCCTGCGCCGAGGCGATGGTGATGGCCGAGCGCGTGGCGAAATCCAGGGCGCGCGCCTTCTTCATCGACGAGAATTGCCACCCGCAGAACATCGCGGTGATGCGCACGCGGGCCGAGCCGCTGGGGATCGAGGTGATCGTGGGCGATCCGGCGACGCTGGATGCCGGCGCCGTCTTCGGCGGCATCTTTCAGGTGCCGGGCACCCATGGCGGGTTGTCGGATGCGACCGACAAGATCGCCGCGCTGCAGGCGCACAAGGCCATCGGCATCGTCGCCTGCGACCTGCTGGCGCTGACGCTGGTGAAGGACCCCGGCAGCATGGGCGCCGACATCGCCGTCGGCTCGGCGCAGCGGTTCGGCGTGCCGCTCGGCTACGGCGGCCCGCACGCCGCCTTCATGTCCTGCCGCGAGGCGCACAAGCGCGCGATGCCGGGCCGCATCGTCGGCGTCTCGGTCGACCGGCAGGGCAACAAGGCCTACCGGCTTGCGCTGCAGACCCGCGAGCAGCACATCCGCCGCGAAAAGGCCACGTCGAACGTGTGCACCGCGCAGGCACTGCTGGCCGTCATGGCGAGCTTCTACGCCGTCTTCCACGGGCCGGAGGGGCTCAAGGCCATCGCGCAGGCGGTGCATCTGAAGACCGCGCGGCTGGCCGGCAGCCTCCGGGCGGGCGGCTACACGCCCGAGGCCGACAGCTTCTTCGACACGCTCACCGTGCCCGTCGGCGCCCGGCAGAGCCGCATCATGGCCGCCGCCGTGGCGCGCGGCATCAACCTGCGCGACGTGGGATCGGACCGGATCGGCGTCAGCGTCGACGAGACCACCACCGAGGCGCATCTGGAGGCGGTCTGCCGCGCCTTCGACGTGGCGCTGCTGCCCGCGACCGACGCGCCCGCCATCCCCGACGCGATGCTGCGCGAGACGCCGTATCTGACGCACCCGGTCTTTCACATGAACCGGGCCGAGTCGGAGATGATGCGCTACATGCGCCGGCTTTCGGATCGCGACCTGGCGCTCGACCGCGCGATGATCCCGCTCGGGTCGTGCACGATGAAGCTCAACGCCGCGGTCGAGATGATGCCGGTGACCTGGCCCGAGTTCAATTCCATCCACCCCTTCGCCCCCGCCGACCAGGCGCAGGGCTATGCCGAGATGCTCACCGACCTGTCGGCCAGGCTGTGCGAGATCACCGGCTACGATGCCATGTCGATGCAGCCCAATTCCGGCGCGCAGGGGGAATACGCGGGCCTGCTGACCATCGCCGCCTACCACCGCGCGGAGGGCGACGGCCATCGCCGCGTCTGCCTGATCCCGGTCTCCGCCCACGGCACCAACCCCGCCTCGGCGCACATGGCGGGCATGGACGTGGTGGTGGTGAAGGCGGCCAGGAACGGCGACATCGACCTCGACGATTTCCGCACCAAGGCTGCCGCCGCGGGCGACCGGCTCGCCGCGTGCATGATCACCTATCCGTCGACCCATGGCGTGTTCGAGCGCACCGTGCGCGAGGTCTGCGAGATCACGCACCAGCACGGCGGGCAGGTCTACCTCGACGGCGCGAACCTCAACGCCATGGTCGGCCTGTCGCGGCCCGGCGACATCGGCGCCGACGTGAGCCACCTGAACCTGCACAAGACCTTCTGCATCCCGCATGGCGGCGGCGGCCCCGGCATGGGGCCAATCGGGGTCAAGGCGCATCTCGCGCCCTATCTGCCCGGCCACCCGGAGACCGGCGGCGCCACGGGCCCGGTCTCGGGCGCGCCCTACGGCTCGGCCTCGATCCTGCCGATTTCCTATGCCTATGTCCGGTTGATGGGCGGCGAGGGGATCACGCGGGCGACCAAGGTGGCGATCCTGAACGCCAACTACATCGCCAGGCGGCTCGGCGAGGCGTTTCCGGTGCTCTTCACCGGCAAGTCGGGGCGCGTGGCGCATGAATGCATCCTCGACACCCGCCCCTTCGCCGAGGCGGGCGTCACCGTCGACGACATCGCCAAGCGGCTGATGGATTGCGGATTTCACGCGCCGACGATGAGCTGGCCGGTTGCCGGCACCCTGATGATCGAGCCGACCGAATCGGAAACCAAGGCCGAGATCGACCGGTTCTGCGACGCCATGCTCGCCATCCGCGCCGAGATCGCCGAGGTGGAGGCCGGCCGCATCGCCATCGAGGCAAGCCCGCTGCGCCACGCCCCGCACACGATGGAAGACCTGATCCGCGACTGGGACCGCGCCTATACCCGCGAACAGGGCTGTTTTCCGCCGGGCGCCTTCCGCGTCGACAAGTACTGGCCCCCGGTCAACCGGGTCGACAACGCCTTTGGAGACCGGCACCTGGTCTGCACCTGCCCGCCGCTGGAGAGCTATCAGGAGGCGGCGGAGTAGGGGGCCTTCGAGACAAGTGCGGGGAGCGGTGTATGGCAACGCGCGCTCGACACCCGTCCGGCATGGCCGGGATGACCTGCGGACCGGCCGCGGAGCGGCTGCAGGCCGCGGCCATCCGCTGCCCTGCGGTTCAATTGGGACCGGTTGGCGGGGCGCGCTTCATCAGACCTTCAGGTGCTGATGTGCGCCGTCACCGCGTCCGACCGAACCGGGCGTAGAGCCCGTCGAGCGTATACGTCTCGCCGACCGGGCCGAAATCCTCGTCTCCGAAATCCTCGTCGATCGGCAGGCAGCCCCGGCCGCAGACCTGGCGGATCGTGCCGGACTGGCCTTCCACGAACCACAGCCGCCCGCCCGGCGTGCCGACCCAGCCGTTGACGCCCATGCGCATGTCGCCCTCCACGTCCTGGATCGAAGGCACCTCGCCGTCGTAGGACGGGTCCCAGGCGGCGTGGGTGTGCCACGACGACACCACCTCCATCCCCTCGAGGATGGGCAGCGACGCGCAGGAGGCCTGCGCCCCCCAGCTGACCTTGGTGGAGGAATAGGCGCCATTGGGGTGACGCAGAACGTAGCCGCAGACCTCGCGGTTGAACCGCACGGACAGCGCGTTCATCGATTCCATCAGGCCCAGCACGAAGTTGGTTTCCTGCTGGGATTGGGCCGTCGCCTGGATCGGCGTCAGCGCCAGGGCAACGGCAAAGGTCGCGGAGATCAGTCTGGAAAAGGCAAAGGTCATGAAAGCAATCCTGTCGGAGGTCGGTCACCAAGATGCGCCGATGATAGAGGGATTTTCCGCTCAATCTACACAAACGCGCATGAGGGGCTGGACCGCACCGCCGATGGGTTTATGTTTGCATCAGGAAATGGACGCGCCAGCTCAGGAGTCTCGGATGTCCCGTATGGAATCCATTGATATCTCTACCTCAACCCCGACCAAGGTCAGCTCCGAGTTTGCCGAGGATCGCGACATCCAGCTGTGGCTCAGGATGGGCCGGGTGGCGTTCTTCTTCAGCCTCTGGACGGCGATGATCATCCCGATCGCGCTGATCTACTACGCCCGGTTCTGAACAGGGCACCGGGGCGGTACCGGGGCGGTGTGACGCAGGCCTGGCCGGCGCGGCCAGACCCCCGCCGCAGGTCTAGCCATTTCGGGGCGGCCGCAGGTGCCGCAAGGCCGCGCGCGGCAGGCGGCGCGCGACCAGCCACAGAACCTGCGGGTAGTCGATTTCCCCGGCCAGCATCCGCATGTAGGCCTGCTTGACCCGCGACGAGCCGCCGAAGGATCGGGTGAACAGCGGCGCCATCCTGTCCGAAAACACGATGGGCCTCAGCACGCGGGCGATGCGCAGGGCGATGCGGATGTCGTGCGTCGCGGCCTGATAGACCGACGCGGCCTCCGCTTCGCGGCCCTCGCGGATCGCGCGGGCGGCGGCTTCGGCAGCCAGGCGCCCCGACCCGAGCGCATGGGCGATCCCCTCGCCGGTGATCGGGTCGACGAACCCCGCCGCGTCGCCCGCCAGCAGCACGTTGCCGCGCCCCGGACGACGGCGATGATCGCCGAAGGGCAGGAAATGGCCCTTCATCCCCTCGGCGTCGCCCTGGTCCAGCAGTGCCGCATAGGCGTGCATCCGTGCCTTCATGTCGGGGTTGAGCCGTTGCAGCCCGCCGACGCCCACGGTGGTCGAGGCCTGCTTGGGAAAGCTCCAGCCGTAGCCCCAATCCGCCGCGCCGAAATCGACGCGCACGGTGCGGGCGATCTCGGGGTCCGGCTCGGGCGGCATCTCCTTTTCCAGCGCGAAGCCGATGGTGTCGGGGTCGAAGGGCCGACCGAAGAGCGCGCGCGCCACGGCGGAGGTGACGCCATCGGCGCCAATGAGCACACGGTAGGCGACCCCGGTCCCGTCCTCCAGCAGCAGGCGGTTCGCGGACAGGTCGATCTGCGCGACCCGGCAGCCGGTGCGCAGCTCCGCCCCCAGGGCGGCGGCCATGTCCAGCAGATGCGCATCCAGATCCCAGCGCCGGGTCAGGTACATGGGCGGCACGTCCTCCATCCGGCCCATGGGGGTGGGGCCGAGATGGAAGGAGATGGCGCGCCGTTCCTCGAACAGCTCGGGCGCGAGGTCGCGGCCGAAGATGCGGCGGTATTCCCGCCGGGCCCGCCCGGTGAACAGGCCGCCGCACAGCTTGTCGCGCGGGAACCGCGCCTTGTCGATCAGGAGCGTGCGCAGGCCCAGCCGCGCGGCGGTGGCGGCAGCCGCCGCGCCCGCCGGGCCGCCGCCGAGGATCACGAGGTCATGGGGGGCGGGCGCGCGCATGACGCGGAGCATAGGGGCGTTTCAAGCCAAGGAAAGCCCGCGCCGCGCCTCAGGCCGGCGCCCCGGTGTTTTGCCGGACGAAAGCCGCGATCTCGGCGGCGGGGCGCGCCCCGGTCAGCCGCGCCACCTCCTGCCCGTTGCGGAACAGGATCAGCAGCGGGATGCCGCGGATGCCGTAGCGCTGCGACGCGTCGGCATGGACCTGCGTGTTCACCTTGGCGAGCCTTGCGTGTGGTGCCAGCGCCTGCGCCGCCTTGCTGAATTCCGGCGCCATGGCCCGGCACGGACCGCACCAGGGCGCCCAGAAATCGACCAGCAAGGGTAGGGTGTCGGTCCACTCGGCCTTGCGCAAGGTGGCGGTGTCGATCTCGTGCACCTTCGCCTCTGCCAGCTTCGCGCCGCAGGTGCCGCATTTCGGGTGCGCGGTCAGGCGCTCGACCGGGACGCGGTTGACGGCGGAACACTCAAGGCAGGTGATGTGGTGGGGCATGGAAATGGACCGTCTGACAGTTGATCGTGTCAATCATTTGGGGGCAGGAAGGCGCGGACGCAAGGGGGGAGCGGCGGACCGGATGTGTGGGGTGCGCCGTCAGGCGCACCGGTGCGTGACGGTGCGCCTGACGGCGCACCCTGCACACTCTGCCGGATCTACCGCATGAACTTCTTGTGCTTCACCCGTTTCGGTTCCAGCGCGTCGGGGCCGAGGCGGCGCTTCTTGTCTTCCTCGTAATCCTCGAAGTTGCCCTCGAACCATTCCACATGCGCCTCGCCCTCGAAGGCGAGGATGTGGGTGCAGAGCCGGTCGAGGAAGAAGCGGTCGTGCGAGATGATCACCGCGCAGCCGGCGAAATCCTCCAGCGCGTCTTCCAGCGCGCGCAGCGTCTCCACGTCCAGATCGTTGGTCGGCTCGTCGAGCAGCAGCACGTTGCCGCCCTCCTTCAGCAGCTTGGCCATGTGGACCCGGTTGCGCTCGCCGCCCGACAGCAGCCCGACCTTCTTCTGCTGGTCGGCCCCCTTGAAGTTGAAGGCACCGCAATAGGCGCGGGAATTGATCTCGGTGTCGCCCAGCTTGATCAGTTCTGCCCCGCCCGAGATCGCCTCCCAGACGTTGTCGTCCTTGTTGAGGTCGTCGCGCGACTGGTCGACATAGGACAGCTGCACGGTGGCGCCGAGCTCGACAGCGCCTTCGTCGGGCTGTTCCTGGCCGGTGATCATCTTGAACAGCGTGGATTTTCCTGCGCCGTTGGGGCCGATCACGCCCACGATGCCGCCGGGCGGGATGGAGAAGGACAGGTTTTCGATCAGCAGCTTGTCGCCCATGTGTTTCTTGAGGTTCGTGACCTCGATCACCTTGGAGCCCAGGCGCTCGCCGTGGGGGATGACGATCTGGGCCTTGCCGACGCGTTCCTTGAGGCTCTGGTCGGCAAGTTTCTCGTAGGACGAGATCCGCGCCTTCGATTTGGCCTGACGCGCCTTGGCACCCTGACGAATCCATTCCAGTTCGCGTTCCAGCGTCTTTTGCTTGGCCTTGTCCTCGCGCGCTTCCTGCGCCAGGCGCTTGGCCTTCTGTTCGAGCCAGGCGGAATAGTTGCCCTCGTAGGGGATGCCGCGGCCACGGTCGAGTTCGAGAATCCAGCCGGTGATCGAATCCAGGAAATAGCGGTCGTGGGTGACGATCAGGATCGTGCCCTTGTAGTCGATCAGGTGCTGTTGCAGCCAGGCGATGGTTTCGGCGTCGAGGTGGTTGGTCGGTTCGTCGAGCAGCAGCATGTCGGGCGCATCCAGCAGCAGCTGGCACAGCGCCACGCGGCGCCGTTCGCCGCCCGACAGGGTGGTGACATCGGCATTGTCGTCGGGGCAGCGCAAGGCCTCCATCGCGATGTCGATCTGGTTGTCGAGTTCCCACAGGTTCTCGGCGTCGATCTCGTCTTGCAGGGCCGCCATCTCGTCGGCGGTCTCGTCCGAGTAGTTCATCGCCAGTTCGTTGTACTTGTCGAGCTTGGCCTTTTTGCCGGCGACACCCAGCATGACGTTCTCGCGCACGGTCAGGTGAGGTTCGAGGTGCGGTTCCTGCGGCAGGTAGCCGACGCGCGCGCCTTCGGCGACCCAGGCCTCGCCCTGAAAATCCTTGTCGATGCCGGCCATGATCCGCATCAGGGTCGACTTGCCCGAGCCGTTGACGCCGACGACGCCGATCTTCACGCCGGGCAGAAAGTTCAACTTTATGTTTTCAAAGCATTTCTTGCCGCCGGGATAGGTCTTGGAGACGCCATCCATGTGGTAGACGTACTGATAGGAGGCCATGTGCCGCTCCGTCCTGATGATGCGAGGTTGGGGTGCTGTCTAATCGGCCTTGCCCGGAACGGCAATCGGGGCTTGGCAGGAGCCTGGCCGCGGGCCTGTTGCCCGAAATCCGCAATCGTCCACCGACACGCGGGGTCGCCGCACGATGGTCTTGATCCGCCGCCAGGGCGCCGGTATCCGGCCGCCACGACACAAGGAGCGTCCCATGGACAAGATCTGCGCATTCCGAATGGGGCTATACGCCCTCACCCGTTAGACGCGGCGCGCGAAACCTGTCCGTTTCCCGAAGGCCGCCATGCGACGCGGCCTTTTTCCTTGTTGTCGATCGTTTCCCGACCTGTCCCGTCCCGTGGCGGCTTTCCCATCGAGGAAAGTCCCGATGCAAAAGACCCTGTTCCGTCCCCTGGCCATCCTTTCGGCCGTCCTGCGCCGCGTGGCGCGGAAGACCCCGCCAAGGCGGCCGCCCAAGGTGACCCGGATCGACATCCCGGATTACCTGCGCCACGACCTTGGCCTGCCCCCTCGGCAAACGGTCCAGCGTGGCCAGTCGCCCCCCGCGATCGACCCGACCCGGTACATGTGACCGGCAGGGCCCGGCCCGCCATTCGCGGCTGGCCGGGCTGGCGCGTGGCGTTGACAGGCCGGGTGCAAGACCCGATCAAGGCACACCGTCCTGTCCCGCGAGGTGGGCCTTGCCCCTGCGTTTTGATCTGCCCCTTGCGCTGCCCGGCCAGACCATCGGCCTGTTCGGCGGCTCGTTCGACCCGCCGCACGCAGGGCACCTGCACGTCAGCCGCGAGGCGCTGAAGCGATTCGGGCTCGACCGGGTGTGGTGGCTGGTCAGCCCCGGCAACCCGCTCAAGGCCAACGGCCCGGCGCCGCTCGACCGGCGGATGGCGGCGGCGCGCGCGCTGGTCGCCCACCCGCGGATCGTGGTGACCGACCTCGAGGCGCACCTCGGCACGCGCTACACCGCCGAGACGATCGAGACGCTGATCGCGCTCTATCCCGGCGTGCGCTTCGTCTGGCTGATGGGCGCCGACAACCTGGCGCAGTTCCACCGCTGGCAGCGGTGGCAATGGATTCTCGACCGTGTGCCGGTGGGCGTGCTGGCCCGGCCGGGGCAGCGCATCTCGGCCCGGACGGCGAAGGCGGCCCTGATCTACCGCGATGCGAAGCTTCCCGCCAACCGGGCCCGGCTTCTGGCGCGGTCGCGTGCGCCGGCCTGGTGTTTCCTCAACGTGCCGATGCTCGACGCGTCGTCGACCGCGATCCGCGCCCGGGGGGAATGGTAGAGGCTCAGCGCGTCTCGCGCAGGGCGACGCTGGCCATGCCCGATACCAGCAGGATCGCCAGGCCCAGCAGGGCCGGCGCGTCGGGCAGGGTGCCGAAGACCAGCCAGCCCAGCGCCGTCGCCGCGACCAGCTGGATGTAGACGAAGGGCGCCATGCGCGAGGCCGGTGCCATCCGCAAGGCCAGGATCAGGCACAGGTTGCCCAGCATCGACCCAAGCGCCGAGGCCAGCGTCAGCCCCGCGATCCGCGGCGTCATCTCGGGCAGGGCCGGCAGGCCGAAGGGCGCCAGCACCACGGCACCGATCACCAGCTGGCTGATCAGCATCGCCCGCGGGCGCGCCAGATCCGACAGCCAGCGCGAGGCGGTCAGGAACCCGCCGTAGAACAGCCCCGCCAGAACCGCGAAGCCAAGGCCGGGCGTCATCCCGAAGCCCGGCCTGACCACCAGCAGCACCCCCGCGAACCCGATGACCAGCAGCCCGGCGCGTGCCCGCGAAAACGCCTCGCCCAGCAGCCAGACCGACAGCACCCAGGCCACGAGCGGGCCGACGAAGAAGGCACCGAACACGGTGGCGATGGGCTCCGTGCGCAGGGCGGTCAGGATGCACACGATCCCGCCCGCCACCAGCAGCCCGCGCAGCCACACCCGCCAGTCGAGAAAAAGCCGCGGTGGCGTGAGATGCAGCACGAAGGGCAGCAGCAGCGCCGCACCAAGGGCAAAGCGGCTCCAGGCGGTGAACACCGGCGCGACGCCGGCCTCCCCCAGCAGCTTGCCCGCCGTGTCCCCCGCGGGGATCAGCGCCATCGCCAACAGCATAAGGGGGAGCGCCCGCAGCACATCGCTTCGCATGCGCCCTGCTATCCCATTGCCCTGCGGACGAAAAGCGCGGTCTCACGCAGGCGTGACGGGGCGAATCAATTGAGAGATCGCGCGCGTTGGGCTTTAGTCCGCCACGGAATTGTGGGTGTCGGCATTCGTTCATGTTTTCGCGACGTAGATTTCTGACCGGGGCAGCGGGGTTCGCCGCGTCGCCAGCCTTGGGGGCCGCGCCGGAAACTTCGCTCAGGCCGGTTCTGCGGCCCGAGGGGTTCTTTCGCCGGTCCATCCCCACCGCCGAGGCCCTGATCGAACAGGCCTTGCTGGGGGGGCGCGTCGGGTTCGCCGTGGCGGATGCAGCCACCGGCGAGATGCTCGAGATGGTGCACCCGATGTTTCCGCTGCCGCCGGCCAGCGTCGCCAAGGCGGTGACCTGCGCCTATGGCCTCGACCGGCTCGGCCCCGGGTTCCGGTTCCGCACCCAGCTGGTGGCCGACGGAACGATGGCCGACGGCGTGCTCGACGGCGATCTGTGGCTCGTCGGTTCGGGCGATCCGCTGTTCGACACCGATACCCTTGCCGCGATGGCGGGCGAGTTGCGCACGCTGGGCCTGCGCGAGGTCACGGGGCGGCTGCTGGTGGCCGACGGGGCGTTGCCGCACATCTTCCAGATCGACCCGGAACAGCCCGAGCATGTGGGCTACAATCCCGCGGTCTCGGGGCTGAACCTGAACTTCAACCGGGTGCATTTCGAATGGGCGCGGCAGTCGGGCGAATACTCGGTCGCGATGGATGCGCGCTCGGACTCGCTGCGCCCGGAGGTGCAGATCGCCCGGATGCGGATCGAGGATCGCGCGGCGCCGGTCTACACCTACGCGCAGGTGGAGGGGCGCGATCAATGGACGGTGGCGCGCGGGGCCCTGGGCGATCAGGGCGCCCGCTGGCTGCCGGTGCGCCGGCCCGCCGCCTATGTGGCCGAGGTGTTCGAGACGCTGGCGCGGTCGAACGGCCTGACCTTCCGCGAGGTCACCCTGACCGAGAGCGAGCCCGAGGCCGCGACCGTGCTGGTCGAGCATGTGAGCGCGCCGCTGGAGGACATCCTGCGCGACATGATGCGCTGGTCGACCAACCTGACCGCCGAGGTGATCGGCCTTCTGGCAACGCAGGCGGGCGGCGTGCGCCCCGCCGACCTGCGCGCCTCGGCCGCCGAAATGTCGGACTGGATGCGCGAGACGATGGGCGCGCGTCAGGCGCGCTTCGTCGATCATTCCGGTTTGGGCGATCAAAGCCGCATCCGCCCGCACGACATGGTGCGCGCTCTGGTCCACGCCGGGCCGAACGGGATGTTGCGGCGCCTGATGCGCGACATTCCGATGCGCGATGCGCAGGGCAACCCGATCCAGAACCACTTCGTCGAGGTCGCGGCCAAGACCGGCACGCTGAACTTCGTGTCCTCGCTGGCCGGCTACGCCCGCACCCGCAGCGGCCGCGACCTGGCCTTTGCGATCTTCTGCGGCGATGTCGCCCGCCGGGCGACGCTGACCGTCGACCAGCGCGAACGCCCCGACGGCGGCCGCGACTACAGCGCCCGCGCGCGCCGGCTGCAGCAGCAGCTGATCGACCGCTGGGCGGTCATGTACGGCTGAGCGAACGCGCCGGATCGTCACGCAGGTGCAATCCGTCCGTCACACGGCTGTCGCGATGGTCAGGCATGAAATGGCCGCAGACCTGACGTCCCGGGTCTGACAAGGACGCCGCCGAGCGAAGATCCACGAAATCCGTCGATCCCGAACCAGGGGTCATGACCGTGATTTCAGCCCCTGAATTTCATCACCAAACCGACCCCTGCGGCCCGTCCGCAGGGGTTTTTCACGAAAATGTCCGGCGCCCGACGGCAAAAAACCCCAAACCCGGTGAAACTTTCGCGGCACCCCTTCCGTTGTTTTCCCGTTGGCGTCGGGAGGGAGGTGCCTTTGGAGGAGCGGGAATCCCGTCAGTTTGTCGGAAAGGGATCGGATATGGATGAGACATGGCATGAGGAAGGGCGACAGTTCGATGCCGCGGCCTGGGTGATCCTTGCGGTCGTCTTCGGCTTCGGATTGATCATCGGCATCGTCGCCAGCATTCTGCTGCTGGCCTGACCGGTCACAGGCGGATCACGAAATCCTTGCGGGTGGTTTCGACCACGTCCCAGGTTCCTGAAAAGCCGGGTCTTATGATCCATGCGTCGCCGGTCGACAACCGGATCGGCGCGCCGCCGTCGGGTGTCAGGATCGACACGCCTGAAGTCAGGCGAAAATACTCCCACTCCTCGTAGAGCACCCGCCATGTGCCGGGTGTGGATTGCCAGACGCCGGCCCACAGCCCGTCACGCTCCTCGGTCAGCCAGGTGCTGTGCACGGGGTCGCCCGCGATCACGCGGGCCGCGTCGGGGCGCGAGATTTCCGGCGCGCCGGTTGTGGCTACCTGGGTGACAAGGGTCATCGGCGGTCCATCCGGTGGGGCGCCGCCATGCCCAAAGGCAGGCGGCGCCGCGTTGCGATCACTCGGTCCAGCGCACGCCGGTCAGATCGTTGGCCTGGGTCGGCGAATTCTCCCACAGACCGTCGATCCTGGCATCGGCCACGCCGGTCTTGGCCAGCTGGAACAGGTAGCCGTTGACGTAATTCTCGGCGATCATCCGCTGCATCTGGGTCAGGAGCGCCGAGCGCTCCGCCGCGTCCGAGGTGGTGGCGAGCGTCGCGTCAAGGTCCACGAACTCCGGCCGGGCGTACTGGAAGTAATAGTCTTCCCGCGCGTAGATGTTGATATCCATGGGCTCGGTATGGCTGATGATGGTCAGGTCGAAGTCGCGCCCGCGGAACACGCGCTCCAGCCAGTCGGCCCATTCCATGTTGGTGATCTCGGTCTCGATGCCCACCTCGCGCAATTGCGCCGCGATGATCTCTCCGCCGCGGCGCGCGTAGGAGGGCGGGGGCAGGGCCAGCCGCAGGGTGAGGCCATCGGGGGCGGCCTCGGCCAGCAGCGCGCGCGCGCGGTCGGGGTCGTGGGCCGACATCCCGGTCAGGTCCACATAATCGGGATGATGTGGCGCGAAATGCGTGCCGATGGGCGTGCCGTAGCCGAACATCGCGCCGTCGATGACATCTTGACGATTGATCGCGTGGGCGATCGCCTGCCGGACGCGGATGTCGTCCAGCGGGGCCGCCGCGTTGTTCATCGCGAGAATGGTCTCGCCCTCGGTCGAGCCGACGATCACGTTGAACCGCGGATCGGCCTCGAACTGCGCCAGGGTCTCGGGTGCGGGAAAATTCGGGAAGGCATCCACATCGCCCGCCATCAGCGCGGCAAAGGTCGCGTTGGGATCGGAAATGAAGCGGAAGCTTGCCGCCTCCAGCGCCACCGGATCGCCCCAGTAGTCGTCGTAGCGCACCAGATCGACGCGGTCGCCCTGGGCCCAGTTCTCGAACCGGAACGGGCCGGTGCCGATGGGGGTGGTGGCGTTGGTCTCGGCGCTTTCGGGGGCCACGATTACCGCGTCGCCCCAGGCCATGTCGAAGGGAAACGCCCCGTCCGGCCCGTCGAGCGTGACCACCACGGTCAGGTCATCTGGGGCGTCCACGCTGACGATATTGGCGAAAAGCGCGGGCTGCGCATTGACGGAGCCTTCGGCGCGCGCGCGGTCGAGGGTGAAGACCACATCCTCGGCCGTCATCGCGCTGCCGTCGTGGAAAGTCACGCCCTCGCGCAGGGCGAAGGTGTAGGTGGTGCCGTCCTCCGACAGGTCCCAGCTGGCGGCCAGCCCCGGCATGATCGACCCGTCGGGGCCGAAGCGGGTCAGCCCCTCGAAGATGTTGGCATAGACCACCTCGTCGATGGCGGCGGCGGCGCCGGCGGTCGGGTCGAGGTTCGGCGGCTCCAGCACCATGCCGATCGAGATGTCGGTCTGCTGGGCCAGCGCGGCGCCGGCGCCGAGCGCACAGAGCGCCACGCCGAGGCGGAGGGAATGGATCATCGGAGTCTCCCGTGCAGTGTTGCCACGTCATCATGGCGCCACGGCTCGGAAAAATCCCGCGAAAAATGCAGGTTGCGGCGCGTCAGCCCCAATTGGCCGGCAGGGTCAGCCCCAGCGCGCGCAGACCGGCGCGCTGGCGCGACACGAACGGCATCAGCCGCTCGGCAAGGCCGTCGGGCATCGGCCGCGGCGGCGACGGGTTGACCACGCGCGAGATGATGTCGTCGGGCACCGGCTTGGGCGTGATCTCCAGGAATTGCTCGATGTCGGCGACGAACCCGCGCGGGTCGGCGGTGATGCGGTCGTAGAAATCGACATGGATGCACTCGGCCGGCAGGCCTTCGCGCATCCGGGTGATGGCCGCGACATAATCGGTGTGCTCGAGGTAGTCGCCGCCGCGGATATGCGCGAACAGCTCGTCGACCGACCATTCGTCGAGGTGATGGGATTTGCCCTGCATCTTGAGGTGGAACCGCACATGGCTCCAGAGCCGGTCCATCGGTTCGCGCAGGGTGTAGATGACCCGCACCTTGCGGCTGCGCCCGTGGATCTCGCGCCAGGCCTGCGCCGGCAGAAGCGCGTTGAGGTTCGAGAAATCCGCGATCCAGCGTGCCGGCGTCTGCCCCGGAAACAGGCGGTTGAACCACCGGTCGTCCACCGGGCCCGACAGCCAGTGCCCGGTCCAGGCCACCCGGCGCTGCAGGACCGGCGCGGCGGATTGTTCCGGGTCGAAGGCGAGGTAGCCCTTGGCCCGCCGCATCCGGGCGCGGTCCGACAGCAGGCCGGGCCGCAGGGCGGCGGCGTAGAAGTAGTGGATCTCTTTCTCGTAGCTGAACTGAACCTCGGGGTGGCGGCTGATCACGTCGTAGAGCCAGGTCGTTCCGGCCTTCATCGCGCCAACGCTCAGCAGGAGGTTGTTGAAAACGGGCTCGTTCGTCATTGCGGCGCTGCGCTCCTTGGGGTGTCGTGGCGCGCCCGCGCCAAACGTCGGGTCAGTCTTTGCATCTTGGCTCAAACGGTGCAAGTGGGCGATGTGCAGGCCTGCCTTGTCGTGACGGGGTCACAAAACCCTAACGTCGCATTTGCGAATCGAGATAGGACAGATACGGGTGTCTGCGGGTCATTGATGGGGGCTGAATGTTCGTGCCGAATTCGCAAGAGATACTGTCGATTGCGCCCGATGGGGTGGCAGAGTTCATCATGCGCCATGCCGGTGCCAAGACGCTCAGCCGAATCGTGAAACGGCTCAACAGCGACCTCCTCGAAGGCGACGAGACCGAGAGCCAGATGGCGGCGCAGGCCCTCGATCACCTCGGGTTCATGTGTCAGGACTGAGCGTCGGATCTCGGCAGCAATTCCTGCAGCGTCAGCGCCATCACCCTTGCGCTGTCGAGCATGTCGTGCACCCCCACCCACTCGTCGGGCTGATGCGCCAGGTCCAGGATGCCGGGGCCGTAGGCGATGCAGTTCTTCAGCCGCCCGATCCGGTCGATATGCTTTTGATCGTATGTGCCGGGTGACACGACATATTCGGCCTGCCGGTGCAGCACCCGCTCGATCGCGGCGGCGACCGTCGTGACAACGGGCGCGTCGCGGTCCGTCATCGTGGGCTGCACCTCGAACAGGTCGCGGATCTCGTAGGCGAAACTCGGGCGGCGGGCGCGCACACGCTCCATCATCGCGGTGATCTCGGCCTTCACCTCGGCGATATCCTCCTCGATCAGGAAGCGCCGGTCGATGGTGATGCGGCAGCGGTCGGGCACGCAGGGTGCTGGCAGGCCGGTATACCCGTCCTCCTGCACAGGCTCGCCGCCATGAATCGCGTTGATGTTCAGCGTCGATTGCTTCGCGCCCTCGGGCACCACCGGCATCAAGGTCCGCTTGCCCGCCAGCAGCGGGAACAACGTCGCCTCCATCTCGGCCAGCACCGCGCCCATGTGGCGCACCGCGCAATCGCCCAGGAACGGCATGGAGCCATGCGCGATCCGGCCCTGCGTCTCGATCTCGGCCCACCAGACGCCGCGATGGCCAAGGCAGATCCTGTCCTTGTTCAGCGGTTCCGGGATGATGACGTGTTGCACGCGGTCGGAGCTGAAATAGCCCCTCTCGGCCAGGTAGGCGACGCCGCCGTAGCCGCCCGATTCCTCGTCTGCCGTGGCGCTGATCTCGATCGCGCCGTCGAATTCGGGATGAACCTCCACAAACGCCTCGCACGCGATGATGCTGGCGGCGAGCCCCCCCTTCATGTCGCAGGCGCCGCGCCCGTAGATGCGGCCGTCGCGCAATTCGCCGCCGAAGGGCTCGACGCTCCAGCCGTGACCGGTTTCGACCACGTCGTGATGCGAGTTGAAATGGACGCAATCGCCCGGCCTGCCGCCCTCGCGCCGGGCCACCAGGTTCCAGCGCGGGTACTTGTCGCTGTCCGCCGGTGCCCCGTGGGCGCGGATCATCTCGACCGCGAAACCGCCGGCGCGCAGGCGCGCGGCCAGGAATTCGCAGATCGTCAGATAGTTCAGGCCGGGCGGGTTCAGTGTCGGAATGCGGATCAGCGCCTGTGTCAGCGCGATCAGATCGGCTTCGCGCCCGGCAATCGCCTGCATCAGTCTCGCGTCGTCCATGTGTCGCACACTGCGCCGCGCGCCCTGCGGCTGCAAGCCCTGCCATTTCCCGAACCGATCGCCTATATGGAAGGGGAAGACGCAAGAGGGGACGTTGCCGATGATCCTGGGCCTGGGACGGATGGTGCTGCTGATGCTGGCCGTGCTGACGGTCGTCTACGTCAGCCTGTTCTTCTACTGGCGCGCGGGCATCCGGATGCGGCTCGAGGAGGATTGGGTGATGGAAGGGCGTCCGGGCAACCGCGACGACTGGATCGACGAACGCATCGCCCCGGTGGCGCGACGCATTCGCACATGGCTGGTGTTTCTGGTCTATGTCCTGCCTATCGTGGCCCTGAGCGTGTATGTTTATGTGACGAATTGAGGAACACCGCCATGCGCTGGCCCCGTATCATCTTCATCGCCCTTGTCTTGCTGATCTTCGGCGCATTTCTGCATTACACCCTGCCGCAGCGCGACGTGGTGCGGGTGACCGGCACCGAGATCATCCGGCAGGATTTTTCGGGGCTGAACCGCATTTTCTACGCCCAGGGCGACAGCGGCAACGCGCAGCCCGAAAGCCGCGACCTGCGCCTGATCAACGCGGCCTTTCCAGATCGGGTGAACGAAGCCGGCGAGGTGACACGCTCGGGCGGGGTAATGGTCTACCGCAACGAGGACACGGGGTTTGGCTGGCCGCCCTATTTCAAGCTCGACAGCGCCGACCTGCATGCCGAGGCCGCGAACCTCACCTCGACCGGGGCCGAGCCGCAATGGGTTGCCGTCACGCATTACGGCTGGCGCTCGCGGCTTCTGACGACCTATCCCAACGCGGTGGAGATCCGCCCGGTGGATGGGCCCGACGTTACGCTGATCCCCTGGCTCAACATCTTGATCCTGCTGGGGCTTGCCATAGTTGCCTTCATGGTCTGGCGCATCTGGGAACGGTTCCAGGACCGGGTCATCGACCCCGCGCGCGACCGCGCCGCCGTCGGCTGGGCGAAGTTCCGGGATCGGGTTTCCGGGCGCAGCTGACGCGGCCCCGGCCTATTCGCCGTAGGGCACCCAGATCGTCCTGACCTCGGTCGCCTGGTCGAGGAACGCGCGGCCTTCACCCTCGGGCGTCATCCAGTCGGGCGCGGTGGTGTTGATCCAGGTCCGCTTGAGGTTGCCGGCCGATGCCGCCTCCAGCCGGCCCGCGTCGACCGCCCCCGAAAAGCTCCAGAGCGCGTCCACGTCCAGATGCTGGGCCAGCGTCTGCCCCAGCTCCTGCGCCGCGCCGGTGACGATGTTCACCACGCCGCCCGGCACATCGGAGGTGTCGAGCACCTGGTAGAGGTCGGTCGCGGCGAGCGGGTAGGCCGCCGACGGCACGAGCACCACACGGTTGCCCATGGCGATGGCCGGGGCCAGCAATGACACGGCGCCAAGCAGCGGCGCCTCGTCCTGCGCCAGCGCGCCGATCACGCCCACGGGCTCGCGCATGGCCAGCGCGATGCCGCGGATCGGGACGGAGGCGGCGCGGCCATCCATCTTGTCGGCCCAGGCGCCATAGCTGAACAGCCGGTCGACCGAAGCCGTGACCTCCGCCTCGGCGCGCGACGCGGAACAGCCGGTCATGTCGCGCAGGCGGGCGGCGAACTCTGCCGCGCGGGCCGAGAGGTTTTCGGCGATGTAGTAAAGCACCTGCGCGCGGGTGTGCGCCGTGGCCTTCGCCCAGCCCGAGGCCCCGCGCGCCGCCTCGACGGCGTTGCGGATGTCCTTGCGGCTGCCGGTGCCGACATGGCCGAGGAGGTTTCCGCGCTTCGACCAGACCGGCTGCGAATAGCCGCTGTCGGGGCGCGCCTGCTTGCCGCCGACATACATTTTCGCGGTCCGGTCCAGCCCCGGCGCCTCGGGCGTGTCGGGGGCGGCCACGGGCGCGACGGGTTTGATCGCCGCGCGCTTGCCGGTGGGCTTCAGGTAGGCGCCCAGCCCCTCCCAGCCGCCCTCGCGGCCGAAACCGCTTTCGCGCACGCCGCCGAAAGGGGCCGCCGCGTCGAACAGGTTCGTCGCGTTCACCCAGACCACGCCCGCCGCCAGTTTCGGCGCGATGTCGAGCGCGAGGTTCAGGTTCTCGCTCCAGACGCTCGCGGCAAGCCCGTAGCGGGTGTTGTTGGCGATCTCCACCGCCTCCGCCGGCGTGCGGAAGGTGGTGGCGACCAGCACCGGGCCAAAGATCTCCTCCTGCATCAGGGGCGCCGCCGAGGACAGGCCGGTGATCAGCGTCGGCGGGTAGAAACAGCCCTGTCCGGGCATGTCGATGGGGGCGTGCCAGGTCTCGCCCTCGGTGTTCCCGTCGACCATCCGGGTGACGCGCTGGTGCTGTACCGGATCGACCAGTGCGCCGATGTCGATGGACTTGTCGAGCGGGTCGCCCATGCGCAGCTTGCCCATGCGCGCCTTGAGGCGGGTGTAGAACTCCTCCGCGATGCCTTCTTGCACAAGAAGCCGCGAGCCGGCGCAGCAGACCTGCCCCTGGTTGAACCAGATCGCGTCGACCAGCCCCTCGATGGCTGAATCGATGTCGGCGTCGTCGAAGACGATGTAGGGCGACTTGCCGCCCAGCTCCAGGGTCAGCGCCTTGCCCATCCCCGCCGTCTGCTCGCGGATGCGGCGGCCGACGGCGGTGGAGCCGGTGAAGGCGATCTTCGCGGTGCCCTCGTGGGTCACGATGGCCTCGCCCGTCGCGCCGTCGCCGGTGACGATGTTCACGACGCCCTTGGGCAGCCCCGCCTCGCGGCAGATGTCGGCGAAGAGGAGCGCGGTGAGCGAGGTGTATTCGGCGGGTTTCAGGACCACGGTGTTGCCCGCCGCCAGCGCCGGCGCGATCTTCCACGCCAGCATCAGGAGCGGGAAGTTCCACGGGATGATCTGGCCGCAGACCCCCAGCGGCTCCTGCCCCGGCATCTCGCTGGCGCGCAACTGCGCGAGGCCGGCGTGGTGGTAGAAATGCCGCTGCGCCAGCGGGATGTCGATGTCGCGGCTCTCGCGGATCGGCTTGCCGTTGTCGAGCGTCTCCAGCACGGCGAAAAGGCGGGAGTGCTTCTGCAGCAGACGCGCAAGCGCGTAGAGGTATTTCGCGCGCGCGTGGCACGAGAGCTTCGCCCATTTCGGGAAAGCCTTCGTGGCGGCAGCCACGGCGGCGTCCACGTCCTTGCCCGTGCCTTGCGTGACCTGCGCCAGTTCCTCGCCGGTGGCGGGGTTGCGGGTCGCGAAGGTGGCGCCGGACGCCGTGAACCTGCCGTCGATGAAATGGCCGAAAGCCGGGCCGCGTTTCGCGATCCACGCCCGCGCCTCGGCGTCGCCCTCGGGCGCGGGGCCGTAGTCCATGCTGTCGAAGATCTCGCGGGTGGTCATGCCAGTTCCCAAGGAAGCGCTTTATCGTTTACCGACTTTAGCTTTCCTTCTTTGCGTAGTGCATGGGCGGCCCACCTCATATCGTACTGCCAAGTGAAGAAAAGGTCTCCGCTAAGCCGCAGGTCATGTTCATGAGCTTGCCAGATTCGTTTTGCGATCGAAACCACGTCAGACGCACCCCCCTCTGTCAGGAGAGCTTCCAATACCCAATCTTTGAGATCTTGCTTGCTTGCCATTTTACTTGCTCTTTACTCATGCCATCGGATGCCGCCAGCTTGCCGAATAGGCGCCGGTGGCGTGGTGTTCGAGTTGCCGTTCGATGTCGCCCAGCAGCGACGACGCGCCGAAGCGGAACAGGTCGGGGCGAAGCCAGGCATCGCCCAGCTCCTCCTTCATCAGCGCCATGTAGACCAGCGCGTCCTTGGCCTTGGAGATGCCGCCGGCGGGCTTGTAGCCGATCTTGATGCCGGTGGCGGCCTCATAGGCGCGGATGGCGCGGATCATGGTGAGCGAGACGGGCAGGGTGGCGTTGACGCTTTCCTTGCCGGTCGAGGTCTTGATGAAGTCGGCGCCCGCCATCATGCACACCAGCGAGGCGCGGGCGACGTTGCGCAGCGTGCCAAGCTCGCCGGTGGCGAGGATCGCCTTCACATGCGCCTCGCCGCAGGCGGCGCGGAACGCCCGCATCTCGTCGTAGAGCGCCTGCCAGTTCCCGGTCAGGACATGGCGGCGGGAGATGACGATGTCGATCTCGGCGGCACCGGCCTTCACGCTCTCCTCGATCTCGCGGACGCGCAGGGGAAACGGCGACAGCCCCGCCGGAAAGCCCGTGGACACGGCGGCGACGGGAATGCCCGAGCCATCCAGCGCCTCCACCGCGGGCGCCACCATGTCGTGATAGACGCAGACAGCCCCGGTGGTGATCGGCGGCAGGCCCAGCGCCGCGAGCAGATCTGCCCGAACCGGCTGCCGCGCCTTGGCGCAGAGGCGGCGGACGCGGCCCACGGTGTCGTCGCCTGCCAGCGTCGTCAGGTCGATCAGCGTGATCGCGCGCGCCAGCCACGCCGCCTGATACGCCTTCTTCACCGTGCGCCGTCCGGGGAAGGTGGCCGCGCGGCGTTCGATGGCCGAGGTGTTGGCCTGCACCCGCGCGACCCAATCGAGGTCGAGCGCCATGCCTTCGTTGCGCGGCACATGGAGCTGTGGCAGCTGGTCCTGCGTCGCGGTGGCCGTCGCTGTCTGGGTGCTGGTCATGGGGGGCGCCGGGGTCAGGTTTTCAGACCGCCGAAGCGTCTCACGGCGGCGGGGCAAAGGCAAGCTTGACCAAACGGTCAAATTTCGGCGCTGCACGATGCGGCGGTCCGTGCGGCGGTCCGTGCGGCGGGGCGTGACAGGGGCGCGGCGACGGGCTAACAGGGCGGCGATTGCCGCAGGGGGTGCCGCCGATGCCGTTCGACCGTTCCGTGAAGATCGCGCCGTCGATCCTCTCCGCCGATTTCGCCGATTTCGGGCGCGAGATCCGCGCGATCGAGGATCAGGGCGCCGACTGGGTCCATGTCGACGTGATGGACGGGCATTTCGTGCCGAACCTGACCTTCGGCCCGATGGCGGTGAAGGCGTTCCGCCGGCATGTGACGACGGTGATGGACGTGCACCTGATGATCGCCCCGGTGGACCCGTTCATCGACGCCTATGCCGAGGCCGGGGCCGACATCCTGACCGCACATGTGGAGGCCGGGCCGCACATCCACCGCACGCTGCAGGCGATCCGGGCGGCGGGGATGAAGGCGGGCGTGGCGCTCAACCCCGGCACGCCCGCGGAGGCGGTGGCGCATCTGCTGGATCTGGCGGATCTGGTTTGCGTGATGACTGTCAATCCCGGCTTCGGCGGGCAGAAATTCCTCGACATGACGGCCAAGGTGCGCAGCCTGCGGGCGATGATCGGCGACCGGCCGGTGCACATCGAGATCGACGGTGGCGTGGACGTGACCACCGCGCCCCTGGTCGTCGCGGCAGGCGCCGACGTGCTGGTCGCAGGCTCGGCGGTGTTCAAGGGCGGGTCGGTGGATGCGCCCGAGGTCTACGGGCGGAACATCGCGGCGATCCGGGCGGCGGCGGGGTAGCGCCCCGGTCGCGGCTGTCGGCGCGGTTGCACCCGTCGGATGCCTCCGGCGGGAGTTTTCGTGCCAAGATGAAGCTGCGCGGGCGCGGTCGCCCCGACCGCCGCGCGGCTCAACGCCAGCGCCCGCGGTCGCGTTCCAGGTCGTCGTTCATCTTGCGCGGGGCCTGAAGCTCCGACATGCCGCGCGCCCGGTACGCACTCAGAAAGCGATCCCTGGCGCTGTTCGGAACATTCAGGAGACGCGCCCGCTGCCGCTCGGTCGCCATGGCGGCGGCCTCGCTGCTGCCTGCGCGCCCCGGACTGCGCCGGGCCAGCCGCAGGGCGACCAGCGCCAGCAAGGCAGAGGCGGTGAGCGCAAGGATGAGTGCCTCGATGTCCATGGTGGTTCTCCGACGGTTCCCGTGGAGGCGTAGCGCAGCAATGCGGCAGGTGTTTGACAGGAAAACGCCCCGCACCGGGTGAGGCCGGGGCGGGGCGTGCGGTCAACGCCGGGGGTGAGGCCCGGCGTATCGGGAAAGCGTCAGCTGGCCGTCGGCCCGGCCTCCAGCACGTCTTCGAGCGTGCGCAGGCCGGTGCGCGGGGCCTGCACCAGGACCGACATGTTGCCGGGCTTGTGCTGGTTGCGCAGCATCTTGGTGTGCGCGTCGGGCAGTTCGGCCCAGGCGAAGACCTCGGACATGCAGGGGTCGAGCCGCTGTTCAACCATCAGGCGGTTGGCGGCGGAGGCCTGTTTCAGGTGGGCGAAATGCGAGCCCTGCAGGCGCTTTTGGTGCATCCACATGTAGCGCACGTCGAAGGTGCAGTTGAAACCGCTGGTGCCGGCGCAGATTACCACCATGCCGCCCTTCTTGCAGACCAGCGTGGAGACCGGAAAGGTCGCCTCGCCGGGGTGCTCGAAGACCATGTCGACGTTCACGCCCTTGCCGGTGATGTCCCAGATCGCCTTGCCGAACTTGCGCGCTTCCTTGAGCCAGGCGTTGTATTCGGGGGTGTTGACCGTGGGCATCTGACCCCAGCAGGCGAAATCCTTGCGGTTGATCACGCCCTTGGCGCCAAGGCCCATGACATAGTCGCGCTTGCTTTCATCCGAGATGACCGCGATGGCATTGGCGCCGGCGGTGTTGGCAAGCTGGATCGCGTAGACGCCAAGGCCGCCCGAGGCGCCCCAGATCAGCACGTTCTGGCCCGGCTTCAGCTCGTGCGGGTGGTGGCCGAAGAGCATCCGGTAGGCGGTGGCGAGGGTGAGCGTGTAGCAGGCGCTTTCCTCCCAGGTCAGGTGCCTGGGGCGCGGCATCAGTTGCTGCGCCTGCACCTTGGTGAACTGCGAGAACGAGCCATCCGGCGTCTCGTAGCCCCAGATGCGCTGCGTGGGCGAGAACATCGGGTCGCCGCCGTTGCATTCCTCGTCGTTGCCGTCATCCTGGTTGCAGTGGATCACGACCTCGTCGCCGACCTTCCAGTTGTGCACCTTGTCGCCCACCGCCCAGACGATTCCCGAGGCGTCGGAGCCGGCGATGTGGTAGGGCGCGCCATGGCCGTCGAAGGGGCTGATCGGCTGGCCGAGGCCGGCCCAGACGCCGTTGTAGTTCACGCCGGCGGCCATCACGAGGACGAGAACCTCGTTGCTGTCGATCGCCCAGGTGTCGACGATTTCCTGCTGGAACGCCGTGTCGGGCTCGCCGTGCCGCTCGCGGCGGATCGCCCAGGCGTACATCTGTTTCGGAACATGGCCGAGGGGCGGCATCTCGCCCATCTCGTAGAGGTCCTTTTTCGGCGCGTCGTAGCTGGCGACCGCGGGTTTCGCGTCGAGGGCCATGGGCAGGTCTCCGTTGTCTGTGGCGATGCCGCGATGCGGAATCATTCTTGCTGCTGCTGCGAGAGATACAGAGGGCTGCGCAACAAAGCAAACCGGAAAATGCGGTTTCGCGAAATATTATGTCGCGCCCGTTCTGGCCTCGGGGGCGTCGCGGGAAGCTTCCGGCGCCGCGTCATTCAGCAGATGCGCCACCGATGCGGCGTAGAAGGCGACGAGATCCGGACCCGGCCCCGCGCCCGCGATCGCGAGCGCATCGCCCTCTCGGGTGACGATGCGCCGTTCCGTCAGGGCGCGCAGGCCGGTTTCGATCGTGTAGGCGATATCGTCGCGCGGGATGTGGATGGTCGCACCCCGCGCCTTGGCGGCTGCGATGCGCGCGCGCACGACGGTGTCCAGGTCCGCGACGCTGCGCACGCCGCCGTGCAGCGCATGCGCCACCAGCGGCACCGGCGTCACCGGCATCACTTTGGCGATCCGCGCCATCAGGTCGGCGCCGAGGCTGGCGGGCGCATCCGCGTGCGGCCGGCTCAGGAACTCCGCCAGGCTGAGCGGATCGCCGAAGCTGACGGCGGCATAGCCGTAGCGGTGGTATTTGCCGGTGATGCGGTTCCACAACTGCCGGCGCAGGTAGCGCCAGATCGGCCGGACCGAGAAGCGGAAACGCCGCGTGCCGGTGACCTGTGCGTCGATCAGGGTGCGGTCCTCCATCACCCGGTCGTAGTTCAGCGCCACCGGCACGAACACCACGTCGCGCGAGGCGCCGGGGTGGAAGCCTTCGAGGATGTAGGAGATGAGGCCGAGCTTGGGTTTGCCGAGCTGCCCGGTGCGGCTGAGTGCGCCTTCGGGGAACACCGCCTGGGTCACGCCGGCATCGGTCGCCATCTGGACGTAGCGGGCCAGAACCTTGCGGTAGAGCGCGTTGTTGTGGCGGCGGCGGATGAAGTAGCCGCCCATCGCCCGCACCAGTTGCCGCATCGGCCAGACCCGCGCCCATTCGCCCACCGCATAGGCCAGCGCCGAACGTTCGGCGACCAGCCAGGTGACGAGGACGTAATCCATGTTGGAGCGGTGGTTCATCACGAAGATGACGGTGGCATCTGCCGGGATCGCCTCCAGCGCGGGGTCGTTGGCATGCACCAGCCGCACGCGGTAGAGCGACTGGCTCAGGATGCGGGCGGCCCGGATGGCGAAGCCGAAATAGGTGAAGGCGGAAAACCCCGGCACGATCTCGCGGGCGTAGCGTTCGGCCTTCTGGAAGGCGACATCCTCGCGGATGTGGTTTTCCTGCGCGTGATCGACCACCGCCTGCGCCACCTCGGGGTCGTAGATCAGGCGGCGGATCGTATCCATCCGGCGCGCCAGCTTGAAGGGCTGGATCGGGCGCTTGAGGCGCTTGTTCAGCCGGTCGACCGCGCGTTCCAGCCTGCGGCGCAGGAACCAGCGGACCGAGGGAAACAGGAAATGCGACGCGAAGGTCACCGCCGCGAACAGCAAGATCAGGATGAAGAGCCAGATCGGCAGGGTGACGGTGGCGGACATGGGCGCGACGGTCGCAGGTTTGGCCCCGGCACGCAATCAGCGCGCGGGCGCCCCCGTCAGAGCCGCATGTGCCGGGCGCGCGCGCCGCGTTCGATGGCGGCCGCGTGCAGCCGGTCGATGTCGAGCTGGTGGCGCAATTCCTCGAGGAACCGCAATTCGGGCTGGGTCAGCGCGCCATCGGCCGCCGCCACGTCGCAGGCGATGGCATAGGCGGTTTCGTTCAGCCGCGCCGGCAGTGCCTCGAGCATGAGGCCGAAGAGCGCGTCCAGCCCGTCCTCTTCCTCGAACAGCTCGAAGACGGTGTTGGCGACCTCGCGCATCCGGTCGGTGTCGTAGACGGCGAAGACCGGCAGGTGGTTGACGATCTGTTCGATCGTCACCAGCTCGGCGGTGCGGATCGTCTCGTCCGCGACGGACACAGCCACCATGACGGCGACAAGGGCATCTTCGGGGCTGATGATCTCGGACATGCGTTTGCTCCTCATGGACAGGGGTATTTATTGACCTCGCCGCGCCCGCACAATAGGGCGAGAGCGCGCGGGCACAGGGGCCTGCGCCAGACACGGGACCGACAGCACATGACCGCCCTTCGCGACGCTGCAATGACCTCCAAGGCCTGGCCCTTCGAAGAGGCGCGGGCGGTCCTGAAACGCTACGAGAAGGCGCCGCCCGAAAAGGGCTACGTCCTGTTCGAGACCGGGTACGGGCCAAGCGGCCTGCCGCATATCGGCACCTTCGGCGAGGTTCTGCGCACCACGATGATCCGCCGGGCGTTCGAGATCATTTCCGACATCCCGACGCGGCTGATCTGTTTTTCCGACGACATGGACGGCATGCGGAAGGTGCCCGGGAACGTTCCAAATCAGGACATGCTGCGCGCGCATCTGCAAAGGCCGCTGACACGCGTGCCCGACCCGTTCGGCACCCACGACAGCTTCGGCCACCACAACAACGCCATGCTGCGCCGGTTTCTCGACACCTTCGGGTTCGACTACGAGTTCTATTCCGCGACCGAATTCTACGCCTCGGGCGCCTTCGACGACATCTTGCTGCGGGCGGCGGAGCGCTACGACGCGCTGATGAAGGTGATGCTGGCCAGCCTGCGCGACGAACGCCAGCAGAGCTATTCGATCTTTCTGCCGATCCACCCCGAAACCGGTCGCGTCCTCTACGTGCCGATCAAGCATGTCGACGCGGCCGAGGGCACTGTGACCTTCGACGACGAGACCGGCCGCGAATGGACCGTTCCGGTGACGGGGGGCCGGTGCAAGCTGCAGTGGAAGCCCGATTTCGGCGCGCGCTGGGCGGCGCTGGGCGTCGATTTCGAGATGTACGGCAAGGACCATTCCACCAACACGCCGATCTACGACGCGATCTGCGAGATCCTCGGTGCCCCCGCGCCGCATCACTACACCTACGAGCTGTTCCTAGACGAGACCGGGCAGAAGATCTCCAAATCCTCGGGCAACGGCATCTCCATCGACGAGTGGCTGACCTATGCCGCGACGGAATCGTTGAGCTATTTCATGTATCTCAAGCCCAAGACCGCCAAGCGGCTCTATTTCGA
>Ga0008835_100198_pt1 | contig 72867 bp, 71 predicted proteins | sample HotLakConsoUCCRE_FD_62215 | JGI IMG/M metagenome (GOLD analysis project Ga0008835, IMG submission 62215) | Hypersaline microbial mat communities from Hot Lake, Washington, USA - Hot Lake Consortium UCC-RE (Hybrid Assembly) ... | reverse complement strand
TCATGCGCGGCAGCAGGTACAGCGACAGCGCAACGCAGGCCAGCGTCAGCAGCGTCGCAAGCACGAGGGGTTCGGGCCGCAGGCGGACGAACAGAATGTGGATCACCGGCGCCATAAGGTGGCCCACGACGAGGATTGTGAGATAAGCCGGACCATCGTCGGCGCGGTGGTGGTGCAGGTCCTCGCCGCAGACGGGGCAGGCGTCGGTGACCTTGAGGTAGCCCTCGAAGAGCGGCCCCTGGCCACAGTTCGGGCAGCGCCGGCGCAGACCGCGAACCACCGCGGGCCTCGTTGGCCGCTCCGTCCGGTGGTCGGTCGCGGTCCGGTCGGCGGTCTCGGTCAGGTAGGAATCCCTCGGCACGGGCAAGGCTTTCTGCTGGGGGTTACCGAACCACACATGCGCCCATGGGGACCGGATTGAAAGTGGCAGGGCGAAACCCGCGTCGGCATGTCGCGCGACGGGCCCCGCAGAATTTTTGTCCAGGGCCGCGACGGAACCGTCGCGGCGCCCCGTTTGAGGGAGGACTTCGGCCGACATGCCGGGGCGCCGACCAACACACCGAGAGGACAGACCATGACCCTGAAGACCCCCCTTCTGATCGCCGCACTGGCCGCGGCGGCACTGACCGGCCCGGCAGGTGCCCAGGGCCGCGGACCTCTCGAGGGCGACCGGCCGAGCTTCGCGGAACTCGATGCCGACGGCGATGGCATGCTGAGTGCGGAGGAGTTGCGCGCGCCCATGGCGGACCGCTTCGCCGCGGCGGATGTCGACGGAAGCGGCGCGCTGAGTGCCGAGGAGTTGGCCGCGGTGATGGAAGCGCGGATGGCCGAACGCGGCGCCCTGATGGCCGAGCGGATACTTGCGCGGCGCGATGTCGATGGCAGCGGCGACCTCAGTCTCGAGGAACTGGCCGCGCCGCAGGCGCGTCCTGCCATGTTCGACCGGCTCGACACCGATGGTGACGGCGCCATCTCCGAGGAGGAATTCGCGGCGGCGATCGAAGGGCAGGGCTGGCGCGGTCACGATGGTGGCGGCCAGGGTCATCGACAGGGTCACGGACACGGAAACGGACACGGCGGCGGCCCGCTCTGACGCGACAGGACGCGACCGGGCGGGGCCTTTGCGGTCTCGACCGGTGCGCGATGGCGGAGCACTTTCAGAGACACTATGACCGAGGACCATGACATCGCCGCCAGCCCTGCCGATCCGCGCCGCGCCGGAGCCGGACGACGGTGCCCTGCTCGCCGCCTATGTCGCGGGCGACATCGTGGCGGCGCGCCTGCTGACCGAGCGGCTGGCGCCGCGCGCCCTCGGGCACGCGGCGCGGCTCCTCGGCGATGCGGTGGAGGCCGAGGACGTGGTGCAGGAGGCGCTGCTGCGGCTCTGGCGGATCGCGCCCGACTGGCGCCATGGCGAGGCGCAGGTGTCGACCTGGCTCTGGCGGGTTGTCGCGAACCTGTGCACAGACCGGCTGCGGGCGCGGCGTCGCGGCGTGCCGCTGGAGAGCGTGGCGGAGCCCGAGGACGGGCGGCGATCCGTCGCCGAGGAGATGCAGGCAAGGGCGCGCGCCGAGGCGCTGCGGGCGGCGCTGGCGGAGCTCCCGCCGCGACAGGCCGAGGCGGTGGCGCTGCGGCATCTCGAAGGTCTGGGCAACCCGGAGATCGCCCGGATCATGGACATGAGCGTCGAGGCGGTCGAGAGTCTGACCGCGCGGGGCCGGCGCGGGCTGACGGCGATCCTTGCCGGGCGCCGCGCGGAACTGGGGTTCGAGGATGACTGAGAGGCCAAGGGACGGACTGGCGGAAGAGGAACTCGACGCGCTCTTCTCGGTGGTGCGGGCCGAAGGCGGTCCGGTGCGCCCGTCGGAGGCTTTCGTGGCGCGGGTCGTCGCAGATGCGGCGGCGGAACGGTTCGGGGCGCCTGTGGCGGCGGTCGTCCGGGCGCCACGCGCGCCCCGGGCCGGGCTCTGGGCGGCGCTGGGCGGCTGGGCCGGCGCCTCGGGTCTGGTGGCAGCGACGGCTGTGGGTGTCTGGATCGGAGTGGCGCAGCCCCTCGATCTGCCTGGTCTGGGCGCGGCGCCGGTCGAACTGACGCTGATGCCCGAAAGCGACCTTTTCGGGATGGAGGGCTGAATGGCCGGCGGCTGGCAGGCGTCGCCCCGGGTGCGGGTGCTTCTGGTGATCTCGCTCGCGCTCAACCTCGCCGTGGCGGGGATGATCATCGGCGCGATGGTCAGCGACGGCCCGCGCGGGGGAGGGCCACGCGTGGATATGACCTTCGGTACGCTGGGTCGCGCGCTCTTGCCCGAGGACCGAAGGGCCGTGGTGCACGACTTGCGCCGGAGCGGCGCGCTGGGCGGCATGGACCGGACGGCGCGGCGGCAGGCTCTGGAAGACACGGTGGCTCTGCTCCGGGCGGAGCCGTTCGAGCCGGAGGCGCTTGCGCGCGGCTTTTCCGAGCAGAGGGCCCGGGGCGGGCGGGTGCTGGAGGCGGGGCACGCGGCGCTGGTGGCGCGGATCGCCGCGATGACGCCGCCGGAGCGGGCGGCGCTGGCCGACCGGCTGGAGGCCGAGAGCCGGCACCGGCCAGGCGACGACGCGCCCGGCGGGACCTGACGCGGATCAGGCGGCGGAGAGGCTGACCGTGTTCCGACCGGCGGATTTCGCAGCATATAGGGCGGCGTCCGCCCGGCTGACGATGCTTTCGATATCCTCCGCCCCGCCGGTGCCGCCGAGCGCCACGCCGATGGACAGCGTCACTTGCACCGGGCTGCGGCGACCGGGAATTGAGAATCGGGTCTCCTCGATGAGCGCGCAGAGCCGTTCGGCCACCATGCAGGCCTGCCGCGCGTCGTGGCCGGGCAGGGCGATCAGGAATTCCTCTCCGCCGATGCGGGCCAAGAGATCCTGGGGGCGCATGGTCTCGCGGAGCTTGCGCGCCACCTCGCGCAGCACGGCATCGCCCGCGGCATGGCCGAAGCGGTCGTTGATGCGCTTGAAATGGTCGATGTCGAGGACCAGCATGGCGAAGCCCGCACCACCCTCCCGCGCGCCGAGGGCGATGCCGCGGAGGTGCGGCTCCGCGTAGCGGCGGTTGTAGAGGCCGGTCAACGGATCGGTGACCGCCGCGCGCAGGCCGTCTTGGAACGTGGCGCGCAGGCTGTCGTGGCGGCGTTTGCGCGCCAGGATGCGGCGGCTGCGGAAGTCGAGCTCGGCCAGGGAGACGTCGTGGCGCACGATGTCGTCTGCGCCGAGATCGAGCGCCATGGCGGCCATGCCCTCTGCCCTCGGGGGCAGGATCACCAGCTGCCCGGCGTGCCTGCTGTCGGAGCGGGCGCGCAACTCCGGTATCAACCGCAGGATGTCATGGGCGAAGCGGTCCTCCTCCATCGGGGATGCGTCGATCACGAAGAGGTCGATGTTGCGACCGGCCCCGCCGGGGCTGAGAGCCGCCTGCGGAGAGACCACGCGCACGCCGCCCGGCAGGCTGCCGCGCAGGGACTGGGCGCGCAGCAGGCCCACGGGCGATTGCGGGATCACGAGGGCGGTCTGGCCCGGACCGTGGAACTGCATGGCGCCCTCGGCGAGGCCCAGCATCGTCGCGGCATCGACCGGTGGCGCCAGCTCTGCCGCCGCCGCACGGCTGCGCAGCATGGAGCGGATGCGCGCGGTCAGCAGCCCCTCCTGCAGAGGCTTGGCCAGGACCTCGTCGGCGCCAGCGGCGAGGGCGGCGAGGCGTTCGTCGGGCCAGTCGAACCGGCCCAGCGCGATCACCGGCAGCGACGCGGTCCTCGGCCTTCGGCGCAGGTCCTGGCAGAAGCGCATCCCGTCCGCGGCCTCCGCACCCATGTCGAGCAGCACGAGGTCAGGCATCCCCGCCGCGATCAGCGCCAGCGCTTCGGCATGGGTGCCGGTGGCGCGCACGTCGTAGAGCGCCTCCATCAGGCGGACCTTCATGACGACGCGGCTGGTCACGACCGGATCGAGGATCAGTATCTGCGACGGCATCTGGATTTCCTCGTGAGGGTCTCGCCCGTTCCCGTCGCCAAGCTGCGCGTCATTGGTTAAGGAACCGTTGCCCGGATCGGGTTCGCGCAAAAGGAGTGTGCCAGTGTCGCCGGATCATGCCGAAACCATCGCGCTGCAGGCCCTCGGCTGGCTCGCCGGAAACGAAGAGCTGGCGCCGGTTTTCCTAGGCTCCACGGGTGCTGCGGCGGAGGACCTCAGGGAGCGCGCTACGGACCCGGCGTTTCTCGCCTCGGTGCTTGAGTTCCTGACCATGGACGACGCCTGGGTCATGGCCTTCTGCGATGCCCACGGTCTCGCCTACGAGATGCCGCTGCGCGCCCGCTATGCCCTGCCGGGCGCGGAAGAGGTGCACTGGACATGAACGCGGCGCGGGCGGGAGGGGACGGAACCGCCTCCGGCGGGAGCATGTCCGGCCGGATGACCGGGAGGCGGCACGCGCGGCGGCTCAGGGGGATCGTCTTCGACAAGGACGGAACACTCTACGATTTCAACGCCACCTGGGGCGCCTGGACGCTGGGGATGCTCCACGCCGAGGCGGGGGGCGATCCGGTTCTGGTGGCGACGATGGCGGAGTTGCTGGGCTATGACCCGGACGCGAGGCGGTTCCGCAAGGACAGTGTGGTGATCGCCCATACGCCAGGCGAGATCGCCGACGTGATCGGACCGCTCTTGCCGGGCAGCCCCTCCAAGGCGGAGATCGTCGGGCGGATGAACGCCCGCTCGGCGGTGGCGCCGCAGGTGGAGGCGGCCCCTTTGGGGCCGTTCCTCGACGGGCTCATCGGGCGCGGGCTGACGCTGGGCGTGGCCACGAACGATGGCGAGGAACCGGCGCGGGCACACCTGGAGGCCTCGGGCGTGGCGGACCGCTTCGCCTTTCTGGCCGGCGCTGACAGCGGGCATGGGTACAAGCCCGGGCCGGGACAGTTGCGCGCCTTCTGCGAGGAGACGGGGCTGCATCCCTCCGAGGTCGCCATGGTCGGCGACAGCACCTACGACCTGCTAGCCGGACGCTCCGCGGGCATGGTCACGGTGGGCGTGCTGACAGGTCTGGCCGAGGAGGCGGATCTCGCGCCGCTTGCGGAGGTGGTGCTCGGATCCATCGCGGATCTTCCCGGCTGGCTCGACCTGTAACCGCAGCGACGCCGGGGGTCGCTTCCAAGCGGCCGGGCGGGCGGTGCCGGCGCTCACCTTGGTCCCGACCGGGGAGAGCATGATGGACGCAGAAACCGAAGGCCGCGGCCGAAGGCGATCCGGGGGACGGGCGGGCAATGCCGCGCGCCGTGGCGGGGTGGGGGGTCTGCCGCCGCAGCCGCCTTGGCGGATCATCGAGAATACCGATCCCCTGGTGGAGCCGCTGACGCCCGAGGGCGTGGCCGCGATTCACGATGGTGCGATGCGCATTCTCGAGGAGATCGGGATCGAGTTCCTCAATGAGGAGGCCGTGGCGATCCTCGCCCGCGCGGGATGCCGGATCAGGGACACCAATGTCCGCATGGAACGCGCCTTTGTCGAGGAGATGGTGTCGCGCGCACCGGCCGAGTTCACGATCACCCCGCGCAACCCGGACCGCGCGATCCGCATCGGCGGCCGCAGCCTGCTTTTCGGCAATGTCTCCTCGCCACCCGCCTACTGGACCTGGGGGCTTGCGTCGAAGATGCCGGGGACGCGGGAGGCCTGCGCGCAGTTTCTGAAGCTGAGCCAGCATTTCAACTGCATCCACTTCGTTGGTGGCTACCCGGTGGAGCCGGTGGACCTGCACCCCTCGGTGCGCCATCTCGACGTGCTCTTCGACAAGCTGACGCTGACCGACAAGGTGGCCCATACCTATTCCCTCGGCCCCGAGCGGGTCGAGGACGGGATGGAGATGGCCCGCATCGCGGGCGGGCTGTCGGAGGCGGAATTCGCGGCCAGCCCGCGGATGTACACCAACATCAACTCCACCTCTCCGCTGAAACACGACTGGCCGATGATCGACGGCTGCCTGCGGCTGATCCGGCGGGGGCAGGCGGTGGTGGTCACGCCCTTCACGCTGGCGGGGGCCATGGCGCCGGTGACCATGTCGGGCGCGGTGACGCTGTCGATCGCCGAGGCGCTGGCGGCAATTGCCCTGTTCCAATACGTCCGCCCGGGCTGCGCCTGCGCCATCGGCACCTTTACCTCCAACGTGGACATGGCCTCCGGCGCGCCGGCGTTCGGGACGCCTGAATACATGCGGGCGACGCAGATGACCGGGCAGATGGCGCGGTTCTACGGCCTTCCGCTGCGCTCATCGGGGTCGTGCACGGCGAACGTGCCCGACGGGCAGGCGATGTGGGAGACCTGCAATTCGCTCTGGGCGGCGGTGCAGTCCGGGTCGAACATGGTCTACCACGCGGCGGGCTGGCTCGAGGGGGGGCTGGTGGCGAGCCCGGAGAAGTTCGTCATGGATTGCGAGGTGATCCAGATGATCCAGCGCTATTTCGAGCCGGAGCTGGTCGCCGCAGGTCCCGAGGAGATTGCTTTGGAGACGATCCGCGAGGTGGGATCTACGGGGCATTACTTTGGTGTCGCGCATACACAGGCGCGCTACGAGATGGCCTTTTACCGGCCCATGGTCAGCGACTGGCGTAATTTCGAGGCGTGGGCTGCGGACGGGATGCACTGGACTGCGGAGCGCGCGCATCTCGTGGCGGAGCGGATCGTGAAGGCCTTCGAGGCGCCGCCCATGACGGACGCGATCCGGGGGGAGCTGGAGGCCTTCGTCGCGCGGCGCAAGGAAGAGGGCGGGGCGCCCACGGATTTCTGAGGCGGCCCGGGTTCGGCCGGTCAGGTGGCGGAGTCGAGCCAGATGGTGACGGGGCCGTCATTCACGAGCGCGACCTTCATGTCCGCGCCGAAGCGGCCGGTCTCCACCGGCAGGCCTTCGCTGCGCAGGGCGTCCGCCAGGGCGAGGTAGAGGCGTTCGGCCTCGGCGGGGGCTGCGGCGCCGGAAAAGCCGGGTCGGTTGCCGCGGCTGGTGTCGGCGGCCAGCGTGAACTGGCTGACCACAAGGGCCGCGCCGCCTGCGTCGGGCAGGGAGAGGTTCATCTTGCCGGCCTCGTCCTCGAAGATGCGCAGCTTGGCGATCTTTGCGGCGAGGCGCGTCACCGTGGCCTCGTCGTCGCCGGGCATGGCGCAGGCGAGGATCAGCAGGCCGCGGCCGATCTCGCCGATGCGGGCGCCATCCACAGTGACCGAGGCCTCGCTCACGCGCTGGAGGAGCGCCCTCACAGCTCGTCCGCGCGGGGCGGGTTGGCGCCGGCGCGGGTGACGGTGACGGCGGCGGCCTTCGCGCCGTAGGCGAGGGCGGCGCGGATCTCTTCTTCCGTCAGCGCCGCGACGCGGGCTTTCGTCAGCGCGCCCGCGGCGTGGAGGCTGGCGAGGAGACCCGCGTTGAAGGTGTCCCCGGCGCCGACGGTATCGACCACCTCGGCCTTTTCGGCGGGGACGAAGATCTCGCCGCGGGCGGTGTGGGCGGTGACGCCTTTCGCGCCTTCGGTGACGCAGACGAGGCGGGGGCCCATGGCGCGCAGGGTGCCGGGGTCGTGGCCGAGCCAGGCCATGTCCTCGTCGGAGACCTTCACGATGTCGGCGGCGGCGAGCATGGCTTTGAGGCGGGCGCGATAGCGGGGCTCGTCGCGGATGAAGCCCGGGCGGATGTTGGGGTCGAGCATGGTCACCTTCGCGGGCGCCTCGCGGAGCATGAGGGCCTGATAGGCGGCGCCGCAGGGATCGACGGCGAGGCTGATGCCGCCGAAAAAGAGCACGTCGTCGGGGATCTCTGCGGGCAGGTCCGCCTCGGTCAGCAGGCGGCCGGCGGTGTTCTCGTCGTAGAAGGCGTATTTTGCGTGGCCGCCCTCGAGCGTGACGAAGGCCAGCGTGGTGGGGCGGTCGGAGAGGGCGGCGGGGGTGCTGTCGACGCCGCTATCCTCGAGGGCGGCGCGCAGCTGGTCGCCGAAGAGATCGGTCGACAGGCCGGAGAAGAAGCGGGCGGGGGCCTTCAGCCGGCCCAGCGCGATGGCGGTGTTGAAGACGGCGCCGCCGGCATGGGGCGCGAAGGCGGGCTCTCCGGCATCGGTGTGCCGGGGCAGCATGTCGATGAGAGCCTCTCCGCAGGCCAGGATCATGGGTCGCTCCTATTGGTCGGGTCGCGGGACCATGCCGCCCGGGGGGGCGGGAGGCAAGCGGGTGTGGGGCAGGGCTGGGGGTGTCCACACGTGGACGCCGGTCTAAGTAATTGTTATCATGATAGTAAGTGGAAAAGGGGCGGGTGGCGTTAACCTTTGTGGCAGCGCTGGGCCGGCCGAACTGGATCCCTGCGCGGAGTCAAGGCCGCAGGCCGCCGCGCATCGCGTCGCCATTGTCTCTCGGACCGATGGCGTTCCAATGGCGACCGCCCCCCGGGCCCGGCGATCGGGTGACGTCGGCGCGCCGCTGGGGCGGAGTGCGGATACTCCGCCATAAAGCGCTGTCGCCCGACGGTCGGGTCGCCGCGCCGCGGCCCGACGATGCGCGGCTCGTGCCCCGGGGGCGGCGGGGCGTGGCGCCGCTTGGGCGGGGGGCGGATGCTCGGACATGAAGCTTTGTCGCCCGACCGTCGGGTCGCCGCGCCGCGGCCCGGTGATGCGTGGCGCGCGCTCGGGGGGCGGAGGCCGGGCTGAAGCCCGGCCTGGGGTGGGGGGCGGGGCGGGCGGCTGCTCCGTCACATGTCCTGCCCGAAATAGAACACCACGCCCGCCACGATCAGCGCCAGCACCACGGCGAAGGCGATCTTCCACACGGACCAGGGGCGCTCGCCCTGCACCTTGCCGGTGCGGGCGTTGACGACGAAGCGGTAGGATTTGCCATTGTACTTGTAGGCGGCCATCCAGACCGGCAGCAGGACGTGCTTGAAGGTCACGTCGCGCACGTCGGTGTCAATGTCGTGGATGCGCTGGCGGTCGCCGCCGATGTCGCGGCGGATGTCCTGCTTGATGCGGGCGGCCATCCTGGCGCGGGCCTCGTCATAGCCCTCGTCGAGATCGACGGTATAGCCCTCCGCGCGGAAGCCCGCGAGGAACGCGGGGCGGTAGGGTTGAAGCTCCTTGAGGTCCCAGGGCTCCAGCCCGTCGGTGTAGCTTTTCGGCAAGCTGCGGGAGGCCAGCACCAGCACGTCGTCGAAGAAGCGCGCGACCGTCCCGGAGCGCCGGGACCAGCGGGTGCGGCGCTCGCGCACGGTCTCGCGCTTGCCGTTCCGCATGACGGTGCGGGTGACGTAGTAGTCGTCCCCCCGCTCGCCGCGGTAGCGGGTCGTCGTGTCGGCGTCGTAGGTCCAGTAGGGGACATAGATGCCGTTCATGCGGCGGCCCTTGCGGGCGTATTGCTTGAGGCCGTTGGGGGCGAACCAGAGCCGGCCGAGCCACTTGCCCATGGCGTCGCGGGCCTCCTCCTCCTTCAGGGCGAAGGGGAGGACGCCCTTGGGCTTGATATGGCGGTGGGTGCCGGTGTCGGTGACCACGGGGGTGGCGCAAAAGGGGCATTCGGTGGCCTGGGTCGCCTCGTCCACCTCGGTCTGCGCGCCGCAGGAGGGGCAGGTGACGACGCGGGTCTCCTCGATCTCGGCGGTGGCGAGCTCGTTGCGGATGGCGGTGGCGAAGTCGAGCTCGCGGATCACGGGGGGGCCGTCCCAGGGCCCCTCGTTCTCGGCCATGGCGCGGGTATTGCCGCAGTGGTCGCAGACGAGTTGCGCGGACGCAGGGTCAAAGCGCATGTCGCTGCCGCAGGCGTCGCAGGGAAAGTGGTGCTTTTCTTCGGTCACGCGGGCCCCCGTCCGGTTTTGACCGTAGGTTAGTCGGGGCGGGCCGCGTCGGGAAGAGCGGTCAGAGGATGTGGTGCAGGCTGCGCGGCAGGATCGTGCGCAGGGCGTTGTCGCGCAGGGCGTTATGGCGCCAGAAGTGGAAGAGGCCATGGAGCGCGCCGGCCGAGAGCAGCACGAGGAGCGAGGTCCAGGCGGGGCCGGGGGCGATGAGCTGCGTCAGTTCGGCGGCGTTGAGGGCGGCGGCCGCGGCCAGCAGCGCGTAGAGGCCGATGTGCATGGGGCGGTAGAGCGCGCGGGCCGTCCCGGTGAGTTTCGCGCCGGGGCGGCCGGCGAGGCCCTTCGTCAGGGCCATGGCCACCCAGAGCGCTGCGGCGAGGGTGAAGGTCCAGCGGATCGCCGGTGCCCCGGTGCCGCCCTTGAGCATCGCCAGCAACAGGAAGGCGGTGAGCCAGTGGAGCGTGATAAGGAGGCTGCGGCGGGACATGGCGCGGAAGATGGGCCGAAGGCGCCTCCGGGCAAGGGTCACAGGACCCGGTGCAGCGCCCGGGGCGCCATGATGCGCAGGGCGTTGTCCCTCAGGCGGACATGGCGCCAGATGTGGAAGCCCGCGTGGATCACGACGACGGCGCAGAGGCCGTAGAACTGCCAGATGTGCAGGAGGCCCACGATCTCGTTGGCGCGCGCGAGCCCGAGGGGCGGGGCGATGGGCCAGATGCCGCCGGCCATCAGGAGCCGGTCCGAGGTCAGGCCGAGGAGGAAGCCGCCCACGGGGATCAGCGCCACGCTGGTGATCAGCGTCCGGTGCAGCAGGCGGTGAAAGCGCTTGAGCCGGGGGGAGAGCTTCGGCCCCGGACGGCCGAGGAGGCCGCGGGCGAGGGTGTCGGCGGTCCAGCCGAGGCAGAGGATGACGAAGACCAGCGCGATGACGGAGTTGATCGCGGCCCCCTTCGCGCCCCAGAGCCAGCGGACGAAGTCCGGCGTGGCGATCAGGAACCAGACCGTCAGCGGGATCATCGCGGCATGGAGCCAGCGGATCGCCGTGCGGCGGGCGGGCAGGCGGCGCATCAGGTCCGCGCGCAGGTGTCCGGGCATCGTCGTCATCGAGGGTGACACGTAGACCGGACCGGGGAAGTTTCACCCAAGGGTCAGGAAACCGGCTGCGCGGACCGGATATCGCCACGTCGCGGCAAGGGCCGCGGGTGGTGTTCCGCATCGGGCGGGCGGGCAGCGTCCCTGTCCGGCCCGCCCCCGTGGAAACGGGTCACACCAGCAGAAAATCGGAGCTGTCGAGCGCGCCGCCCGCGATCGGCTTCTGCACGGTCAGGATGTCGCCCTGTCCGAAGTCGACCTGCCAGGCCCCGCCGATGTCGGTGATCAGGGTCGCGAGCCGGGCCGTGTCGCCGATCCCGAGGGCCGCGGCCTCGAGGACGATCACGTCGACCTCCTGCATGTCGGCAATGGTGTCCTCGCCGGAGCCGCGGCGAAACACGAAGCGGTCCGCGCCCTGTCCGCCGAAGAGCATGTCATCGCCCGGGCCGCCGTCGATCAGGTCATTTCCGGCGTTGCCGTGGAGCCTGTCGTCGCCCGCGCCGCCGAAGAGCCGGTCGTTTCCGCCCTTGCCGAAGAGCGTATCGGCCCCGCTGTCGCCGTTCAGACCATCGGCCCCGAGACCGCCGTCCAGCGCGTCGAAACCCTGGCCGCCGAACAACCGGTCGTTGCCGTTATTGCCCTTGATGACATCGTTGCCGGCGTTGCCGAAGAGCAGGTCGAACCCGTCGGACCCCGAGATGCTGTCGTTTCCGCCCTTGCCCGAGATCGTGTCCGAGCCGATGCCGCCGTCCAGCCTATCCGTTCCGATGCCGCCGTCGATCCGGTCGTTGCCTGCATTGCCGTTGATCACGTCATTGCCGGCGTTGCCGTTCAGCGTGTCGAACCCGCTTCCGCCGTTGATGGTGTCGTTGCCGCCGCCGCCGGAGATCACGTCGAACCCCTGGTCCCCCCCCAGCCGATCAAGCCCCGTGAGCCCGTCGATCCGGTCGTTGCCGGCGAGCCCGTCGATCGTGTCGTTGCCGGGCGTGCCCCGCAGGATGTCGTCGCCGTTCGTCGGGCCGGTCGGGGCGGAGGGGCCGCTGCCGGTGTCGGGGCGCGGTCGAGGCGGCGGGACATCGACCGTCAACTCCTGCGCGCCGAGGTCCGAGGTGTTGGTCCCGTTGTTGGCGACCCCGGCCAGGTCCCTGCGCAGGTTGCCCGCAGCGTCCCTCGCAGGCGCGAGGCTGTCCCGGCCCGCATCCAGCGCCGGGTTCGCCCGGTCGGCCCTTGGCGCGATGGTCGGCAACGCCCCGCCGCTGTCGGCGATGACGCCCGCCCGGGTGCTCTCTGCGCCCGCCGTCAGGATCTGCGTCATGGCGAAGACATCCGTCGCGGTGACGCCGGAGCGCTGCTGCACGCCGTCGACCGTGAAGCTGCTGCCGAGGATGTTCCCGCCCCGCAGGACAGGCGCGGTGCCTGCGGTCCGGAAGCCGACATCCTCCTCGGAGGTCAAGGCGGAGCGATTTCCAAGCACGAGGCTGTTGGTCACTGTCACGTCGTCGCGCGCATAGATCCCGCCGCCCTTGGCCTCGGCGCCCAGGGTCCGGTTTCCGGTCACGGTGCTGTTCGTGAGCGTCACGGGGCCGAAGGTATTGCCCACCGCGCCGCCCATGGCTTGATGTCCGGCGGTCTCGTTGCCGCTCAGGGTGGTGTTCACGAGGGTGACCGGGCCGGAAAAGCTGCCGATCGCGCCGCCGAAGGACACCGAGCCCGCCGTCGAGTTTCCGCTGATCGTGGCGTTCGTCACCGTCACATCGGTCGAGCCGGTGCGGATGGCGCCGCCCCATTGCCCGTCCGTCGTGGTGCGGCCCCCGGTCAGGACCAGGAAGTCGAAGGTAACCGCAGTCGCGATGTCGGACAGGATGAAGAGCCGTGTGTTGTCGTCGAGCAGGTCACTCGGCGCCCCCGCCGTTCCGCCGAAGCTGGCCTGCACATCGGTGATCTGCGTGCCCGCGACGGTCCGGTCGTCTCCGTTCCGGTCGCCGGTGATCACGACCGGCCCACCGGCTGCCGCGCCGCTGATCGTCATGGCATCGTTGATGACGATCGGCGTGCCCTCGGTCAGCCGGATCAGGCCGCCCGTCTCGAAGGCCTGCCCGCGCCCGGCGGCGAAGACGATGGTGTCGGGGCCGGGTGCGGCATTGGCGAGGAAGACGGCTTCGCGCAAGGACAGGAACGGGCCCATTCCCGCAAGGCTGGTGCCGTCGAGCTCGTCATTGGTGGTGGTGACGAAGAAGGTCGCCACGGGCCCGGCCTCCGAGTGTCCTTGCCTCCGATCTGCACCCATCGGACCGGTCGGGATGCCGGGTCCGGTACCCGCGAGGCAGACTTTCTTACGTAAAGGAAAGCACGACCTGCGGGCGTCTGTCCACTCCCCCGTGTGTCGGGGTCAAGGCGGTGTCCGGCGCTCCGGCGACCGGATACACGCCCCCGCAGCGAGGGGGCGTGAGGGACCGCCCTGACTGCGGCCGAGCCTGCTGCCCCTCAGGCCCCCGGAGGCGGCGGCGGGGGCATGACGGTGAAGAGCTGGGCGAGCTCGGCCACGTCCTCGGCCTGTTTCCAGCCGTCCTGACCTTGCGTCCAGACGAAGGTCTCACGGGTCATCTCGCCGGAAGCCACCATCTTGCCCATGTCGGCGCGGCTGAAGGGGCCGGTCGTCTCTCCGCCCTTGGCGATGTGCCAGACGTGTTCGACCGGCGGCGGAGGAGGCGCAGCCGCGGCGGGCTGCTGCGGCCGGGCGCCCCAGGGGCCGCCGCCCTGACCGCCCTGGGCCATGCCGCCCATCGCGTTGCCCATGGCCATGCCGAGGCCCGCGCCCATGCCGGCACCCATGGCATCTCCCATGGTGCCGGGCTGGCCCATGGCCTCCGCGGCCTTCCATTTCATGTGATCGTCGAGATTGCCCGCGATGCCCCGCGATGTGCGGGCGTCGAGCGCCTTTTCCACCTCGGGGGGCAGAGAGATGTTCTCGATGTAGAGCTCGGGCAGGGTCAGGCCGTATTGCGCGATGGTGGCGGAGATGGCGTCGGCGACGAGCTGGCCCAGGTCCTTGGTATTGGCGGCCATGTCGAGGGCGGGAATGCCCGAGGCGGCGAGCGCGCGGCTCACTTCCTGCACGATGATGTTGCGGATCTGGAAGCTCACCTCGTCCATGGTGAACTCGCCGTCGGTGCCCACGATCTCCGTAAGGAACAGGCCCGCGTCGATCACCTTCACGGTGTAGGTGCCGAAGGCGCGCAGGCGTATCGGCCCGAATTCGGGGTCGCGCAGCATGATCGGGTTCTTCGTGCCCCACTTCAGGTTGGTGAAGCGGTTCGTGGAGACGAAATAGATCTCGGACTTGAAGGGCGACTTGAAGCCGTGGGACCAGTGCTGCAGCGTAGTCATCACCGGCATGTTGTTGGTCTCGAGCATGTAGAGACCGGGGGTGAAGACATCCGCAAGCTGGCCCTCGTGGACGAAGACCGCGGTCTGGCCCTCGCGCACGGTCAGCTTCGCGCCGTACTTGATCTCGTTGCCATGCCGCTGAAAGCGCCAGACCATCGTGTCGCGGGTGTCGTCGGTCCATTCGATGACGTCGATGAACTGCCCGGAAAGGAAATTGAACACCATGGCGCGGGTCCCCTGAAAATGCCCTGTCGTCACCGAAGATAGGGGCTTTCGCCCCGTCGCGCCAGATCAGGCGAGGGCGGTGACGGCGAGGATCAGCGCGCCGCCCGCAAGGGCTGCCGCGGCGCAGAGCCAGAGGGTCTTTGCGAGCACCTCGCCTTCCTTGCCGACCAGGCCCACGGTGGCCGACCCGGCGATGATGTTGTGCGGCGCGATCACGTTGCCGATGGCGGACCCGAAGCTCTGGGCCGCGGCCATGGCCACGGGCGGCAGCGACAGCGAGGCGGCGACGCCGGTCTGGAATTCGGTGAAGAGGATGTTGGAGGCGGTGGCGGAGCCCGTGACGAAAGTACCGAGGACGCCGATCAGCGGCGCCAGCAGCGGCCAGAGCGCGCCGGTGGTGGCCGCCGCCTCCGCCAGCGCGTCGATCAGCCCGCCATGGACCATGACGCGGCTCAGCGCGAGCATCGCCAGCAGCGCCAGCGCCACCGGCACGAGGCGTGCGAGAGCCGCCGACAGGGAGGGGGTGAGGGCGCCCTGGCGCGATGTGGCAAGCGCGCCGAGGGCGAGGCCCGCGAAAAGCAGCGTCCCGGGGTGGTAGAGCGGCGCGAAGCCGCCCGAGAACCGGTCTCCGGCGAGGCTCCAGTCGAGGGACAGGCCCGACAGCGTCTCCTGCAGGGGGCCCATGAGGCGGGTGGCGAGGACCAGCGCGAGGATCGCGCCATAGGGGGCGAGGTCCTGCGCCAGCGGGGCCAGCGCGGGCGGCGTGGCGCCGGTGCGGCGAATGAGGAGCGTCGCAAAGACGGCAAGCCCGATGAGCGCACCGCCGAGGCTCGGCAGTTCCGGACCGGCGAGGCTCGCCAGCGCCACGGAGGGCAGCGCGAAACAGGCCCAGGCTAGCGCGGCCCAGCCGTAATCGGAGCGGGCGAGCGGCCCGTCGCCGGCAAGGCGCACGGTGACCAGCAGCAGGAGCGGCGAGACACCGGCGTGGAGCAGCGCGGCACTGCCCGCCAGCGCTGTGGGGGAGAGACCCGTGAGGTCGATCTGCGCCAGCGTCGGCGTGCCCACCGCGCCGAAGGAGACTCCCGCGGCATGGCCCGTGAGCGCGAGGGTCACGGCACGGACCGGCGGATAGCCGAGCCCCGCCAGCAGCGGGGCTGCAAGGGCCACGGGCGTGCCGAACCCCGCCGCCCCCTCCATGAAGAGGCCGAAGAACCACGCGATGAGGATGGCCTGCAGCCGGCGGTCGGCGGTCAGCCCCGTCAGCGCGTCGCGGATGCGGTCGAGCGCCCCGGTGCGGCTCTGGAATTCGTAGAGCATGAGGGCGGGCAGCACGATCCAGAGGATCGTGGCCGTGGAATGAAGCGCCTCGGCGCCGGCTCCGGTGAGCGTCTCCAGGGCCCCGCCCGAGAGCGGGGCGAAGAGCGTGAGCGCGAGGATCAGCGCCGCGGCCAGCCCCAGCACCCCCGCCCGTGCCGCCGACCAGTGCAGCAAGCCCATCGCGCCCAGCACCAACCCGAGCGGAAGGGCGGCGGCCAGCGCCGTCACGGCGCCGCTCCGTCGCGTCCCGCGCCGCTTGCGGTCGAGGTGCTGCGTCGCTGCATTTTTCTGGCCGGAAGTATCCCGGGGGGGGCGACGAAAGCCTCCGGCTTTCGTCGCGGGGGGCAGCGCCCCCCGCTCCGCCCGGTCCCGCCGGAGGCGGGGCCGGGCTCAACCCTGCGCGCCGAAGGCGCTCCGCGGGAAAACCGCCCCGCCGCGGGGCGGGTCATGCGGCAGGCTGGCGCCGGCCCGGCCATCCCCTCAGCTCGGCCCGCCCATGAGCTCCGAGGCGATCTGGCGGATGATGGGCCGGGCCTCGGGGGCGGTCATGCCGGGGGTCAGGCGGGGGTCGTAGAGCATTTTCAGCAAGAGCTCGTCATGGGTCGTCAGGAGGGCGAATTCCTCGTCGTCGTTGAAGATCGACGGCCGCGCGAGGGGGCTGTCGTTGGCGAGGCCGAGGCCCTGGGCCAGCTCCTCGTGGATGCAAGACAGGCGCAGGAGATCGGGATGTTCGGCCCGGATCAGCGCCACGGCCTTGGTGTAGACGGCCGAATTGCCGGGGCTGAACGCCAGCACGAGGCAGAGCGTGCCGCGGTCGGGTGTCTGGAAGGCGCGGATCGAGGTGTCGGTGATCCCGGGCACCAGGTCGCGCAGGCGGGGCGCGATGCTCCGGCGGTCGTCCTCGGTCAGGATCAGGACGTGGAAATTCGGGTCTGCCTCGTCATAGACCATGGGATGGCCGCTGACCCGGGACATGCGGCGCACGAAACCGGCCACGTTGGACCGGTCCTCCGCGCGCTGGGCCTCGGGCACGCGGGCGCCGAATTCCACGCCGAAGCGCACCGGCTCCTGCCAGCGGCGCAGAAAGCTTTCGCTGGTCTCGGCGCGGATGCTCGGGCCGTCGAACACGTATTCGTCGAAGAGGGCGATCCGTTCGAAGTTGCGCGCGAGCATGGTGTCGGTTAAGGGCGCGTCCGGCCCGCCCCCGTCGCGGCGCAGGAGGCCGCGCGAGAGCAGGTCGGTCTCGAGCCGCGCATAGAAGAGCGACAGCGCCTCGCTCGCCGCGGAGGGCGCCTCGGCCCCCGGTTGCGGGACGGGGCTGGTGTCCGGCGCCGTCGAGGGCCGGTCCGGGACGGGGGCCGACACCTCCACCGGGGCGTCGCCGCATGCGGCCAGCCCGGCGAGGGCTGCGGCCCCGAAGAGACGCCGCAGGGAGCGGGGGAGGGCCGGCCCCCGTCTCACACGCCCTCGGCCTGGCCCACGGTTTCGCCGAGGCCTGTCTTTCTCGCCTTCGCGGAGGCGAGCGTGTCTTTCAGCTCGGCCTCCATCTTCTGGAGGTCGGCCTCGGCGGCGGCGCGCTTCTTCTTGCCCTCGTCGGCGATCTCGAGGCTTTCGTTGATCGTGGCGATCAGGTTCGCATTCGCGGACTTCACCGCCTCGATGTCGAAGACGCCGCGCTCCATCTCCTGCCGGATCGTCTTGTTGGCCTGCCGCAGGTTCTCGGCATTGGCGGTCAGGAGCTCGTTCGTCAGGTCGTTGGCGGAGCGCACGGCGGCGGCGGCCTCCGACGAGCGCTGGATCGTCACGGCCTGGGCGAGCTGGGTCTCCCAGAGCGGCACGGTGTTGATCAGCGTGGAGTTGATCTTGGTCACCAGACTCTTGTCGTTCTCCTGCACCAGCCGGATCGAGGGAAGGGACTGCATCGTCACCTGGCGCGTGAGTTTCAGGTCATGGACCCGGCGCTCGAGGTCGTCGCGGGCCGCGCGCAGGTCGCGCAGCTCCTGGGCCTTCATCACGCCCTGTTCCTCGGGGGCGGCCTGCACCTCGGCCTCCTTGGCGGGGATCGTGGTGGCGTCGAGCTCGGCCAGCTTCTCCTCGCCTGCGGCGATGTAGAGGGCGAGTTCGTCATAGAAGGCGAGGGTCTTGTCGTAGAGCATGTCGAGGCTCTCGATGTCCTTCAGGAGTACATGCTCGTGCTTCAGCAGATCGTCGGTGATCCGGTCGATCTGGCCCTGCACCTCCTCGAACTTCGCGGCGAATTTCGCCGCCGGCGCGGCGCGGCCCAGCAGTTTCTCCCACCACGACAATTTCCGGCGCACGTCGAGCTCGCTGATCGAGAAGCCGCGGATCGTGGTGACGATGTCGCGCAGGCTGTCGCCCGCGGGGCCCACGTCCTTGTTGCGCACGCCCTGGAGCATCGACTGGCTGATCTCCTGCAGCTCGGCCTGGGCCGAGGAGCCGAAGGAGATGATCGAGTTCGTGTCCGACATGTCGATCTCGTTCATCCGCCGCCGGATTTCCTCGGCGGTCGGGGGATCGGCGTCCTGGACTGTCACGAGCGCCGTGCTCGGTTCGGGAAGCACCACGGCTGTCACCTTCTCCACCTGCGCGAGCGCGGCCTGCGCTTCCTGCATGTTCCTGGCTGTCGTCTCGGACATTGCCGTCTCCCTGTCTATGTTCCCTCGTCAATTTCCGCCACCGGGCCCTTGCCCTGTCACAGGCCTTCCCGGTGCAGCCTGTCGCGCAGGACCTTGACCTCGATATCCATGTCGCTGCGGTCGTCGAGCATCATCTTCTCGGTGCGTTTCGCGAAGTTGTCCTGAAGGTCGTCGAGCAGCGCCTCGTAGCTGGCGCGCGCCTCCGGATCGGGCTTGCGGTTCCACAGCTCCACGAACTTCACCGTCGCGTCCCGGGCCCCCATCAGGTAGACGCCGAGATACTTGCGCGCGCCCGTCAGGTCGCGCGGATCGGATTCCACCGTGCGGATCATGCCCCGGGCGGCCGAGATGAACTCCGCCACCCTGTCGTGGAGCGCGCGGGCGTCCGTGGTGCGGATCTGCGCCCAGATCGTGTCGAGATAGGCCTCGGCCTCGTCCACCACCTTGGCGACGCGGTCGGACTGGAACTGGTCCACGCCCTCAATGCGCTTGTCCTTGAGCGGGTCGATCCCGAAGGAGGCGAGATGCAGCGCGCCCGCGGCGATGCCGTAGAGGCCCGAGCCGACGAGCCCTGTCTCTCCGGTCCAGGCGGCGATGGCGATGCCCGCGCCGGTCAGGACCGAGCCGAAGACCTTGCGCGGCATCGCCGGACGCCGGGCGACGGGCCGCGCGTCATAGGCGGCCTCGGCGCGCATCCCCTCCCGGGTGAGCCAGGCCGCGAGCATGAGCACGCCCGCTCCGGCGAGCCCCGCCAGAAGGGCGGCAGGGGGAGCAAAGAGCGAGGTGACCGCAAGCACCACCGGCGGCACGAACATGAGCCCCGCCTTGGCGCCCGCACCCGCATCGAGCCGCGCCTCGTTCAGGGGCGCTGGCGCCGGACGGGGGCTCTTCGGGCCCGCCCCGGGCGTTGTGCCGGGGCTGTATTTCCCGCCGAACCGCTGCGACATCAGGCGCCCCCGAGAAACCCGCTGGTCACGCCGAGCGCGAGAACGAAGAGCAGCACATAGGCGATGGTGCGGATGGTCTCAGGCATCGGGCCCTCCAGGATGGCGGCAGGCTGACGGCTCCGCCCCCGGGGCAGGGGCCGCGGACGGACCGCATCGGTCACGACCTGCACCGCGATCACCGCGGCGCTGATCAGGAGCAGGGCCAGAATCAGGCGTGTCATGGGCGCTCACCTTGCCGTCTCCCCCAGAGGATAGGTGCGAAGACCGTCGATTGCGAGGGGCGATGCCGCCATGCGGCGCGCGGCGCATGGGCGCGCGGGCGGCAGAGGCGGGGGCATCCGGCAGGTCTGGGCGGTCATGGCGTTCCGGCGAAAGGATGCGGCCAGATTGCACGGGGCTGACCTTTGGGCAAGCCTCAACCCCGGCGGTTCGGAGATCCCTTGCCGGGTCCCGTGCCGGGCCGGGCGGGCCTCGCGCCCGGTTTCGACCCGGGGCGTGCCGCCGGTTTCGGGCCCGTCGCGGCGGACTTCACCTGCGGCTTTGGAGCGGCGCCCGCTCCGGCCCTCGTCGCGGGCTTGCCTCCGGCCCGCGTCCTGCCCTTGCCGGGACGCGCCGGGCGCTCCGGCGCCGCTTCGGCATCGAGGCCGAGCTGGTCGCGCAGGACCCTGCGGCGAACCTCCTCGACCGCGCCGGGCTTGAGATTTCCCAGCTGGAACGGTCCGTAGGCGATGCGGATCAGACGGTTGACGGTCACGCCCACCGCCTCCATCGCGCGGCGGATCTCGCGGTTCTTGCCTTCGCGCAGGCTGACGGTGAGCCAGGCGTTGCGGCCCTGTTCGCGGTCGAGCGAGACCAGCATGGGCTGGTAGCGGATGCCCTCCACCTCGATGCCCGCGCGCAGCCGCTCGAGCGCCTCGAGCTGCGGCGGCGGGTGGCAGCGCACCCTGTAGCGGCGGAGCCAGCCGGTCTCCGGCAGCTCCAGCCGGCGCTTGATGCCGCCATCGTTCGTGAGCAGCAAGAGCCCCTCGGAAGTCAGGTCGAGCCGGCCGATGGAGACCACGCGCGGCATGTCCTCGGGCAGGTCGTCGAAGACCGTGGGCCGGCCCTTCTCGTCGGCGGTGGTGGTCACGAGGCCCACGGGCTTGTGATAGAGCCAGAGCCGCGGCGGCTCGGCCTCGGCCACGGGCGCCCCGTCGACCGCGATGCGGTCGCGGGGGCTCACGTCGAGGGCGGGGCTGTCGATCACCTTGCCGTTCACCGCGACGCGGCCCGCGGCGATCATGCGTTCGACCTCGCGCCGGGAGGCCACGCCCCGCCGCGCCAGAACCTTGGCGATCCGCTCGCCGGTTTTCTCGCTGTTACTCATGGCCCCCGCCTTACGGGCCCGAGGGGTCCGACGCCAGCCCCCGGCCTCGTCCGGCAAGGAGCGATACACGCACGGACCGTCACCGCACGCGCCGTTCATCCGGCCGGACGAGGGGTTCGATCCGGATCGCTGATGCCTTGCCGACCGGGTGGGCAAGACGACCGCCCTTCTGGAAGGCTCTGGCCCGAAATCCGGCTGATCGGCGTCTGTGTCGCCGAAAACTCCGATCTTGCCCGCGCAGCCGACCCCATCGCCCCGATGGCGCGGGTGACACCTCGCCGAAAACGCCGACTAGACCCGCGTCGCATTTGCCTCGACGGTCTTTGCCAGACTAGGCTCCGTCGGGCAGTCTCCAGGGGAGCGCCGAGCTTGGCCGAGACACTCAGGACCCGATCCGCGACGGCTGCCGAAGTCGGTCATGCGCTGGCGCGAACTCATTGCGGAGCCTGCCTGTCTTATCATTCCGTCTGGCCCTACCTGCGGCTGCTCGACCCGCCGCGCGGCGTCGATGCGGACCGGCCTGTGCTGGAGGCGGTCCTCGATCCGCTGCTCTTCGACGGCGCCCGGGTTCTGCTGGCGGGCAGCGCGGACGCCGGGCTTGCGGACTGCGTGCTGGAGATTGCCGGCGAGAGGGCGGTCGCTCTGACGGTGGTCGATCTCTGCGCGACACCCCTGCTGCACTGCGAGACGCTTCTGCGCGGGCGGGCCCGGGGCGGCCTGACCACCCGGCGCGGGTCGATCTGCGTCGCGCCCGCAGCGCCCTTTGCCGACGTGATCGTGGCCCATTCCGTGCTGTCCTTCCTTCCGGCCTCCGACCTCGCCGCGGCGGGGTCTGCACTGAGCGAGAGTCTGAAACCGGGCGGTCACCTCGTGATGACGACCGGGCTCGGGCGCGCCGCGCCGTCCTTCGACGTCGAGTCCTTCAGCCGTCAGGTCCTGTCACGTTTCGCGGCGGCCTCGATCACGCTTCCGGACTGCGATGCGGCGTTTGGCCTCTTTCTCGACGACTATTCCCGACAACGGGTCCGCCGCATCATCCCCTTCGCCGACCGTCCAGAGTTGTGCCGGTGGCTCGCGGAGGCGGGGCTGGAGGTGGAGACGATGCGGGAGCTCCGACGGGGCAGCGGCTTCGATCGGGACGGAGCACCCACAAGCCGGATCGCGTCGGGTGTGCTCGTCGTCGCGCGAAAGGGCCGGTCCGGGTGATCCGCTACATCTGCAGGGCCTGGCACCGGTACACGATGGACCGGTTCCTGACGACGCTGCCCACGGGCAAACGCGAGATGCTGGAGGTCCTCACCTACGAAGAACTGTTCGCTTCGCGCGAGCTGCGGCCGTCGCACATGATCTTCACCGATTTCGACAGGCTGTCCCCCTTCGAGCTCGAGATCGCCGCCTCCGTCGCCCAGTCGCTGCGCGAGACGCATCCCGACGCGCGGGTGCTGAATCATCCCGCCTTCTTCCTGCAGCGCCACGAACTGCTCGAGCTGCTCTGGAGCAGGGGCCTGAACCCGTTCCGTTCCGCGCGGCTGGAGCTGCCGCTGCCCGACCTGACGTTTCCCGTCTTCCTGCGACGGGAGGGCGACGCGCGCGTGCCCGAGACGGGGCTCTTGCAGACCCCTGAAGAGCTCCGCGCGAGCCTTGCGGATCTGCGTGACCGCGGCATCCCCCTCCGCGGCAGGCTCGCCGTCGAATTCTGCGACTGCCGCGACGGGGAGGGTCTCTACCGCAAGTACGGTGCCTTCCGGGTCGGCACGAAGATCCTGCCCCAGCACATCCAGATCTCGCGGGACTGGATCGTGAAAAGCCGGTTCAAGCAGGCGACCCCGGCCCAGGTCGCGGAAGAGGAGGCCTATGTCCGCGACAACCCTCACCGGGACGAACTCCTCCGCATCATGGATCTGTGCGGGGCGCAATTCGGGCGGATCGACTACACGGTCCGGGACGGACGGATCGTCGTCTTCGAGATCAATTCCAATCCCTCCTTTCCCGGTCCCGACCGGGAAGACGCACGTCAGGATCGCCGGTCTCTCGTCCGCCGCCGGCTGATCGAGGCGTTCTCCGAACTCGATAGCCCGCTGGCGAAGAGCGATCCGATCGAAATCCGTCTTCCCAGGCGCTTCAGCCACGATCTCTGCCCGCCGGCGCCGTTCCACGAGATCGGCCGCGCGCTCTGGGAGTATCCGCTGGCCCGGCGCGTGGCGGCGCGCGTGGCCCGCGTCATGAAGACCAGAGAAAATAAAGGTCGGTGAGCGCAGTCAGGGAGCGCCAGTAGCCGGGCGCCTCGCCGGCGAGAAATGCGGCGAAGGCGGCAAAGCCGAGAGCGACCGCCAGTCGCCACCGTCGCCGCAGGGGGGTGAACAGGCCATAGGCGGCGATCGCGTAGGCGGCCGAGGCGAGGGGCGGGCCAATGACCCATATCGCGCCGAGGTACGCGAGATAGACCAGCGCGCGGTGCGGCGGGTCGGAGGACATCAGCCCCTGCTGCCGCCTGACCGTCGTCATGGCGGCGAGGGTCGCGATCAGGCCCACGGCTGCGGCCAGCACAGGCATCGTGGCGGCCTGCCCCGGGAAGCCCGAGGCCACGGACAGCACGATCAGAAAGAGCGCGATGAGACCGAGGAAGAAGACCCGGTTTGCCGACGGGTCCGCGCCCTCGGGCCCGGCCACCATCTCCGACCCCGAGTCGCCGCGGCGCGTCCTGTGCCGTCCAGAACGGAGATGGGGATAGAGGGCAGCCGCGGCCGTCAGTCCGAGGATGGCGAGAACCGCGGGCCGCGCGAGCGCCTCAATGCCCACGGTCAGGATCGTGCGCGACAGGGCGCCCTCGAGGATCGGCCCGATCACGAAGCCGAGCACGAAGGGCGCGCGCGGCCAGTTCAGCCGCGCAAGCGCCATGCCCAGCAGACCGAAGACGACGATCTGGATCAGCGTTTCGGGGCTTCCCGAGAGCGAAAGAGCCGCAACCGTCGCCGCCATCAGGGCGAACGGGACGACGAGCGCCCGGTGCAGCATCGCGAGATGGGTCACGAAGGGCGCGATGAGCAGGCACAGCGGGAAGGCGAGCAGATTGGCGATCAGGATCACCCAGCCCGCTGTCTCGATGATCCAGGGATCCCGTGCCGCCATGCCCGGCCCGACCTCGATCCCGATCAGGGCGAAGGCGCCCAGAAGGATGGCCATGCTCGTCGTTCCCGGGACGGCGAAGAGCAGCGTGGGCAGCATCGCCCCGCCCTCCTTGGAATTGTTGGCGGCCTCAGGCGCGATGACGCCCTCGACCGCGCCCTGACCGAAGGGGGTCTTCGGGCGGGTCGTGGCGCTGGCATGGCCATAGGCGAGCCAGACCGCGACGCTCGCGCCGAGGCCCGGCACGAAGCCCACGATGATCCCGAGGACGGCCGACCGCAGGGTGAGCCATCCGTTCCGGACCGTCGCTCTGCACCCGGCGAGGACGTCCGCCATCCGGACCCGGGGCCGGTACCCGGGGGGACTGCCGGCGCTCCGGCCGGTCGCGTTCGATCCGTGGTCGCGCAACATCTCCGGCACCACGAAGAGCCCGGCGACCACCGCGGCGATGTTCAGACCGTCCCAGAGCTCGAGCGAGCCGAGCGTGAAGCGCTGGGCCGCGGTATGGTCGTCCACCCCGACGGTTGCTGCCAGCAGCCCCAGCGAGGCCACCACGAGCCCCAGTGCGAAGCTTTTCCCGGACAGGGCCGCGATGGCGACCAGTCCCGAAGCCGAGAGCGCCGCCACTTCGGCCGAGGTGAACTGCCGGGCCATGAGGCCGCTGAGCGGGGCCAGCGCGAGCAGGGCGACCGCGCCCAGAACGCCGCCCGCGAGCGACGCGGCCAGGATCGCCCCGACAGCCTCGCCGCCCCGGCCAGCCTGCATCATCGGCCAGCCGTCGATGACCGTCGCCGCCTCGGAGCTCGACGTCGGAAGGCCGAGGAGCACAGCCGGGACCGACCCCGTCGTGTGAACGACCGCGTGCATCGCGATGAGAAACACTGCGGCGCCCGCCGGATCGAACCAGAGCGCGACGGGCAGGGCGATCAACAGGCCGATGCGGCCGCTGATGCCGGGGATCAGCCCCGCGACGAGACCGAAGATTAGCCCCGCCAGCAGCGTCGGGCCGAACGCGAGCGCGTGAAGGAGTGAGTCGGTAATGTCAGCTATCGCAGTCTGTTCGTGCGGCCCGCCGCGCAGTGTGTCATGCCGGTCAGCCGCAGGTTCCTTCGGTGCTCTCGGATAGCAGCCTGCCGCATCGCAGCAGCGCGTCGACCTCGTCCCGAAGACCGTCGCCGAGGCTCGAGAGCCGGGCGAGCCGCGCCGCGATCGCGTCGGCCGGGGCGGGGTCGATGGCGACTCCCTCGTCCGCGAAGGCCTTTTCCCTGAAGGCCGCGTCGCCGACGACGGCATCGAACAGGGCTATCCAGTGCGCCGACGCCTCGGGCGCCATGCCGGGCGGTCCGGCGAAGGGGCGGCCGATGGCGGCTGCGGCATCGATGATTCCCACCGCCCAGTCGAGATCGGGATCGAGCAGGTGATCGGCAAGGCGCGGGACCTCGGGCAGGCCCTCGGGAAGCGGATCCGAGGACAGACGAAAGACGATCCGCCCCGCGCCCGACTCGACGATCGGCTGCACGGCCTCGATCGAACCGATCTGACAATCGACCTCGCCACTGATCACCGCCATGTTTCGCGCCCCGCCGGAGAAGCCGGGCACCGCCCGGATCCGGCTGCCGCTCAGCGCATTCATCAGCATGGCCTCGACAAAGTGGCTGGAGGTGACGGCATCGGCAGACTTGAGGACGATCCTGCGCCCGGCGAGAATCTCCTCGACACCGCTGATTTCGCTCGCGTTCCCGAGAACGAGAGCCCTGTGCCCGCGGGTCACCGAGCCGAAGAAGGTGAAGTCGGAGAAGCTGAAATCGAGCGTGTCGCGTTCCAGCAACTGGGCGTAGAAGAGGTTGTTGCGCGGAAACCCTATGACGGTGCCGTCAGCGCGCCCGCGCCACAGTTCCGAGGCGCCGATCTGCCCGCCGGCCCGGTCGTTGTTCTCGAGCCTGAAGCGGGTGCGGGGCAGGAGCGGCGCGAGCGCGGAGATGAAGATACGCGAGCTGCGGTCGGTGCCGGACCCGGCCGCCGCGGGAACGATGACACGGACCGTGCGCCCTTCGAAATAGGACCGGGCCGCATCGAGCGCCGGACTATCGGGCGCTGTCTGGCCCATGGCCGCGCCGCCCGGTGTCACCAGAGCGCTGCACGTCAACGCCAGAAACTGCCGCCTGTCCATGAAACGCGCCTAGCATCAACGGGGTCGGTGTGGCCAGAGAATTCCATCCGTCCTCTCTCGGACCTCGCCCCGATGCGGCCCTCGCCCTGCCGCAAGAACGGCGCCGGTGTCCGCCCTTGCGGATCGTCCGTCCGGTGTCGCCAAGGCGGACCATCCGAAGGTCCGGACAGAACGCGGCCGCCTCCCGGTACGCGTCCGGCAGCGGAACTTCGCGCCTGTGCCGGCGCTCGACTGGTCGTGACGCGCGGAAGGGCATAGCCTTCACCCGTATCAGGAAGGAGATCGGCCATGAAACGGACCGCCAAAGCGCACTGGACAGGGAGCCTGAAGGAGGGAAGCGGCACGCTCGACATGCAGAGCGGCGTCTTCTCTGGCCAGCCCTACAGCTTCAAGGGGCGCTTCGTCGACGAGACCGGGCAATCCGGCACCAATCCCGAGGAACTCATCGCCGCCGCCCACGCGGGCTGCTTCGCGATGCAGTTGTCTCACTTCCTCGCCGAGAACGGCACACCGCCCGAGCGGCTAGACGTTCAGGCTGTGGTCGAATTGATCCCGGGCACCGGCATCACCGGCAGCGCCCTGACGCTCAAGGCCTCCGTCCCCGGCATCGACGCGGCGAAGTTCGACGAACTGGCCACCAGGGCGAAGGACGGCTGCCCGGTGTCGCAGGCGCTCGGTGCCATTTCCGTCACGCTGGATGCGACATTGGACTGAGAGCGGGCGACGCCCGATCTTTCGGGTTCTCGGCGCCGAGAGGCAGGGGCAGCCACGCAGGGCAGGTGCCGGCAGACCGTCTCCGGCAGGAGACCGGCCCGTCCGTCCGCGGTGACCGGTGCCGACCGGCGCGCCCGCGTACTTCAGGAGTGCCACGCGGGCAGGCCTTTCCCCATATACTCCGCCGGAGGCGTCCGCGCTTGTCACGGGTCCGGCGGAGGGACAGGAAGGGCCATGAGCTTTCGCAGTCACATGGACCTCGCCCTTGCCGAGGCGCGCGCCGCCGCGGCCCGGGGAGAGGTGCCGGTGGGGGCGGTGGTCTCGGCTCCCGGCGGCGCGGTCGTCGCCGTGGCGGGCAACCGCACCCGGGAGCTGGCCGATCCCACGGCCCATGCGGAGATCCTCGCGCTGAGGGAGGCCTGCCGCGCCGCCGGGTCGGAGCGGCTGCCGGGCTACGCGCTGACGGTGACGCTGGAGCCCTGTCCGATGTGCGCCGCGGCCATCGCCGCGGCCCGAATCGCGCGTCTCTACTATGGCGCGGAGGACCCGAAATCGGGCGGGGTGGCCCATGGGCCGCGGATCTTCGGCCATCCGCAGGCGCATCACGTGCCCGAGGTCTATGGCGGCATCGCGGCGGAGGAGGCGGAGGCGCTGCTGCGGGCCTTCTTCGCCCGGCTGCGCTGAGGGCGCCGGGCGGGCGGGGCCGGGGCGATCGCCCGGCCTAGAGCGTATCGCGCAAAAGTGGAGACCGGTTTGCGCTCATCTGACGTGCGCTCTCGAGAGGTTGGAGGGGGTCGCGTTCAACTGGATTAGGCAGTCTCTGGCGCGGGCGCGGCAGCGTTTGCGTCGCATGACGCCGTCGCCCGCGTCGGTGAATTCGATTCAACGCGACACCCTCTAGCCAGACCGGCCGCCGGCGCTCGGGAGAGGGATGACGAGGCCGGAGAATTCCTCGGAGACGACCGAGCGCAGAACGTCGGCGAGGCGGCTCAGCCCGGTGCGCCCCCCCGAGGAGCGGCGCGCGATGAGGCCGATGTCGCGCATCAGGCGGCCGCGGCGGAACGGGATGAGCCGGACGTCATCGCCCTTTCCGGTGATCTCGGAGCGGGCGTAGAGCGCCGGCAGGAAGGTCACTCCCATGTTCATCGCCACCATCTGGCGCAGGGCATCAAGGCTCGTGCCCTCGTATTCGGGCAGCAGCCGCGCGCCCACCTCGTCGGCGAGCGCGCCGATCTGGCGATGCAGCATGTAGGCGGGATTGAGCGACAGGACGCCCTCGTCCGCGAGATCCGCGTCGGTCACCTCGGCGCGGTCGGCAAGGGGATGCTCACGCGACACGGCCAGAAACAGAGGCTCGCGGAAGAGCCGCTCCACCGCGACGTCGGCACCGGTGACCGGAAGCTGCGTGAGCACGAGGTCATGGACACCGGTCCTCAGCCCCTCGACCAGGTCCCGCGGCGCGCCGTCCCGGATAACCAGCTTCAGTTCCGGATGGGCCGCGTGGAGCCGGCGGACGGCCTGGGGCAGGACGTAGGGGCCGAGCGTGCCGGTGGAGCCGAGGCGCACCGTCCCGCCGAGACCCGCGCGGAAGCCGGCCTTGAGATCGGCGAGGCCCTCCGCCTCGTCGAGCACGCGGCGGCCCCGGGCCAGCGCCTCGCGCCCCGCGGGGGTCAGCATCGCGCCCGCGCGTCCGCGTTCGACGAGGGTCGCGCCGAGGGCTGATTCGAGCAGGGAGATCTGCTGGCTCAGGGAGGGCTGGCTGACCCCCTCCCGTTCGGCCGCGCGGCGGAAATGGCCGGTCTCGGCCAGGGTCACGAAATACCGGATTTGACGCAGGGTGAAGTGAGGAGCCGCCATGGGTGAGAGCTTATAGGTTTTTCCTATCGAATTGAAAGATCAGTTAGGCTTTTCCTTTGGCCCCGGACGCGCCACCTTTTGCTTTGTCGGGGAAGGGGTGAGATCGATACCATGCAGCAGGATCCGTTCATCCAGTCTACCGCGGCGCGGCTTGCGGCGCTGCGACATCAGATGCGGTCGGCCGAGCGTACGACGAGGCAGGAGCAAAGCCGCGCGGTGCCCGACCTTGCCACGCTCCAGCAACTGGCAACCGACCGGCAACATCTCGCGGGCGAGATCCGGCGCTACGAGGGTCTTCTGCGCTCCCTCATGCAGCCTGTCTCGCCATTCGGGGCCCCGGGCCGAAGGGGGGGCGGATGACGCCGTGGCTCTGGCTGCGCGCGTCGTCTGTCTTCCAGACCTCGAACCTCGGGGAATGGCTCGACGACGAGGCCTTGGCGTCTCGGGCTCATGCCCGCGCGCCAAGGCAGCCGAACCCGGAGGCCGTTGCGAGGGCTGCGGGATCCGGGCAGGCCGAAGGAGCTCCGTCGCGCGGCGGCGGCTGACGCGGGGGTGCTGAAAGAGATCCCGGGATTCGCAGGGTTGCTGTCTTACCCACCCACCCACACGGTGATCCGGCGGATTTCGGGGAGCGGCCCCGGGGACTTGTCCCCGGGGTCGCCGTCATTCCGGGGCCGCGCGCCGCCCCTGTGTCATCCGGTGCGAGGGCCGGGGCGCGGGGCCCGTCGGGGGCGCAGGCGCCGGGCTCACTTGCGGATCTGGCTCATCGGATTGCGGTAGATCATGCGCCGCACCGAGCCGGTCTTCGAGCGCATCAGGATGGTTTCCGCGGTGATATGGGCGGGCTCGCGCTTCAGCCCCGGCACGAGGCTGCCGTCGGTGACGCCGGTCGCCGAGAAGATCACGTCGCCCGTCACCATGTCGTCCCGGGTGTAGACGCGGTCGAGATTGGTGATCCCGGCCGTTTTCGCCCGGTCCCTCTCGTCGTCGTTGCGGAACAGGAGCTTGCCGTAGATCTGCCCGCCCATGCATTTCAGCGCCGCGGCGGCCAGTACGCCCTCGGGGGCGCCGCCCGAGCCCATGTACATGTCGATGCCGGTGATCTCGGGCTGGGCGCAATGCATCACGCCTGCCACGTCGCCGTCGGTGATCAGCCGGATCGCCGCCCCGGTGGAGCGGATCTCGGCGATCATGTCCTCGTGGCGGGGGCGTTCGAGCACGCAGACGGTGATGTCCGTGACCGAGCACCCCTTGGCCGCGGCAAGCGCCGAGACCCGTTCGGCGGGCGACATGGCCAGCGTCACGGTGCCGGGCTTGAAGCCGGGACCGATGGCGAGTTTCTCCATGTAGACGTCGGGTGCGTGGAGCATCGTGCCGCGGGGCCCCATGGCGATCACGGCGAGGGCGTTGGGCATGTCCTTGGCGGTGAGCGTGGTGCCTTCGAGCGGATCGAGTGCGATGTCGACCTCGGGCCCCTCGCCGGTGCCGACCTCCTCGCCGATGTAGAGCATCGGCGCCTCGTCGCGCTCGCCCTCGCCGATGACCACGACGCCGCGGATCTCGAGCTGGTTCAGTTGCCGACGCATGGCGTCAACGGCGGCCTGGTCGGCGGCCTTCTCGTCGCCGCGACCGATGAGGTCCGTGCAGGCGATGGCCGCCGCCTCGGAGACCCGGGCGAGGCCGAGGGAAAGCATGCGGTCGTGGAACTCGGGCGCCGGATGGGTCATGGGGAGGGTCCTTTGTGCGATATCCATGGGTTCTTGGACCGTGATGGTGACGGGAACAAGACTGAGGGCGCTAACGGGGGCGATGCGGGTCGCCGTGCGTGCCGCCGGTGACCCGCCGGGGAGTGCTGCCCCCCGGTCGGACTCGGGCCGACTCCCCCCGGGATATTTCCTTGCAGAAAATGGCGATTGACATTCTGCCGGCTTGAGCCTCGGCTCAGGCCCGGTGGGGGGACCAAGGCAATGGCGAATTGGCGTTATGTGCTTCCGGCTGTGGTGGCCTGCCTGGCCGGCGCGGCGAACGCGGCCGAGTTGCCGGACGGCGTCTACCACTGCACCCTGTCCTCGTTCTACCTCGGTGCGATCGACGTAGAGGGCAGCGTCTATCGCGGTCCTGCGTTCGACGGCAATTATGACGGGGCCTACCCGTTCGAGGTGACGTCCGACGGCGTCATTATCTGGGGCGGACCGCTTGGCGGGATGACCTCCGGCGGCAATGTCGTCGTCAGCACGACCCTCAAGGCTACGGACGGCGACAGGGTCGGGTTTGACATCATCGTCCAGAACGATCGTGGAAACTTCCAGACCGTCAGCTGCGGGCCCGGGTAGACCAGCCCGATCCAGGCGCAACTCTGAAGTAGAAGAACAGAGAACTCGATGCTCCTGGGCATGGGGCTGCGATGGGAGCACGTCCTCGCTCGTCGCGCGGACCTTGGCGCCGTCGGCGGCTTTCCTTGGTTTCTTGGAGCAGACGTCGAGGCCCCGACTGCGATCCGTGGAAGCCGCCCTTTCAGATCGACTGGATCGACTGGGAAGACGGAACTTCGGGACCCCCGTCGAGCGCGAGGAGATCGGTTTGCCGGGCTCCTTCGCGGACGGCCGTCTCAGACCTGCTCGATGCGCAGGACGACGGGCTGGCCGGCGACGACGCCGGTGGCGGACATGCCCTCCACGGCCGTGTCGATCGCGGAGCGGGTGGTGCGGTGAGTGACGATGAGGACCGGCGCGGTCGTGTCCTCATGGCCGTACTGGCGCATCCGGTCGATCGAAACGCCCGCATCGCCGAGTTCCGCCGCGACCTTGGCCAGCGCGCCGGGGCGGTCGAGAAGCGACATCCTGAGGTAATAGGGCGCGGGCACTGCGGATTGGGCCGGGCGCACGGCCCGCAGGCTGGCGGCGGGCTGACCGAAGGTGGACACGCGGATGCCGCGGGCGATGTCGATGACATCCGCAAGCACCGCCGAGGCCGTCGGCCCTTCGCCCGCGCCCGCGCCGCGCAGCACGATCTGGCCCACGGCGTCGCCTTCGATCACCACCATGTTGGTGCCGCCCTCGAGTTGCCCGAGGGGCGAGGCCGCGGGCACGAGGCAGGGCTGCATCCGCTGCTCGAGGCCGCGGCCGGTCAGCTGTGCGACGCCCAGAAGCTTGATCCGGAAGCCCATGTCGGCAGCCTGGCGGATGTCGTCGATGGTCACGCTGCCGATCCCCTCGAGCGCCACGCCGGCGAAGTTGACGCGGCAGCCGAAGGCGATGGAGGACAGCAGCGCGAGCTTGTGGCCCGCGTCGATGCCGCCCACGTCGAGCTCGGGATCGGCCTCGAGATAGCCGAGCTTGTCGGCCTCGTCGAAGACAGTCTCGTAGGGCAGGCCGGAGGACTGCATCCGGGTCAGGATGTAGTTGCAGGTGCCGTTCATCACGCCCATCACGCGCTCCACCCGGTTGGCGGAGAGGCCCTCGGTCAGGGTCTTGATCACGGGAATGCCGCCCGCGACCGCGGCCTCGAAGCGGATCACGTGGCCCTTCGCCTCGGCGGCCTCGGCGAGTGCCTGTCCGTGATGGGCGAGCATGGCCTTGTTGGCGGTGACCACGTCCTTTCCCGCGGCGATGGCGGCCTCGGTGCCGGCCTTGGCCGGGCCGTCGGTGCCGCCCATGAGTTCCACGAAGACGTCGATGTCGTCCCGCGTGGCCAGAGCGACGGGATCGTCCTCCCAGGTGAAGGCGGAGATGTCGACGCCGCGGTCCCGGTCGCGGGAGCGGGCGGAAACCGCCGAGACCGTGACCGGCCTGCCCGCGCGCGCGGCGATCAGGTCGGACTGGTCGCGCAGGATCTTGAGCACGCCCGCGCCCACCGTGCCGAGACCGGCAATGCCGAGGCGGAGCGGTGCAGGCTCGGCGGAGGATGCTTTGGTGTCGGTCATGGGGCGCGAGGTCTCCTGTGACGGGGCCGTCGCGGCCTTAGCCGGAAAGCTGCCTCAGGGCAACGCGGCGCGGGCCACGCCGGCCTCGAGCCGGGCGCGCAGAGGCGCGGGCACCACGTCGCCGCGCAGGCCGGCAGCCCGGGCGCGCAGGGCGGCGGCCCGGGCGTCGAGGGCCGAGGACGCCTCGGGCGAGGTGCGCGCCGAGGCCTGCTGGGCGTCGGCGGAGGCGAGAAGTGGCGACAGGGGCACGAGATCCGGCGGAGGTCCGAGGGCCTCGGCGGCCGGCACCGGGATCGCCACGCCGGGGGGGGCGCCGCAGGCCGCGACGGCGAGGGCGGCGCAGAGGACGGCGGCGGCTCTCACGGGTCGGGCGCGGACGGGGGGGACCATGGCGGGGCTCCGGGGGGCGGGGAGGATTGGCGCATCCTAGGCCGCCCGCGCGCCGCGCGAAAGCCGGTGGTGCGGCTGCCCGCCGGGCGCTAAGGACCGGCCATGAAATCCTCCGCGCCTCTTCCCGGCGAGCTTCTGCGGCTCGAGCCTTCGCCCTCGCGGCGGCTCTTTGCGCTGGGCGTGCTCTACGGGCTGGGCGGGCTGGTGCTGCTCCTCGCCTTCGGCCCGATGCCGGGGATGGCGGCGCGGCTGGCGCTCCTCGGGCTGGCGTGTCTGATCCTCTGGCAGGCGGAGCGGATGCGGCGGGGGACTGCGGTGGCGGTGGTCCTGACCGGTGAGGGGCTTTTCGAGAGCGGTGGCCGGGTGATCGCGCGACGCGCCGAGATGGCGCGGGTCGACCGGAGTCTCTTTGCCTTCAAACCCTCGAACGGCTTTCTCGTGCATCTGTCGGCCCCGGCGCCCTCTGTCTGGTCGCCGGGTCTGTGGTGGCGCATCGGGCGGCGCGTGGGCATCGGGGGGGTCGTGGCCGGCGCGGAGGCGCGGGCGATGGCGGACCGCCTGAGCCTGATGCTGGAGAGCGGCACGTGACGGGAATGCCGGAAAGCGGGGCCGGGCCGGCTTGGCCCGTGCCCACGCTGGAGACCGCGCGGCTGCGGCTGCGGCCGATCCGGGCCTCGGACTGGGAGCCGGTGCGGGACTTCCTCGCCTCGGAGAGGTCCGTTTACATGGACGGTCCCTTCGGCGTGGCGGAGGCCTGGGGCATGTTCTGCGCCGATCATGCCCAATGGGGTCTGTTCGGCTGCGGCGGGCTGATGATCGAGCGGGCCTCCGATGGTCTCTGCCTCGGGGAGGTTGGCATCAGTTCCGGCCCGCTCTTTCCGGAGTGGGAGCTTGGCTGGATGCTCTGGCCCGAACACGAGGGACAGGGCATTGCGCTCGAGGCCGCCGCGCGGTTGCGGGACTGGGCCCGCGGGACGCGGAACCTGCCGACGCTGGTGAGCTATGTCGATCCGGGGAACGTGAGGTCGGCGCGGCTGGCGGAGCGGCTGGGCGCCGTGCCGGACCCGAAGGCGGTGCGACCCGCCCCCGAAGACCTCGTCTTCCGACATTTCGGGCAGAGCTTCACCGTGCCCCGGACGGGACCGGCCTAGCAGGCGTCGTTCGTCGGGTTCGAGTCGCCGTTCACATCCCAGCAGAGCTGCGAGGCGTAGCGCGGGCTGATCGGCGTGATCGCCTGCATCAGGATCGCGTCGACACCCACATTGAAGACCGGCTCGTAGGGCAGGACCGTCTCGACCAGGATGATGCGCTCGCCGTCGGACATCATCGGGATGGTCTCCCGGATGCCGGAGGACCCCGTGAGGTCGGTATCCTTGAGGATGGAGAGATTCGGCCCGCGCGCCTGCGACCAGACGACGTGGTGCTGATCCGCCGCGCCGTCGTAGCGCAGTACCGAGATGCGGACCTTGGTGGGCAGCCGCGCGAAGGTCATCGCCCGGTGAATGTCGCGCATGGAGTCGATGTAGGTGACGGTGATCGAGCGGGTCTCCCGGCTCATCGCGTCGGCGATGGCGAACGCGGCCTTGTCGTTGAGCGACTGCGCGCGGAAGGCGTCGAAGAAGATGAAACTCGCCAGGTAGACCCAGAGCAGCAGGGGAAGCACGAGGACGGCCTCGACGGTGAGGCTCCCGGTTTCGGAAGACCCGAACCGGCGGAGGCGGGAAACCAGCATTCGGCGACTCATCGCGGGTGATCCCCTCAAAGACTTAACAGGACGTCGCGTAAATCGTAATTGTGGCATTATTGGGTCAGACGCAGGTCGGTGATGTTCCGGGCGATGGCGTTGAAGGCCTGGGTCAGTTCGGCTCCGGCGACGCGGAAGAAATGGGCGGGTGACGACGCGCATTGCCCCATCACGTTCGCGGCATGGTCGCTGACTTCGAAGCCGACCGCGTAGATGATGATCCCCTGCGCCTTCGACGCAGTACAGATCGCGGCGAGGCGGCTGTCCTTCTGGGAGCCCGAGACGTTCTGGTAGGCCCAGTCACGGTGGCGCCAGAAGTCGTTGGCGTTCCACTGGCGGGCATATTGGTAATACCAAGCGTTGTAGTACAGAGAATTGCGGTCGAAAACTTCGGCCCAGGACAGCCGGGTAAATTCGCGCGGGATGGCGTCATAGCCGAGATCGAAGCTCTGACTGAAGTTCCAAGTGTAGCGCCAGAAGTTCCCCCATCCCCAGCGCTCCCTCTTCGAGTTGAACCATCGCTCGAAAGCACGGCTGTCGCCGTCGTCGCCGTTCCATTCATGCTCGACACCGTGAACCCAGATTTCTCCATCCGTATTGTTGCGGTAGATGTTGGACATTCCCCGCAGGGTGTCATCGACGCGGAATTCGGTGGTGTTCGCGCCGTCCGTCATCAGCACGATGACCTTGATCGCCTCTTCGTCGTCGAAGGCGAAGGGCCGCTCGTCGAACCCTGCGGCGACCGTGCCATCGGCGATCAGTCCGTCCAGAACCGGTCCGAAGGTCGGGTCGAGCATCGCGGCGCCCCATTTCATGCCGATGTCGATCGACGTGTTCGAGTCGATCTCGAGTTCGGAGATCGCGGACAGCAGCGCGGCCGCATTGTCCGCGAAGGGAAGGACTTCGGCGTGAGAGTTTTCGGGGCAGACAAAGAGGCGCTCGTTGGAGTTGTCGAGTTCGCCCCAGACCGCAAACGGGTCGAAATGCTGGCTCTGCCTGAGCGGGTTGTCCGCCTCCGGACTGATGGCGGTGGTGGTGAAATCGGTTGCGTTGAAATCCACGCAGCTCGAAAAGTCGTGAAAGCGGTTGAAGCCGGCATAATGGTCGGCCATCGCGGCAGGCAGTGCGACCTGGGTCGAGTATGGCACCAGCGAGATCGACACGTCGCCCCACTCGGCCTTGTCGAAGATCACGTTGACGAAATTCGAGGCCGCATTCTTCAGTTCGGTGAGCTTCGCCCCCCCCATCGACGCCGAGATGTCGACCACGAGGCTGATCTCGAGGTTGTCGACACGCTCGGTCGCCGTCGCGGAGGCAGGCTGGATCATGTTGGCGGTGTTGAGGATGTTGAAGAAGGGCGAGCCCATGTCGACCTTGCCCTCGAGCGTCACCGTCCGGTAGTTGATGCCCTGGTCCACGACCACGCTCAGGAGCTGGTGCGAGAGCCCGGCCCTTTCGAGATAGTCCTCGGCCACCGCCCGCGGATCGAGGGCCTGATCGAGATCGGCCGCCGCGAGCGCGGCGCGATCGAGCGTGGCCTGAAGCCGCGTCCGCTGGGTCTCGAGGCGCATGAGATCCACGGCAAGACCCGTGACCGCCATCATCGCGATGAAGAGAAACAGGCCGAAGATGACAAAGCCCCCGTCTTCACGGCGGCGGAAACCGGCGATCGCTTCGACAGACATGGTCCGCATGCGTAACGCCATCCCTTGTTCCTTCCACGTCAAGCCAGATTGTGGACATGCCCCGGATTCGCGGCACGAATAGGGAACGGAGGCGTCGAGTGGCGGCGGAAAGTGGGCATTAACGCGGCGGGGCCGCGCTCCTGTCGGAACGCGGCCCCGGGACCGGCGCGGCTGCCCGTGGAGGATCAGCCGGGCTCCATCACGAAGATCGAGGTCGAGATCAGCGCATAGGGTTTCGCACCGTCCTCGGACAGGCGCATTCCCAGGCCGATATTGGGCAGCATCGGATCAAAGAGCGCGCAGGCCCGGAGCATCATCACCTGATGGCTCGTACCATTCTGGAAAGTCCGGTTCACCTGCACCTCGTCACTGCGGTTGACGCAGTCGGGGCTCGGGTCCGGCCGGTCGAAAGCCCAAGGATCGAGGGCGATCATCTCCACCTTGAGTTCCGACACGCAATTCGGGATCAGGCCCGCGCCCGTGCAGATCATCTCGCGCAGGTCCGTGTCGGACACCTCGTCGCTGGTGCCGAGGCGCACTGCCCGGACCGACATGTCGAGGCCGCGCTCCAGCATCATCTGCCGCACCATCAGGAGCCCGCTTTCGCATGAAGACAGCAGCAGCGTGAAGAACACCGGGAAGAGGATCACGAATTCGACGGTGGCGCTGCCGCGTTCGGACCGGCGCAGGCGGCGCAGGCGCGCCAGAAGTTTGAGTATCATTGCGTCAGCCTCAGTTCAGTAATCGTTCGGGCGATCTGTTCGAATGTCGTGATGAGGTCGTCGCCTGCGACCCGGTAGAAGTGGCTGTCGGACGAGGCGCAATCGGCCATGACGAGGGCGGCGGCGTCGTTCACCTGGAACCCGACGGAAAAGACCCGGACGCCCTTGTCCTTTGTCTCGTCGCAGATCCTCGACAGACGGGCGTTCTTCTCGGTGGTGTCGATGCTCGAGTCGAGAATGCCGTGATACCAGTCGAACCAGTCGTCGTAGCGGTATTCCTGGATATAGTGGTGGTAATAGGCGTTGTAGTAGACCGAGACCCGGCTGAAGAGTTCCGCGTAGGTCATCTGGCGGACGTTGGCCGAGATCGTGCCGCTGCTGTAGGGCCATTCGGTGTCGCGACGCCAGAAGTTGCCCCAGTTGTTGATCCGGTACCGGGGGTTGAACCAGATGTCCGAGGAGCGGCGGCCATCGCCGTCGGCGTCGAAGGTGTCCACTTCACGGACCCAGAATTCGTTGCGGGCATCGTCGATGTAGATGTTCGACAGGGCGGACATGTCGATGCCGCGGAGCCGGTATTCGACCGTATTCATTCCGTCCGTCATCAGCACGATGATCTTGTCGGCCTCGGGGTCGTCATAGGCCGCGACGGGATTGACGAGGCCCGCGACGCCGTTCTGATAGAGCGACAGGATCGTGCCCATCTCCGGGTCGAGAAGGGCTGCGCCCCATTTGAGGCCCACGTCGATCGAGGTGTTCCCCCCGGCCTCGAGCCTGCCGATGAAATCCTCGATGCTGTCGAGATCGTCCTCCATCAATGCGAGCTCGGACCAGTTCTGGGGGTTGCAGACGAAGGCCCGGCGGGTCTCGTTTCTCAGCGGGCCCCAGCTGTAGAACGGGTCGAAATGCGCGCCCTGGGCGAGGTTGGCGGACTCGACGAAGGACACCTCGTCGAAATCGGCGTCGTCAAAGGAGATGCAGTTCGACCGGTTGTGGTCCCGCATGAAGCCCGGCAGCAGGTCCAGCAGACCGGCCGGCACCGAAGTCTGGGTCGAGTAGGGGACGATGTTGATCGAGACGCGTTCGGGGCCCATCGTCTCGAGCAGGACGGTCGAGAAGGCGTTCGCCGCGTCCTTCAGCTCCGCGATCTTGGCGCCGCTCATGGAACCCGAGACGTCGAGCACGAGGCTGACCTCCAGATCCGAGATCGCCTCCGTCGCGACGGAGGCCGCGGGGGCGCTTACCCGTTCGATCCCGATCAGATGCGAAAAGAACATCGGGACATCGGCCTTGGCCTCGGCCGACACGATCCGGCTGGTGGCCGTATCGGTGACCGTGACGCTCACGAGGTTGGAGGCGAGCCCGGCCTTCTGCATGTAGTCCTCGACCACCGCTTCGGGATCGAGCGCCTGGTCCATGTTGGCGGCAGCAATCACCGCGCGGTCGAGCGCATTCTGCAGCTTCGAGCGCGTGGTTTCCGTACGCATCATGTCCACGGCGAGGCCGGTGATGATGAGCATGGCCATGAAGAGGAAGAGACCGAAGATGACGAACCCGCCGCTCTCGTCGCGGCGCAGGAGCAAGAGTCGGCGGGTCATGTCGGCACGCGGCCCCGGGGCGGCAGGAGCGCACCTGGGGCCCGCCTGTGCGGGACATGTGGCAAGTGGCAGCTCGCACATCGGATCACCTTTCAACTCGGTCCTCGGCGTCACCGCGCCGGAGCAGACCGGTCGGCGCCACGGAGTTCCGCGTCGCATCATTGACCACCGGAATATGGCAACGTTAGGGCAAGAGGCGAAAAATTGGCAATTATTACAATGCATTGACGGAACAATATTCTGACGGGAGCCGGCATTGTCACGCGATCGGAAACCTTTCGGGTCCGCGTCCGGGCGGGTGTGATGCGGCGCCTCCGGCCGGGGGCGGCGCGGGGTCATGACAAAAAACCCGGCGCATGCGGCTATATCGTTTGCAATTCCCGGTTAGGGTCGGCGCACAGACCAATGCGACATCCGAGGTTCCAATGACCGCCACCCCCCGCCCAGACGGCGAACCCAGCTTTCGCGACAGCGTCAACATCATGGTCAACCGCGCGATGGCGCTGATGGACCTGTCGCCCGGCCTCGAGGAGAAGATCCGGGTCTGCAACGCCACCTACACCGTGCGGTTCGGCGTGCGGCTGAGGGGGGCGATCCACACCTTCACCGGCTACCGGTCGAACCATTCCGAGCACATGGAGCCCGTGAAGGGCGGCATCCGCTATTCGCTCGCCGTCAACCAGGACGAGGTCGAGGCGCTGGCCGCGCTCATGACCTACAAATGCGCGCTGGTCGAAACGCCCTTCGGCGGCGCCAAGGGGGGCCTCCGCATCGACCCGCGCGCCTGGGAGGAGCACGAGATCGAGCAGATCACCCGCCGCTTCGCCTATGAACTGGCCAAGCGCGACCTGATCCACCCCGCGCAGAACGTGCCCGCCCCCGACATGGGCACCTCAGAGCGCGAGATGGCCTGGATCGCGGACCAGTACCGGAGGATGAACACCACCGACATCAACGCCAACGCCTGCGTCACCGGCAAGCCGACCCATGCGGGTGGCATCCAGGGCCGGGTCGAGGCCACGGGCCGGGGCGTGCAATACGCGCTGCAGGAGTTCTTTCGCCATCCCGGGGACGTGGCGAGGGCGGGGCTTTCGGGCACGCTCGACGGCAAGCGCGTGATCGTGCAGGGGCTCGGGAACGTGGGCTATCACGCGGCGCTGTTCCTGTCGGAGGAGGACGGCGCGAAGGTCACCGGCATCATCGAGCATGACGGCGCGCTGTTCGACGCGGTGGGGCTCGACGTGCAGGCGGTCAAGGACTGGATCACGCGCCACGGCGGGGTGGCCGATTATCCGGAAGCCGGCTGTCGCGCCGATCCCGCGGCGGTGCTGGAGTCGGAGTGCGACATACTCATCCCCGCCGCCATGGAGGGGGTGATCCATCTCGGGAACGCCGCGCGGATCAAGGCGCCGCTGATCATCGAGGCGGCGAATGGCCCCGTGACGGCGGGCGCGGACGAGATCCTGCGCCAGCGCGGCTGCGTCATCATCCCCGACATGTACGCCAACGCCGGCGGCGTGACGGTGAGCTATTTCGAATGGGTCAAGAACCTGAGCCACATCCGGTTCGGCCGGATGCAGCGGCGGCAGGAGGAATCGCGTCACCAGCTGATCGTGGACGAACTGGAGCGGATCTCCTCGGATTCCTCGATCCGCTGGACGCTCTCGCCCGATTTCAAGGGCAAGTACCTGCGCGGCGCGGGCGAGCTCGAGCTGGTCCGCTCGGGCCTCGACGACACCATGCGCGGCGCCTACCAGTCGATGGCCGAGGTCTGGCGCACGCGCGACGACGTCAGCGATCTGCGCACGGCGGCCTATATCGTGGCGATCACGCGGGTGGCGGCGAGTTACCGGGCGAAGGGGCTCTAGGGGTTTCGCCGCGCTGCGCGCGGCGATCCGCCGGGGCGGCTCTGCCTCCCCGGACCCCACCGGGATATTTCAGGCCCAAAGAGTGGGGGGGGGCGGGGCACGCCGCCTGTCAGCGGGGCGAGAGATAGTCGGCGGCGACATGGCCGGTGAGGCCCGGGGCCTCGGCAAGGGCCACGCGGCACCAGGTCTGCCCGAGTTCCGTAACGCAATCGCGGCGCAGCAGCGCCGTGCCGTCGGGCAGGCCGAGCAGCACCTCGTAGGCGAGGCTCGGGCCCGCGCGGAGTTTCAGAAGATCCTCGCCCGCGCCCGCGACCACGACCCTGTCGCCGCCGATCCCGGGGGCGGGGCCCGCGCCGCAGCCGGCGAGGGTTGCGGCGAGGGCGAGGGCAAGGGCGGGGCGGCGCATGGCAGGACCTCTTTCTTTCGTCTGGCGCAGGTGTAGCAGGCGGGCGAGGGGCGGTGCAGCGGAAAACGGCGTGCGCCCGCGGGATGACGCGGACGCAGCCTCGCGCGGCGGGGGACGCGTTGCATTTCCCGCGCCGGGCCGGTTCACTGCAGGGGCGGCGCGGGACGCCGCCGGAGGGACCATGCGCTACTCGGGCTGGCGGATCATACGCGAGGCGCTGACCGGCAACCGGGGCTGGAAACCCGTCTGGCGTGATCCCGAGCCGAAGTCCGCCTATGACGTGGTGATCATCGGCGGCGGGGGGCACGGGCTGGCGACGGCCTATTACCTTGCCTCGGTGCACGGGATCACGAACGTGGCCATTCTGGAGAAGGGCTATCTGGGTGGCGGCAACGTGGGGCGGAACACCACGATCGTGCGCGCGAACTACTTTCTGCCCGGCAACTCGGAGTTCTATTCCCATTCGCTCAAGCTCTGGGAGGGGCTGGAGCGGGAGCTGAACTACAACGTGATGCATTCCCAGCGCGGGCTCATCAACCTCTTTCATTCCGACGGGCAGCGCGATGCCTTCGCCCGTCGCGGCAACGCGATGGTCAACCAGGGAGACGACGCGGTCCTCCTGGACCGCGAGGGCGTGCGGGCGCACCTGCCCTATCTCGACTTCGAGCAGGGGCGGTTTCCGATCCAGGGCGGTCTCTACCATCCCCGCGGAGGCACCGCCCGGCATGATGCCGTGGCCTGGGGCTATGCCCGGGGCGCGGATGCGCGGGGGGTGGACCTGATCCAGAATTGCGAGGTCACCGGCATCGATGTCGTGGGCGGAAAAGTGCAAGGCGTCCGCACAACGAGGGGGGAGATCCGCGCAGCCAAGGTTGGAATAGTGACAGCCGGCCGGTCGGGGCAGGTGGCGGCGATGGCCGGTTTGAGGCTGCCCATCGAGAGCCACGTGTTGCAGGCCTTCGTGACGGAGGGGCTGAAGCCGGTGATCGACCATGTCGTGAGCTTCGGCATGGGGCATTTCTACATCAGCCAGTCCGACAAGGGCGGGCTCGTCTTCGGCGGCGATCTCGATTTCTATTCCTCCTATGCGGCGCGGGGGAACCTGCCGATGATGGAGCATGTGATGGAGGCCGCGATGACGCTGATGCCGCTCATCGGCAAGGCGAAGGTCCTGCGGTCCTGGGGCGGCATCATGGACATGACGCCGGACGGCAGCCCGATCATCGACCGCACGCCGGTCGAGGGGCTCTACATCGACTGCGGCTGGTGCTACGGCGGGTTCAAGGCGGTTCCGGGCTCGGGCCATGCCTTTGCGCATCTGCTGGCGCAGGACCGGCCGCACCCGACCGCGGAGGCCTTCCGGCTGGATCGATTCGCCACGGGGCGGGGCCTGATGGACGAGGAGGGGACCGGTGCGCAGCATAATCTTCACTAGCCTGTTTGTCTGGGGGCTTCTGGCCGCGCCCGCGATCGCGGGACCCGAGGGCTGCTACGTGGCGGGGCCGGACGACCTCGGAGACGACGCCGTGGTCGCGAGCCTCGCGGCGGAGCTTTTCACCGATGCGGAGAGCGGCGAGACCTGGCTCGGCATCATCGCCGAGATGGCGGACCATGGCCGGCCGGCGGCGGAGGGCTTCGGCGGGCAGACCCTGAGCCAGACCGCGCTCTGCGAGGAGGGGCCGGAGGGGCGTGCCTGCACCGGCTGCGAAGGCGGTGTGTTCCGGGTCGAGCGTCTCGACGACGAGCGGCTGGACCTCGGCACGGAGGATTTCCATGTCGGTGCGCCCGAGGGCTGCGGCGGCACCACGACCCTGGCCCGGAGTCCGGGCGAGACCACGCGTTACAGCCTGCGCCGCGCCGATCCCGACGCGTGCCTGCTGCCCGGTTACAGAGAAGGAGACCTGTCATGATGCGTCCGTTGTTCTTTCCCGTTGCGCTTGCCGCGCTGACGCTCGCGGGCTGCGGCCAGCAGGGGGGCCTGTTCGCCGCCGACCGCGGTCCGGCGACGCCCGCAGGAATGGCGCCTTCGGCGTCCGTCACCAACCCGACCGACACCTCGGTGCAGGTGGCGCAGGAATTCGCCCGGGGCCTCAACGCCCGCGTGGGGGCCGACACCGGCGGGGTTCGCATCCTCTCGGCAGAGGCCGATGGTCCCGCGGTGACAGCGGATATCGCCGTGCCCACCCCCGCGGGAGAGATGCTGGACGAGGAGCGGGACGAGATCGGGCCGATCTTCGCCGACGCTCTCCGGTCCGGGCTCTGCGCCGAGGAGACGGCGCGGGCCTTCTTCGCGCTGGGCAATTCGCTGACGATCCGGTTCCAGGGCTCGGATGCGGTGCCGCTGACGACCGTGACGCTGACCTCCTGCGACGGCTGAGCCGATGCGGCTGCGCTGTCCTCATTGCGGCGAGCGTGACCGGCGGGAGTTCACATACAAGGGCGCGCACCTGGCCCCGCCCGGGGGCGACTGGGGCGCGGCGTGGGACGCCTATCTGCACCTGCGGGAGAACCCGGCGGGGCAGACCCGGGACCTGTGGCATCACGATCCCTGCGGGACATGGGCGGTCGTGACGCGGGACACCGTCACCCATGCCGTCGCGGGCTCGGTCGCGGCCCGGGACGCGCGATGAGGCTCGAGGGCCGACACCGGGGCCGGGAGGTGCGGGTGCGGTTCGACGCGCGGCGTCTGCGTGCGCGGGAGGGGGAGCCGCTGGCCGCCGCGCTGATCGCGAACGGCGTGCGCCTGGTGGCGAGATCGTTCAAGTATCACCGGCCGCGAGGGGTGTTCACCGCCGGGTCGGAGGAGCCCAACGCGCTGGTGACGGTCGGCACGGGGGCGGCGAGGGTGCCCAATGTGCGGGCCACGGTGCAGGAGGTTTATGACGGGCTCGAGGCGCGGAGCCAGAACGCCTGGCCTTCGGTCGCCCGCGACCTGCTGGCGGTGAACGACCTGCTGTGGCCGGTGCTGGGGGCGGGCTTCTACTACAAGACCTTCATGTGGCCGCGCGCCTTCTGGGAAAAGGTCTACGAACCCGCGATCCGCCGCGCCGCGGGCCTGGGGGCGCTGTCGGGGGAGGCGGACGGGGAGGTGTATGAGAAGGCCCATGCCTTTTGCGATCTTCTTGTGATCGGGGCGGGGCCGGCGGGGCTGATGGCGGCGCTGACGGCGGCACGGGCGGGGGCGCGGGTGATCCTTGCCGACGAGGACCGGGACATGGGCGGGCGCTGCCTGTCGGAGACTTGGGAGATCGGCGGCGCGCCGGGGCATCTGTGGGCGGCGGAGGTTCTGGACGAGTTGCGTGCGCTGGGGAACGTCACGCTGATGCCGCGCACCACCGTGACGGGGGCCTATGACCAGGGCACCTATGGCGCGCTGGAGCGGGTGTCGCTGCACCGGGACGCCGCTCCGGACCTACCGCGGGAGTGTTTCTGGCGGATCGTGGCGCGGCGGGCGATCCTGAGTGCGGGGGCGCTGGAGCGGCCGATCGCGTTCCCGGGCAATGACCGTCCCGGGGTGATGACGGCCTCGGCGGTGCGCAGCTACGTGACCCGCTGGGGGGTGGCGCCGGGGCGGGCGGTCACGGTGTTCACCGCCACGGACGACGGCTGGCGCACGGCGCGGGATCTGTCCGCCGCCGGCGTGCGGATCGCGGGGGTGGTCGATGCGCGGTTCGACGGTCCGGACAGCGACGAGTTTCCGGTCTGGCGCGGGGGCATGGTGACCGGGACGGAGGGCCGGGCGGGTCTTCGGTCGGTCGAGATCGTTCACGAGGGCGGCACCGTCCGGCAGCGGACGGATTGTCTTGCGGTGTCGGGCGGCTGGACCCCGTCGGTGCACCTGACCTGCCACATGGGTGCGCGGCCGGTCTGGGCGCCGGAGACCCTGTGCTTCGTGCCCGCCGAGGGCGGCGTTCCGGGCCTCAGCGTGGCGGGCGCGGCGCGGGGGGTGTTCTCCACGAAGGGCTGCCTGGAGGACGGGGCGGCGCGGGCGCTGGAGGCGCTGGAGGCGATGGGTCTTGCCCAAGGAGCGGTGGAGGTGCCCGGGGCGGAGGACGATCCGTATCGGGTGGCGCCGCTCTGGCATGTGCCGGGCCGGGGGCGGGCCTGGCTCGATCTGCAGAACGACGTGACGGTGAAGGACGTGGCGCTCGCGGCGCAGGAGACCTTTCGCTCGGTCGAGCACATGAAGCGCTATACGACTCAGGGCATGGCGCCCGACCAGGGCAAGACGTCGAACGTGGCGGCACTGGCGGTGCTGGCGGAGGTCACCGGCCGGACGATCCCCGAGACCGGCACGACAACCTTTCGCCCGCCGTTCAGCCCGGTCTCCATCGCGGCGATGGGGGCCGGGGCCGAGGGGAAGGGCTTTGCGCCCGAGCGGTTCACCACCTCCCACGCGGCGGCGGTGGCGCGGGGCGCGCCGATGATCGAGGCGGGGCTCTGGTACCGGGCGAGCTATTTTCCCGCACCCGGAGAGACCGACTGGAAGACGGCCTGCGACCGGGAAGTGCGCATGGTGCGGCAGGCGGTGGGGGTCACGGATGTCTCCACGCTGGGCAAGATCGAGGTGCGGGGGCCGGACGCGGGGGCGTTCCTCGATCATGTCTACACGGGGACATTCTCGACGCTGAAGCCGGGGCGGGTGCGCTACGGGCTGATGCTGCGCGAGGACGGGTTCGTCATGGACGACGGCACTGTGGCCCGCCTGGGACCGGGGCAGTACCTGATCACCACCACCACCGCGGCGGCCGGGCAGGTGATGCGGCATCTGGAGTACGTCGCGCAGGTGCTGCGGCCCGATCTGGACGTGATCTGCGCTTCCGTCACCGAACAGTGGGCGCAGTTCGCCGTGGCGGGGCCGAAGGCGCGGGCCTTGCTCGATGCGCTGCTGGACGAGCGGTCGCCGCTTGCGTTCATGGGGATGGCGGAGGTCTCCGTCTCGGGCGTGGCGGGGCGGCTGTTCCGGATCTCCTTTTCCGGGGAGGAGGGCTACGAGATCGCGATGCCCGCGCGGTGGGGAGATGCGCTGTGGCGGCAGATGGTGGCGCTCGCCGAGGGCCTCGGCGGGGGGCCCTACGGCATCGAGGCGCTGAACGTGCTGCGGATCGAGAAGGGCTTTCTGACCCATGCGGAGATCGACGGGCGGGCAACGGCGCTGGATCTCGGACTGCAGGGGATGCTGTCGGGCACGAAGGACTTCGTGGGTCGGGCCGCGGCCCAGAGGCCGGGGCTGACGGACCCGGAGCGTCCGCGGCTGGTGGGCCTGCGTCCGGTCATCGCGGGCGAGCCGCTGCTCGCGGGTGCGTTTCTCTTCGACGTGGGGGAGGTGCCGGCAAGGGAGACCGCACTCGGCCATGTCTCCTCGGCCTGCCATTCGGTCACGCTGGGCACGGCGCTGGGGCTGGCCTTTCTGCGGAGCGGCGCGGAGCGCCTGGGCGAGAGGGTCATCGCGGTGGATCACATGCGCCACGCGATGACGCTTTGCGAAGTGACCCCGCCTTGTGCGGTCGATCCCGAGGGAGGGCGGATGCGTGGCTAGGCTGCTGGCCCGGGACCCGTTCGGAGGGCCGTTGCCGCTCGAGGTGGGGTCGGTGACGGTGACGGTCGTCGATCCCGGCCGGGTGACGCTGATCGCACCCTACCGGGAGGACGGGGCGGCGACGAGGGACCGCTTGCGCGGGGCGCTGGGGCTCGACTGGCCCGGACCGGGGCTTGCTGTTGAGGCGTCCGGCGCTGCGCTGCTGTCCGTGGGACCGGGGCGGGCGTTGCTTGTTGGCGGCGAGGCGCCGGACCTGCCGGGGGCGGCGGTGATCGACCAGTCGGACGGGGTCGCGGTCGTGTCGGTCGGGGGCGCGGATGCCCGGTCGGTGCTGGCCCGGCTGGTGCCGGTGGACCTTGCGCCCGAGGTCTTCGTGGAGGGCTGTGTCGCCTGCACGCTGGTGGGGCACATGACGGCGACGCTCTGGGCGCGGGGCGAGGCGGTGCAGATCATGATGATGCGCTCCATGGCGCGGAGCCTCCTGCACGAGTTGGAGCGTGCGGGGCGTGCGGTGGCGGCGCGGAGACGTCTGGCGGGGGGGTGAAGGGTCGTCCTCGGAGTGTGCGCCGCGCATTATCGGCGCGGCGGCAGTTCTTCGCGGGTGTCATGTCCGGAAGGATCATGTGCGGCGCACCAGCGGCGAGGTGTCGCCGGGATGGCGGCGGCCGCCACCGCCTCGCCATTGGCCCCAGAGGCACTGGCGAGTCGATGCGCCTTCACCGGACTTTCGCGGCGCCACTGGCGCCACGGTCCCGGTTTACCCTTCGGACTTCGGTCTCGAGGCTGCGCGGGCAAGGTCCATCGTCGGCTTGAGGCCCGCGCCTCCTACAGCCCCCAGCCTTCCTTGGTCAGCAAATCCGTCACCGCCTCGCGCACCGACTGGTCGCCGCGGGCGGCGGCCTCCTCGATGACCTCGCGGACCTGGCCCAGGTGGCAGCGGCGCAGGAGATGCTTCACCGGGCCGATCGAGGCCGGGCGCATCGACAGCGTCCGGAACCCCATGGCGGCGAGGCAGAGCGCCTCGACCGGACGGCCCGCATCCTCGCCGCAGAAGCTGAGTGGCGTGTCATAGGCCTCGCAGCGGTCGATCACCTGTTGCAGGAACCGCAGGAACGAGACGTTGAGCGTGTCGTAGCGGCGGCGCACGCGCTCGTTCTCGCGGTCGGCGGCGAAGAAGAACTGTTTCAGATCGTTGCCGCCCACCGAGAGGAAATCGACCTCCTGATAGAGCACGTCCGGGCTGAACCCGAGGGAGGGCGTCTCCAGCATGGCGCCGACCTCGACGCGTTCCGGGATGGGCCGGCCGAGGATGCGCTCCCGCTCCAGCGCCTTGTCGAGTTCGGCGCGGGCGTCGCGGAACTCGCTGAGCTGGGCGATGAAGGGAAACATCACCGTCAGGGGCCGGCCATTGGCGGCGCGGATCAGCGCCTGAAGCTGCATCCTCAGAACGCCGGGCTTGTCCAGGCCGACGCGGATCGCCCGCCAGCCGAGCGCGGGGTTCGGCTCGTCGTTGGGCTTCATGTAGGGCAGGACCTTGTCCGACCCGATGTCGAGCGTGCGGAAGGCCACGCGCTTGCCCTGCGCCGCGTCCATGACCCGCGCATAAAGTGCCGACAGCTCGCCGCGGCGGGGCATCTGGTTGCGGATCAGGAACTGGAGTTCGGTGCGGAAGAGACCCACGCCCTCGGCCCCGGAAGAGGGCAGCGACGGCAGGTCCGCCATCAGGCCGGCGTTCATGTGCAGCCCCACAAGGGTGCCACATTTCGCCTCCGCGGGCAGGTCGCGGATCGAGGCGTAGCGTTCCTGGGCGCGGGCCTTCATGGCGATCTTGTCGGCAAAGGCCGCCTGCACCGTTTCGTCGGGGCGCAAGTGCACCACGCCCTGCTCGCCGTCGACGAGGATCGGGTCGCCGTTCAGCGCCTCGGTGGTGATCCCCGAGGCGCGGATCACCAGGGGAATCGCCCAGGCGCGGGCGACGATGGTGGCGTGGGAGCCGACGGAGCCCTCCTCGAGCACGATGCCGCGCAGGGTCTTTCCGTAATCGAGTAGATCGCCGGGCCCGATGTTGCGCGCAACGAGGATGGGGTTCTCGGGCATCTCTGCCCCGGTCTCCGCGCCCTGTCCGGTGAGCAGCCGCAGAAGCCGGTTCGACAGGTCGTCGAGATCGTGAAGCCGGTCGCGCAGGTAAGGATCCGTCGCCTGGGACATGCGCGTGCGGGCCAGCGACTGTTCCTTTTCCACCGCGGCCTCGGCAGTGAGTCCGCCCGCGATGTCGGCCTCCATCCGTCTCAGCCACGAGCGGGAATTGGCAAACATGCGGTAGGCCTCGAAGACCTGCTTCTGCTCCTCATCCACGCTGCGGCTCGATTCGAGAAGATCATCGACCGTGGTGCGCAGCCGCTCGATCGCCTCGGTCAGGCGCGTGCGTTCGCGGGCGGGGTCGTCCGAGACAGGGTTGGTGACCACGACGCGCGGCTCGTGCAGGTAGACCTTTCCCTCGACTGCACCCTCCTGGGCCACGACGCCGCGGAACATCACCGGCTGGCGGTGCCGCGGCGAGAGCGCGGCCCCTTCGCCTACGAAGGCGCCGAGTTCGGTCATCTCGGCGATCACCATGGCAACCACTTCGAGCGCGTAGACCTCGTCGAGCGTGAATACGCGCTTGTCCTTGGTCTGCACGACGAGCACGCCCAGCACCTCTCCCAGCCGCTGGATAGGCACGCCGCAGAAGCTCGAGTAACGCTCCTCGCCGGTCTCGGGCATGTAGCGGAAGCCGCGCTCGGCGGGGGCGTCGGGCGTGTTGATCAGCCGCTTGGCGCGCGCCACGCGGCCGACCAGACCCTCGCCCAGCCGCATCCGCGTCTGGTGCACCGCCTCGGGCTTCAGGCCTTCGGTGGCGCAGAGTTCCAGCGTCTCGGGGTCGCGGAAGAGGTAGATGGAGCAGACCTCGGCCCCCATGGAATGCCCGATGAGCTGCACGATCTTGTCGAGCCGCGTCTGGCCCGCGGCATCCTCGGCCATCGCATCGCGCAACCGCCCGAGAAGCTTGCGGCTTTCGCTTTCGAACTCCACACTCATGGCTCTCCACCCCGGGCCGCCCGAAGCAGAGGTATAGGGGATGGGCGCAGGGAAGGGAAACGTTCTGCGTGCCGACGGAAGCCTGTTGGCGTCCCTTGCGGCCCATGTCAGTCTGGCGCCGTGAAAACGGGCGGAGTCGCCCCAGAGGACGTCAGGATGAACGGAGCGAGAAACGGAGCGGCAATGGTCCTCGCGATCGGTCTCTGCGGCCCAGCCGCGGCCTTGACCGGGGACTGCGTGTTCCGCGACCTCACGGGCTTGGAAACCGCGGGATCCTGCGCGGTCGAGGGGCCAGTGGGCGAGGGCCTGACCGTCACCCTCCTGATCGCCGAGGAGCCGGTCGCCAGCGTCACCTTCGTCGATGGTGCGGGTTTCATGTGGGCCAACATCCTGAGAATCGACGGAGAAATCCTGAGCTTCGATCCCGATGCCGGGGAGACCAACTGCTGGGCCGCCGAGACCAGTCCCCTCCTGCTCTGCGTGGACGGTCTCGGCATTCACTGACCGCGCTCAGCCGTCCTCGGAGTCGTCGTTGACCACGATGACGACCTGTTCCTCGCCCTGCCACAGGGCGATAACGTCCTCGGCGGTGTAGCCGGTCTCCTCGACGCCCCGGGAGACATCGGCATTCTCCGCAATCTGTCGGTGGTATTCGACGAACTCCGCGGCGCTCTCCGTGAGCTCCGCGTCGAGCTCGGCTCTTTCCTCCTCCGTGCCCCGGAGCTCCGAGAGGCGGATCACGACGATGTCGAGATCGCTGTCGATCCCGTCGAAGGCGGTGTCGGGGTTCTCGATGCCGGCGCGCATGCCGTCCATGACCTCGCGCACGGTCTGGCCCGGATCGGTCGCGGCGGCCTCTGCCCGGGAGGCGCCGTCGTCACGGTTCGGGTCGCCGCCGACGGTCTGCGCCGCGAGCGGTGCGGCAAGAAGCAGCGCGATCGCCGCGGCGGCGGTCGCCGAAAGGGGGGGTGGGGTCATGTCTTTCACTCCGCTTTGGTCGGGCGGTGCCGCGCAAGGGGCGCGGTACCGCCTGTCAGGCGAGGTGAACGCGGAAGCGGGCGGAGTGTTTCGGACGCGCCGCTCAGGCGGCAGGTTTTTCGAGGCCGAACGCATCGTGCAGGGCCTGCACCGCCAGCTCGAGGTACTTGCGGTCGATCAGCACCGAGATCTTGATCTCGGAGGTGGTGATCACCTTGATGTTGATGTTCTCGGACTTCAGCGCCGCGAACATCTGTGCGGCGACCCCGGCATGGCTGCGCATGCCGATCCCCACGACCGAGACCTTGCAGACCTCGGTGTCGGCGACGAGGTCGTGGTAGTTGATCTCGCCTTTCGCCTTGGCCTCCGACATCGCCCGCTCCGCCCGCGGCACCTGGTCCACGGGGCAGGAGAAGGTCATGTCCGTGCGCCCGTCCTCGGAGATGTTCTGGACGATCATGTCCACGTTCACCCCCGCCTGCGCCAGCGGGCCGAAGATGGCCGCGGCGATCCCGGGCCGGTCGGCCACGGAGATCAGCGTCATCTTCGCCTCGTCGCGGCTGAAGGCCACACCGGCCACCACGTTGCTTTCCACGATATCCTCCTCGGCACAGACCAGCGTGCCCGCCGCGTCGTCCATCTCCTCGAAGCTCGACAGCACTCTCAGCTTCACCTTGTAGCGCATGGCGAGCTCCACCGAGCGCGTCTGCAGCACCTTGGCGCCGAGCGAGGCCAGCTCCAGCATTTCCTCGAAGGCGATCCGGTCGAGCTTGCGCGCCTTCTTCGTGATCCGCGGGTCGGTGGTATAGACCCCGTCCACGTCGGTATAGATGTCGCAGCGCTCCGCATCGAAGGCCGCGGCGAAGGCAACGGCGGTGGTGTCCGACCCGCCCCGGCCCAGCGTGGTGATCCGGCCCTCGGGGCTGATCCCCTGAAAGCCCGCCACGACCGCCACCTTCATGCCCTGGGCGAAGCGGCCCATGATGTTGTCGGTGGGGATCTCCTCGATGCGTGCGGCGCCGTGGGCGGAAGTCGTCTTCAGGGGGACCTGCCAGCCCTGCCAGGACCGCGCGGGGATATCCATTTCCTGGAGCGTCAGCGCCATCAGCCCGGCGGTGACGTTCTCGCCCGAGGAGACCACCGCATCGTATTCCCGAGCGTCGTAGAGCGGCGAGGTCTCGCGCACCCAGCCCACGAGCTCGTTGGTCTTTCCCGCCATGGCCGAGACGATGACGATGACGTCATGGCCCTTCGCCACCTCGACGCCCACGCGCTTGGCGGCGCGCCGGATCCGGTCCGGCGTGGCGACGGAGGTGCCGCCGAATTTCATCACAAGTATGGACATCGCCCCCCGCGCGCCCCCGAAAACCGCCCCGGCACATACGGCGCGCCGCGCCTGCCTGCAAGCGCCTCCCTGACCGGCGCCGTGGCGCGCGCCGCCGCTCTGCCCGCGCCCCGCCCTGCCATTTTTCTGGCCTGAAATATCCCGGGGGTGACGGCGAAAGCCCCGCTTTCGCCGGAGGGGGCAGCGCCCCCGCTCGCGCCCCGCCCCGCCACAGGCGGGGCGGGGCTCATCCAGCGCGCCGCAGGCGCTCAACCGGATCGCGGGCGGTCAGCCCCAGGTGGCAAGCATGTCGCGCAGATCGTCGAGGGTGTTGATCTCGGAGGCGGGCTTGTCGTGGCGCCAGCGCGCCATGCGGGGAAAGCGCAGCGCCACGCCGGACTTGTGCCGCGGGCTTTCCTGGATGCCCTCGAAGGCGATCTCGAAGACATGTTCCGGCGTCACCTGCCGCACCGGGCCGAAGCGTTGCAGCGTGTTCTTGCGGACCCAGGCCGTGATCTGGCGGAATTCGGCGTCGGTCAGGCCGGAATAGGCCTTCGTGAAGGGCACCAGCGCCGCGCCATCGCGCACCGCGAAGGTGAAATCGGTGAAGAGGTTGGCGCGGCGGCCGGAGCCCGACTGGGCGTAGATCATCACCGCGTCGATGGTCAGCGGATCGACCTTCCATTTCCACCAGTCGCCCTTTTTCCGGCCTGCAAGATAGGGCGAGGTCCGCCGCTTCAGCATCAGCCCCTCGGACGCATGATCGCGACTTTCGGCGCGGGTGGCGGCCAGCGTCTCCCAATCGTCCGCCGAGACGTCGGGCGACAGCCTGAGCGGCGCCTCGGGCGGAGTCGCCGCGACGAGCGCCGCGAGGCGCGCGCGCCGCTCGGTGAAAGGCAGCGGGCGGATGTCGGTGGAGTGCTCTTCCAGCAGGTCGTAAGCCATCAGGATGACAGGGCTTTCCTGAAGGAGCCTCTTTGGCACGGTCTTGCGGCCGATGCGCTTCTGCAGGGCGTTGAAGGGCAGGGGGCGCTCGTCGGCGAAGGCCAGCACCTCGCCGTCGATCACCGTGCCCTGGGGCAGCCAGTCGCAGAGGCACGCGAATTCCGGGAAGCGGTCGGTCATCAGCTCCTCGCCGCGCGACCAGAGGTGATGCCCGCCCCCGCGCAGCACCAGCTGGCCGCGGATGCCGTCCCATTTGCGCTCGGCGAACCAGTCGGAGGCGGGGCCCAGGTCGTCGCTCTCCTCGCGCTGGTAGGCGAGGTAGAAGGGGTAGGGGCGGCTGAGGTCCGCCGTGGGGTCGGGCGCCTCGATCAGGCTTTGCCAGCTCACCGTCTCCGGTGTCCAGGCGCCCATCAGGCGGTGGGTCAGCTCCGCCTCGTCGCGGCCCGTGGCCTGAGACAGGGCGCGGGTCATCAGCTTCTGGCTCACGCCCACGCGAAACCCGCCCGTCAGCAGCTTGGTGAACAGCAGCCGCTCGGTGCGGTCCATGCTGTCCCAGGCGGCGAGGATGCCGGCCTTGCGCTCGGGCTCCCCGGCCTTCGACAGCACCGCCAGCCGGGCGATCCAGTGGTGCAGCGGCCGGTCGTCCTGCCGGGTGGGTGGCGGCAGGACGAGGCTGATGGTCTCCGCGAGATCGCCCACCACAGGGTAGCTTTCCTCGAAGAGCCAGAGCGGGATGCCCGCCCGCTCCGCCGCCCATTCCCGCAAAGTGGTGGTGGTGATGACCCGTCGGGGGCGGCGGCCGGAGAAGAGCGCGACGCACCAGAGCTTGTCGGCATCGTCCGCCGCGCGGAAGAACTCCGCCAGCGCCGCGACCTTGACTGTGGTTTTCGTGGACTGGTCCACGGCCGTGAAGAGGCGCGCGAAATCCCGCATGGCTCAGGCCGCCGCCTCCCCCGCCTCGGTCCCGGCGTCGGCGGGGGCATCGAGGCTTTCGCCCTCGTAGTCGGTCTCCACGATGGCGGCGTCGTAGCCGCAGGTCTCCAGCCACCGACGGAAGACGGAGGTATAGCCGTGGGTGACGAAGATGCGCTCCGCCCCGGTTTCGGCGATGGCGGCGTTGAGACCGGCCCAGTCGGCATGGTCCGACACGACGAAGCCGCGGTCCGCCGCACGCCGGCGGCGCACGCCGCGCAGGGCCATCCAGCCGCTCGCGAAGGCCGTGGAGGCGCCGCGGAACCCCTTGGGCCAGGCGCTGCCCAGGGCCGAAGGCGGGGCAAGGATCATCGCCCCGGGATGGTCCTTTGCGGTCATTTCGGCGGTCAGGCGGATTGTATGGGGAAGGGGGATGCCTTGCGCCCGGAGCACCTCGTTGACGTTCTCCACGGCGCCATGGGTCAGGATCGGGCCGACGGACGGATCGAGGTCGGTCAGCAGGCGCTGGGCCTTGCCGAGGCTGTAGGCGCCGAGGATCGAGGGGCGGCCTTCGGCAACATTGGCCTGCCACCAGCCGTTGATCTGGGCGCGCAGCTCCTCGAGCGGGGTCCAGTTGAACACCGGCAGCCCGAAGGTGCATTCGCTGACGAAGGCGTGGCAGCGCACCGGCTCGAAGGGCTCGGAGAGGCCGTCGCGGGCGGTCTTGTAGTCGCCCGAGACGACCCAGACCTCGCCCCCGACCTCCACCCGGATCTGCGCCGAGCCCGGGACGTGGCCCGCGGGGTGGAAGGAGACGCGCGCGCCGCCGATCCGGCGTGATTCGCCATAGGGAATGGTGGCGGCGTCGATCTCGCCCAGCCGGTGACGCATCACCGCGGCGGTTCGCGATGTGGCTAGGTAGCGGCCCATGCCCCAGCGGGCGTGGTCGGAATGGGCATGGGTGATCAGCGCGCGGTCCACCGGGCGCCAGGGGTCGATGTGGAAATCGCCCGCCGGGCAGTAGATGCCGCGGTCGGTGAAGGTGAGCACTGCCATGGGGGAGAGGTAGGCCGGCGGAGCGTCTCTTGCCAGCCGGTCTTCCGAAGGGAGTATTTCGGGCCAGATGAGGATCAGGAGCTATCGGCGAAATGGGCGGCAATCGCGTCGAGGACGCGGGTGCGGATCCCGGGGGTCTCCATCAGCACCTCGTGCTGCGCGCCTTCGAGGGTGACGAGCCGGCCGCCGGGCCATGTCTTCATCCGCGCGGTGATGGGGGCGGGGTCGACGATGGCCTCCTCGCTGCCGAGGAAGGTGAGGGCGGGGACAGCGGGCGACTGCATCCGGGCGAGGGCGCGCATCTCGGTCAGCGCCTCGTGCAGCCAGTGCAGCGAGGGACCGCCGAGCGCGAGGTCGGGGTGGCGCTCGATCTGGTGTTTCATCCAGGCCAGCATCTCGGGGTCGGTGGTGAGCGTGTTGTCGGCGGGATCTGCGCCGAGGACATAGGGCGCCGAACTCTGGCCCGGCGCCAGCAGATGCGAGAAGCGCAGAGGTTTCGACAGCGCCGAGAGGCCCCAGGCGGCGGAGCGCTTCAGCGCCTGCATCCGGATGCCCCACATCGGCGCGGAAAAGACCGCGCGGGGCGTGTCGAATCCCCGCAGCAGCGCCCGCAACCCGATGCAGCCGCCCATGGAATGGGCGAGGAGGTGAAAGGGCCGGGGCAGGCCCACGTCTTCGGCATAGGCCATCAGGGCATCGGCATCGGCCTGGTAATCGGCGAAGCGATCCACGTGGCCGAGGAGCCGGTCGGGCTGCATCCGCGCGGAAATGCCCTGGCCGCGCCAGTCGATGGCGGCGGCGGCATAGCCGCGCTCGGCCAGCGCGCGGGCGTCGCGGCCGTATTTCTCGATATATTCCGTGCGGCCCGGGAAGATCAGCACCGTACCGCGGGCGCCGTCTTGGGGCCAGTGGCCGACCCGGAGCTTCAGCCCGTCCGCGGTCATGAGCCAATGGGCGGCCCCGCCCGCCGGGGCGTCCGCGACCTCTGCGAAATAGGGGGCGGGTTCCACCTCAGCCGAGGATGGCGGCGAGGCGCATCGCGGTGCCCATGTCCCCGTCGAGCTTCAGCTTGCCGGTCATGTAGGCGGCGGTCGGGTTCTGTTCGCCGTCGAGGATCGCCTTGAAGGTCTCGGTATCGGCGGTCAGGGTCACGTCCGCCTCCTCGTCGCCCGGGCGGGCGCCCGCCCGGTCGATCATCAGCGCGCCCTCGTCCTCGATCACGAACTTGGCGCTGCCGTCGAAGCCCTCGCCGCCCAGCTTCTCATTCAGCCGGCTCACCGCCTCGGCCACCACGTCGCTCATGTTGCGTCCTCGCGTCTTGTTCATTTCGCCGTCTTGTGACGGGCGGGGGCTGGTGCCGGGCCGCCTGTCCTCTACATTGGGGCATATGACGAGCATGAACACGGGTATCAAACAAGTCTTCGCGTCCTGTGCTGTGGTGCTTTGCCTCGCGGGGGGCGCCGTCGCGGAGACGCTGGACGAGATGTTCGAGAGGCTTTCCGCTGCGGAAACCGCCGAGGAGGCGCGGCGTATCGAGGCGCGGATCGCGACGGAATGGTCGAAGAGCGGATCGCCCGCCATCGACCTGCTGTGGCAGCGCGGGCGCGATGCGCTGGAGGCGGGCGACGCGGGGGCCGCGATCGAGCATTTCACCGCCGCCATCGACCATGCGCCCGGTTTCGCCGAGGCCTGGCACGGGCGGGCCACCGCCTATTTCCTTGCCGAGCTCTATGGCCCCGCCCTTGACGACATCCGCGAGACGCTGGTGCTGAACCCGAGGCATTTCGGGGCGATGCGGGGCCTTGCGATCATCATGGAACAGATCGGAGACGAGGAGACCTCGATCGAGGTCATCGACCGGATTCTCGCTATACATCCCTTCATGGAGGATGTAGCCGAGGCCCGGAACAGACTGACGATGAGACTGGACGGCGTGCCGCTCTGACGGCACAGCACGTCCTGGTCTTCTGGGGACGGAAATCATGCAGTCCCGCATCACGGCCGTTCTGGGCCCCACCAATACCGGCAAGACGCACCACGCGATCGAGCGGATGCTGTCGCACCGCACGGGCATCATCGGTCTGCCGCTGCGACTCCTGGCGCGCGAGGTCTACGAGCGGGTAAAGGCGCAGCGCGGCCCGTCCGTTGTTGCGCTGGTGACCGGCGAGGAGAGGATCGTGCCGGAGCGGACCCAGTACTGGGTCTGTACCACCGAGGCCATGCCCGAGGGGATCGGCTGCGGCTTTCTCGCCATCGACGAGATCCAGCTCTGCGCCGATCCCGAGCGCGGGCATGTCTTCACCGACCGGCTGCTTCACGCGCGGGGGCTGAACGAGACGATGTTCCTTGGCTCCGAGACCATGCGCGGCGCCATCGCCGCGAAGGTGCCGGGGGTGCAGTTCATGCGCCGGGAGAGATTCAGCGAGCTGCGCTACTCAGGTTCGAAAAAGACAAGCCGGATGCCGTCAAGGTCGGCAATTGTCGGGTTTTCGGTTGAGAATGTGTATGCCATCGCGGAACTGTTGCGGCGCCAGAAGGGTGGCGCGGCGGTGGTGATGGGCGCGCTCAGCCCGCGCACGCGCAATGCGCAGGTGGAGATGTACCAGTCCGGCGAGGTGGATTACCTCGTCGCCACCGACGCCATCGGCATGGGGCTTAACCTCGACATCGACCATGTCGCCTTTTCCAGCCTCGTGAAGTTCGACGGCCGGCGCATGCGGCCGCTCTTGCCCCATGAGCTGGCGCAGATCGCGGGACGCGCGGGGCGCCACATGAACGACGGCACCTTCGGCGTCACCGGCGAGGCCGAGGAGATCGACGAGGGCGTGGTGGAGGCGATCACCAGCCACAGCTTCGCGCCCGTGAAGAAGCTGCACTGGCGCAACGCGCGGCTGCGGTTTGGGCGGCTTGACGCGCTGATCGCCTCTCTGGAGGAGAGGACCGACGATCCCTGGCTCAGCCGGATGCGCGAGGCGGACGATCTGGGCGCGCTGAAAGCGCTGGCCGCAGATGCCGAAGTGGCCGCGCGGGCCTCGGACGCGGTCTCGGTGCGGCTGTTGTGGGATGTCTGCCGGATCCCGGATTTCCGGGGCATCAGCCGGTCGGAACATGCGGGCCTGCTGCGCGATATCTTCGGATTCCTGCACCAGACGGGGCGGGTGCCCGACGCCTGGATGGCGCGTCAGGTGGCCCGGATCGACCGGACCGACGGGGACATCGACACGATCTCGAAACGATTGGCATATATCCGCACATGGACCTATGTGGCGCAGCGCCGGGGCTGGTGCGAGGACGAATCCCGTTGGCGCGACGAGACTCGCGCTGTAGAAGACCGTTTGTCTGATGCGCTCCACGGCGCGTTGACCCAAAGATTTGTGGACCGGCGCACGAGCGTGCTCCTGCGCCGGCTCAAGCAGAAGGAGAGCCTCTTGGCCGAGGTGAACGACAAGGGCGAAGTGACCGTTGAAGGTCAGTTCGTCGGGCGGCTCGAAGGCTTCCGCTTTCGCCAGGACAGGACCGGTGCAGCCGAAGAGGACAAGACCGTCCGACAGGCCAGCCACCAGGCTCTTGCCCCGCATTTCCACCTCATGGCGGATCGCTTCTACAACGCGCCCGACACCGAGCTTGATTTCACCGAGCAGGGCGGGCTGATGTGGGGCGGTCTCGCGGTGGGCAAGCTGGTGCGCGGCGACGATCCCCTGCGCCCGCAGGTCCAGCCCTTCGTCGACGAGGAGGTGACCGAGGCCGTGTCGCAGAAGGTGGCGCGGCGGTTGCAGCACTTCATCGACCGCAAGCTCGCCAAGGATTTCGAGCCGCTCCTGAAGCTGCGCGACGACTCCGCGCTGCTTGGGCAGGCGAAGGGCTTCGCCTTCCGCATGGTGGAAGCCTTCGGCATCCTTCCGCGTGGCGACATCGCCACCGAAGTGAAGGCGCTTGACCAGGATGCGCGGGGCGCGCTCCGGCGGCACGGGGTGCGGTTCGGCCAGTTCACCGTGTTCCAGCCGCTGTTGCTGAAGCCCGCGCCCACGCGGCTGCGGCTGGTGTTGTGGTCGCTCGCTAAGGGGCTCGACAGTTTTCCCGAGGCGCCGCCGCCGGGCCTCGTGACGGTGCCCGCGACGCGGGGTGCCGAGCCGGGGGTCTGGACCATGTCGGGCTACCGCGCGGCGGGCGACCGGGCGATCCGGATCGACATGCTGGAACGGCTGGCCGACATGCTGCGCGACCGCGACAGCCGCGCGGGGTTCGAGGCGACGGCGGACATGCTGTCGATCACCGGCCTGACGCTGGAGCAGTTCGCGGGGCTGATGGAGGGCTTGGGCTACCGGGCCGAGAAGGGCGAGCGGGCGAAGGTGAAGGCCGCGCCCGTGACCTCCGGGGCCGAGGCGGGTCCGACGCCGGAGACGGCCGAAGCGCCTGAGGCGCAGGTGCCGGAGCCTCCGCCCGAGCCGCCCCCGGGCCAGCCGCCGCCGGGCATCCCGCCGGAAGGACCGCCCGAAACGCCGCCGGATGCGCCCGAACCCGAGGTGCCGCCTCCGCCGCCCGAGCCCGACCTGCCCGAAGTGCCGCCCGGCGTGCCCGACCCGGACCTGCCGCCGGAGATCCCGCCGACGACGCCCGACGAGGTGGCGGTCGGTGCGCAGGCTGTGTCTGCGGAGGCTGTCGCCGAGGCGCCCGCGGAGATGGAGGTGTTCTACACCTTCACCTGGGCGCCGAAACGGGACCGCGGACCGCGGCGCGAGGGTCAGAAGGCCCGCCCGCCGAAGGCCGCGCAAGGGCCAAAGGGAGCGAAGGGTCCGAAGGGCCGTGGCCCGAAGGGTGCCGACAAGGGCCCGCGCACGGTGACCGCCGCACCGCCGAAGCCGGAAAAGCGGATCGATCCCGACAATCCCTTCGCCGCGGCGCTGGCGGGGTTCAAGACCAACTGAGGCGCGGGTGGAGCCCCGCCCAACGCTGCGCCTCGACAAGTGGCTCTGGCAGGCCCGGTTCTTCAAGACCCGGGGATTGGCGGCCGCGATCGTGTCGGGAGGCAGGGTGCGGGTGGACGGCACGCCCGTGTCGAAGCCTGCGCGTACCGTGGGACCGGGGAATGTTCTGACCTTTCCGCAGGGCGATGCGGTGCGGGTTGTCCGGATCCTCGCGCTCGGCACACGGCGGGGACCGGCGCCCGAGGCCCGGGCGCTCTACGAGGACCTGACGCCTGCCGCTCCGGAGAGGGAACCGCAGCCCGCACCGGCGCCGCGATTCGACGGGGGAGGCCGGCCCTCGGCCAAGGACCGCCGCGACCACTCGAAGCACTTCGGGCGCGGCGAGGCCGAGGGTGGTTGAAGCCACCGTCAACTTCACTTACCACCTCTTTGACCCAAGTTTCGGCGACATCATGACCTATATCGTCAACGACAATTGCATCGCCTGCAAATACACCGATTGCGTCGAGGTGTGCCCCGTGGATTGTTTCTACGAGGGCGAGAACATGCTGGTGATCCATCCCGACGAGTGCATCGACTGCGGGGTCTGCGAGCCCGAGTGCCCGGCCGACGCGATCCGGCCCGACACCGAGCCGGACATGGAGAAATGGGTCGAATTCAACCGCAAATATGCCGAGGCCTGGCCGGTGATCATTACCAGGAAGGACCCGCTGCCCACCGCCGAGGAGATGGACGGCAAACCCGGCAAGATGGAGCTGTTCTCCGAGGAGCCCGGCGAGGGCGGCTGACCCCCGGACCGGCACGCCCGATCGGGACGGCCTGCAAGGGTGCTTTCGCAGGTGCCCACAATATGCTATAGTCTCTTGCAATGCTGCTGGATTCCTGATCCCGAGACATGTCGCACGAACCGACGGAGGCCAAGGTCACCGGCGGTTTTCTGTGGTCTCGTGGCCCGGGGGCGTTTTCGGAAGGACCCGCCATGACCAAGACCAAGAAGACCGATTTCTCGCCCAATGATTACGTGGTCTATCCCGCGCACGGCGTCGGGCAGATCGTCTCGATCGAGAAGCAGGAGGTCGCGGGCTTCGAGCTGGAACTTTTCGTCATCTCCTTCGAGAAGGACAAGATGACCCTGCGGGTGCCAACCCACAAGGCCGAGGAGGTGGGCATGCGCTCGCTCTCGTCGCCCGATGTCGTGGCCCACGCGATGAAGACGCTGCGCGGCAAGGCCAAGGTCAAGAAGGCCATGTGGTCTCGCCGGGCGCAGGAATACGAGCAGAAGATCAACTCGGGCGATCTCATCGCCATCGCCGAGGTCGTCCGCGACCTGCACCGCGCCGACGACCAGCGCGAGCAGAGCTATTCCGAGCGCCAGCTCTACGAGGCGGCCCTCGAGCGGCTGACCCGGGAGATCGCCGCCGTGGCCGGCAACGACGAGACTGCCGCCGCCCGCGAGATCGGTGAAGTGCTGGTGTCGCGCGCCGCTTGACCGGCCGGCGTTCGCTGAGACTGAAAAGCCGCGGGTCCTGCCCGCGGCTTTGCCGTTTTGCCGGAGTCTCGGTGGTGGGCGCGAGGCGCCACGGTCGGAAGACGCGTGGTCCGGGCTCGACAGGGGCATGGTCCATGGGCTCCGGCTGGCCGCGCAAGCCTCTGCCCGAGTTGCCGATGGCCCTGAGGATGATGCGGACCTGAATCGCGGCGTCCGGCTCGGGCCCTTGACGCAGGGGCGGTGATGCGCGCGCTGTTGTCCGGTGATCGTCACGAGGCGCCGATGCGGCGTTCGCGTGCCCGTCGCTGCGCCTGCGCTCGATCACGGCGTGGGGCAGGGCGCGCAGCACAGCCTATCCGGCAAGAGCGCCCACGAAGACCGGCGTCGCGAGGGCACTTTCCGGAGCGAAGAGCGTGATGAGCCCCGCCACGACGGGGCGTGTCGCCTCCACTGCCGCGGCCATCCCGGCCGCCAGGCCCGTCACCGCGCCATCGTCCGGGCGGCAGCGCCAGAGCCGCCGCAACTGCCGCCCCGCTGCGAGGATCGCCATCGCCCGGTCCGGTCCATCCCCGTCTTGACGGGGCGGCAGGCCGTGTCCCACCGTCCGGCCAACGGATGCGGTCGGCAGAGGGAGCCACGGATGACCACTTTCGACGGCATTTCCGGAACAGGGGCGCAGCCGCGCTACTGGCGTCTTTCGGCCTTCGGTCTGGCGATGGCGGCGCTCTTCTTCGTGGCCTCGCTGACGCCCTCCATGATCCCGCGCGCGCCGCTGATGCAGGGCGCCCTGTCGGGTCTGTCGGCGGCGGTGGGCTACGGCGTCGGCGCGCTGATGGTCTGGATCTGGGGTCGTGCGCTGCGCTTGCCGCTGCCGGAGCCGGGCGAGGACCGGGAGGTGCGCTTCGCCTTCTTCGGGCTCTCGATGGCGCTCGTGGCCTACGGGCTCTGGCGCGCGGCGGACTGGCAGAACGCCACCCGCCGGGTGATGGAACTGGAGTCCGTGGGCACGGCCCATCCCCTGACCGTCGGCCTTGTCGGCCTAGTCGTCTTCACCCTGCTCTGGGCCCTCGGCAGCACGGTCCTTCTGACCGCGCGGCGGGCAGGCCATGGACTGGCGCGGGTGATGCCGGGCCGCACCGGACCCGTGCTGGGCGCTGTTCTCGTACTCTGGCTGCTCTGGGCGCTGCTGAACGGCGTGGTGATCCGGCAGGTCATGACCCTCGCTGACGGCCTCTTTGCCGTGATCGAACAGACCTTCGACGAGGGCCGGGAGCAGCCCATCGACCCGATGATGACCGGCTCGGAGGCCTCGCTCGTGACCTGGGAGGACCTGGGCAACCGCGGCCGCGATTTCGTCGCGCGGACGCCCGATCCCGCCGAGATCGCCGCCTATACCGGACAAGACGCCCTGCGCCCCGTGCGGGTCTATGTCGGACGCACCTCCGCCGAGACCGCCCGCGCCCGCGCCGAACTGGCGCTGGAGGAGCTGATCCGTCAGGGCGGGTTCGAGCGACAGATCCTGATCGTCACCACCCCCGTGGGGACCGGCTGGATGGACCCCGGCAGTCACGACGTGGTGGATTTCATGTGGAACGGGGACACCGCCCATGTCGGCGCACAGTATTCCTACCTCACCTCGGTTCTGTCGATCCTCACCAATGTGGAATACGGCCTCGACCAGGCGCGCGCGCTGTTTGACGTCATCTACGGCCACTGGACCGGGCTGCCGGAGGACGACCGGCCCCGGCTCTATATCCATGGGCTGAGCCAGGGCGCGCTGAACAGCCAGACGACGCTGCCCTTCACCGACATGCTGGCCGATCCCATAGACGGCGCCTTCTGGGCCGGCTCGCCCTTCGTCAGCCCGGTCTGGGCCGATATCCGCCGGGACCGCGTGCCAGGCAGCCCGGCGTGGCGGCCGGTCTATGGCAACGGCTCCCTCGTGCGGGTGTCGAACCAGGAGAACACTTACGATCTGGCTGCGGCGCCCTGGGGGCCGATCCGCATGGTGTTCCTGCATTACGGCAGCGACCCCATCGTCAATTTCGACTTCGCCACGATCTGGCGCGCGCCCGATTGGCTCACCGAGGACCCGCGCGCGCCGGACGTCGCGCCCGAGATGCGCTGGTTCCCCCTCGTGACGGCCTTCCAGACGGCGCTCGACATGACCGCGGCGCTTGGCGTGGAGGGCTACGGACATTTCTATGTAGGCGACGACTACATCGACGCTTGGGCCGCGCTGACCGATCCGCCGGGCTGGTCGTCCGAGCGGGCCGACGCGTTGCGCGCGGTCTTCGACGCCCGTCCGCCGCCCTGGTGAGCGGTCAGAGCACCGGCGCGAATAGCCGCGCCACGGGTGCGCCCAGGCGGATGCGCCTCCTCTGCTCGGCCAGGGTCTTGTCCAGCTGGTAGGCGTGGGCGAAATCCCTGACCAGAAAGGCCTCTACCTGCTCCGCCGCGCGGGCATCGAAGGCCACGGCCATGGCCTCGAAATTCAGCCGGAACGACCGGTTGTCGAGATTGGTGGTTCCGATGGCCGCGAGCGTGTCGTCCACCAGCACGACCTTCGAATGCATGAACCCGTCGGTATAGCGCCAGATCTCCACCCCGGCCCTCCGCAGCTCGTCGAAATAGGCGAAGGCGGCGAGCCAGGGGATCTGGTGGTCTATCACCTCCGGAACGAGGATGCGCACTTCCACACCCCGGAGCGCGGCCTGTTTCAGCGCAGACAGCACGTCCGTGTCGGGCACGAGATAGGGCGAGGCGATCCAGATCCGCTCCTTCGCCGCGACGATGGCGGAAATGAAGAACAGCGCGCCGGTCTCCATCGCATCCGCGGGACCGGTCGGCACAAGCAGGGCCGTCATGTTCTCCGCGGCATGGGGCGGCGTCCAGTCGAGCGCGTCGAGGATCACCTCGTGCTTCGCCCAGTGCCAGTCCTCGGCATAGATAAGCTGAAGCTGCGCCACGATGGGCCCGCGCAACTCCACATGGGTGTCGCGCCAGTTCCCGAAGTGGGGATCGCGGCCCATGTATTCGTCGCCGACGTTCAGGCCTCCGGTGAAGCCCACGGTCCCGTCCACCACCACGGTCTTGCGGTGGTTGCGGAAGTTGATCTGAAAGCGCCAGCGGGGGCGGCGCCCCTCCCGGGGATGGGCGATTTCGACACCCGCCCGCGAGAGCGTCCGGTAATAGCTGTCGGGAAGTCCGTAGGTGCCGACGGCATCCGCCATGAAGCGCACCTTCACCCCGCGCCGGGAGGCGGCAATGAGACGATCGCGGAAGGCCCGGCCCAGAGCGTCGTCATGGACGATGTAGAACTGCACGAGGACGTAGTTTTTCGCGGCGTCGATGGCGGCGAAGATGGCGTCGAAGGTTTCCTTGCCATCGATCAGCGGCCGGAATCCGTTGCCGCGGACCGCGGGAAGCTCGGCGATCTTTTCGAAGGCGGCCGGATCGAGGGTGGGCCGGCTTTCCGGCGCGTTGCTTTGCGCGTGGTCGCGCAGGGCCTGCATCACCCGCTCACTGTCGCGCCGCGAGATCAGGTAGCCGCGATAACGGTGGTGGCCGAGAAACAGATAGAGAAGGACGCCGATATACGGCGCAGCCAGCAGCACCACGACCCAGCCGACCGCCCCCTGCGGAGTCCGTGCCGAGGAGATGGCGCGCCACGCGCACCAGACCGCCGCCCCCTGCAGCACGAGGACGAGAGCAACGAGAAGGGCAGTCCACATCAGGCCGGCCCCCGCCGATCAGGTCTTGCGACCATGTCGTCATCCGGAGCCCGCGCCGTCAGACCCCCCTCCCCGGCGGCTTGCCGGCGTGCTGTGCCGCGCGCTCCGCGCGTTCGGCGGCTGCGTTGGCCCGCGCCGTCGCCTCTTCGGTGGCGGCGCGCGTGCCCCTCACGTTCTCGGACAATTGCTTGAAGACGTAGATCGGCAGCAGGATCGAGGCGAGCAGGCTGCCCAGCCAGACCAGCAGCGTGGCGGCCAGCAGATTGGAGATGCCGCCGATCTCCATCGAGGGCATGAGGAACGCGGTCACGAGCAGCCCGAGGAAGATGGTGATCAGCGCGATCCCCCCCAGAAGCTGCGGCATGTGCTTCATCGACAGCTTGGTCACCAGCGGGCCCGCGATCGTCTGTACCAGCGAGAAGATCAGAACCGCCACGACGAAAGCGAGAAACCCGATATTGAACCCAGGCAAAAGCAACACCGCGACCAACAGGCCCACGGCATTCGCGATCAGGTAGGCGGCTGTCGAAACCAAAAGTCGAATCATCTCGAGTTCCCGTTTCACTCCGTTTTCCGAGGCTAGCCCCGCACCGGTAACAGGGCAATGGCCGCTCGCCTGAGGCATTGGAGCCGCGGCCGATGGAACTCTTGCCGGGGGGCTTACCCTGCATGTTGCCCTGCGGGCCGCGCCATGCCCATCCCTGCAAAGGGTGCGCGGGTGTGCCTCGGGAGAAAAACCCCCGGCAAGACAGGCCATCTTCCTGCAGGTTTGCCATGGGTCCTTTGCCGAAAGGACGATGTACCGATATCCGGGGCGGTTCCGAGCCGACCGACAAACCGGGCATAATTCAGGAGGGAAGTGAGATATGGACCGTCCCATCGTTTCCATAATCACGGGCGTCATTGCCTTCATCGGGGCTTCATGGGCCTGTTCAATCCGGTCGCGGCGATCCTGACGGCCACCGCTCTCGCGGGCTGGTTCTTCATCCTGATCGGGATCCTGCAGATTGTCGCCGTCTTCCGCGGCGCGGGCTGGGGCGCCAAGATCCTCGACGCGATCATGGGGTCGTCTTCCGGCTGCCCGGGACGAACCTCTCGCGCGAACCGCGCGCCGGCGTCCTGTCGCTGACGCTGCTGGCGGCGATCCTGTTCCTCGCCGGTGAGGTCATCAAGATCGTCATGTCTTTCGCCCTCGGTCTCGGCCGGTTCTGACCACTGGCGATCAGCGGCGGGCTGTCTCTGATCCTTGCGTTCATGATCTTCACGAATTTCCCCGGATCGGCGGTCGTGAGCCTGGGACTGCTGCTGGGGGTGGAACTGCCGTCCACCGGGGTGTCGCTGGTCTCCTTTGGGATGGCCATCCGCGGGCCCGGCACCGCGTGAGGTCCCCGGGGCCGGCACGACGCTCCGGGCCCACCCGATCGGACGACCCGACCGACGGACCCGCCATGAGCGCGATGACCTCCCTTTTCCGCGGCCTTGCGGATGCGTTTTCAGGCCCGGAGGTGCGCAGCCTCCTGGCAGTCACCTTTGCCCTGATCGCGTTGGCCCCGGTCGTGTTCCGGATTCTGGAGGACTGGAGCATCCTCCAAGCCGCCTTCTTTGCAGGGACGACGATCTCGACCGTGGGCTATGGCGACGTCCTCCCGCAGACGGTGGCGGGCAAGATCTTCTGCATGGTCTACATCCTCGTCGGCCTCTGCGTCTTCGTCGCTGCGGCAAGTGCCGGGGCAGAGGTGCTGATCTCCCGGAGGCAACGGGACCTGAAGCAGGGCGAAGACCGCACCGGACACGGCGGTTGATCCGGGCGGTGGAGATTCGCGCCGGGCTGCCCTGACCCGTCGCGATGAACGGAAGGACGGGACAACGGAACCGAGGGACGCCGCAGGCCTCCAAGACAGGATCGTCCTTCCGGTGTTGTGGATTCCGGTGGACCACGCGGTGCGGCTGGCGTCGCCCCATGCCGGAGGCCCTGGGCGGGATCGTTCGTCGCGGAGCACGCCCTGCGGCGGCACTCCGGTCGGAATGCCAGGGACGGACGGGCTGCCTCAGAGGGCGCGCCAGCCGATGTCGGTGCGGTGGAAGCCTTCGGGCCAGTCGACAGCGCGGGCGAGAGCGTAGGCCCGCTCCCGGGCCTCGGCGAGGGTGGCGCCCCGGCCGGTGGCGGAGAGGACGCGGCCTCCGGCGGAGAGGAAGCGGCCTTCCGCAGCCCGGGTCCCCGAGTGGAAGAGCATCTGCCGGCTGTCGCCCGCGAGCGCCTCGAGGCCGCGGATCTCCGTGTCCTTTGCATAGGCACCGGGATAGCCGCGCGCGGCGAGGACCACGGTCAGCGCGTGATCGTCGGCCCAGTGCGGGGAGACCTCCGACAGGCGACCCTCTGCGCAGGCCTGGAAGAGATCGAGCGCCTGGGCGCCGAGGCGCATCATCAGCACCTGCGCCTCGGGATCGCCGAGGCGGACGTTGTATTCCACGAGCCGCGGCGCGCCGTCCTCTATCATCAGCCCCGCATAGAGGATGCCGCTGAAGGGCGTGCCCTGCCGCGCGAGAACGGCCATGGTGGGGCGGATGATCTCCGAGAGAGCGCGTTCTGCCACGGCGTCGGTCAGGACGGGCGCGGGGGAATAGGCGCCCATGCCGCCGGTGTTGGGGCCGGTGTCGCCGTCGCCCGCGCGCTTGTGGTCCTGGGCGGTGCCGATGGGCAGCACGGTCTCGCCGTCGACGAGGCAGAAGAAGCTGGCCTCCTCGCCGCGCAGCACCTCCTCGATCACCACTTCCGCGCCCGCCGCTCCGAAGGCCCCGCCGAACATCGCCTCGAGGGCCTCGAGCGCCTCTGTTTCGGTCTCTGCCACCACCACGCCCTTGCCCGCGGCGAGGCCGTCGGCCTTGACTACGATGGGCGCGCCGACCTTCGCGATATAAGCGCGGGCCTCGGCGAGGTTCTGGAACTTCGCATAGGCCGCCGTGGGCGCGCCCGCGGCGTCGCAGATCGCCTTGGTGAAGCCCTTGGAGGCCTCGAGCCGGGCGGCGGCGGCGGAGGGGCCCAGAACCGGCAGACCCGCGTCGCGCAGCCGGTCGGCCACGCCCGCGGCGAGGGGCGCCTCGGGGCCGATGATGGTCAGGTCCACGGCGTTCTCGACCGCGAACTGCGCCACCGCGTCGCCGTCGAGGATGTCGAGGTCCGGCGTCTCCGCGATGGCCGCGATGCCGGCGTTGCCGGGCGCCACGATCAGGCGGTCGCACTTCGGGTTCTGCAGCACGGCCCAGGCGATGGCGTGCTCGCGGCCGCCCGATCCGAGGATGAGGATGTTCACGGGGCCCGCCTTCGTCTCTTTTCCCAGCCGTCCGCGCGTTCTAGGGTCGGGGTCCGCAGAGAACAAGGGGGCCGCGCGTGGACCTGATCGAAGAGCCTCAGCCGGGGGCGAACCTGCCCGAATACTCGGTCTCGGAGGTCTCGGGGGCGGTCAAGCGCACGCTCGAGGACGCCTTTGGCCGCATCCGCGTGCGCGGCGAGGTCGGCCGTGTGGTGCGCGCGCGGTCGGGGCATCTCTATTTCGACGTCAAGGACGACCGCAACGTGCTGGCCTGCACCACCTGGCGCGGGCAGGTCGAGGGCCTGTCGGTGATCCCGGAGGAGGGAATGGAAGTCGTCGTCACGGGCCGGATGACGGCCTATGGCGGGCAGTCGAAATACAACCTCAACGCCGAAGGCGTGGCCGTGGCGGGCGTGGGCGCGCTGATGGCCATGTTCGAAAAGCGCAAGTCCGCGCTGGAGGCGGAGGGGCTCTTCGCGGCCGAACGCAAGCGGGCGCTGCCCTATCTGCCGGAGGTGATCGGGGTGGTGACCTCGCCCACGGGGGCGGTGATCCGCGACATCCTGCACCGTCTGCGGGAGCGGTTTCCGCGCCGGGTGCTGGTCTGGCCGGTGGCGGTGCAGGGACCCGCCTGTGCCGGAGAGGTGGCGCGGGCCATCGCCGGGTTCAACGCGCTGGAGACGGGGGGGCCCCTGCCGCGGCCGGATCTGATCATCGTGGCCCGGGGCGGCGGGTCGATCGAGGATCTCTGGGGGTTCAACGAGGAGATCGTCGCGCGGGCCGCGGCGGCAGGCAACATTCCCCTGATTTCCGCGGTCGGGCACGAGACGGACACCACGCTTCTCGATTTCGTGGCCGACCGGCGCGCGCCCACGCCCACGGCGGCGGCAGAGATCGCGGTGCCGGTGCGGCTGGAGCTTCTGGCCGCGGTGGAGGCCTTCGGCGCGCGCTCGGTGCGGGCGGTGGAGCAGGGGTTGCGCGCGCGCAGGCAACGGCTGCGGGACCTCGCGCGGGGGCTGGGGCGGCCCCAGGCGCTGGTGGAGCCCGCGCGCCAGCGGCTCGATTCGCTGGAGGGGCGGTTGCCGGCGGCGCTGCGGGCGGTGGTGGCGGCGCGGCGGGTCCGGCTGGGAGAGGCGGCGGGGGCGCTGCGGCCCTCCGTGGTCGGCAGACGGGCGACGGAGGCGCGGCGGCGCCTGATGCGGGAGGCGGCGCGGCTCGGGCCGGCACTGGCGCGCGGGGTGGCGGCCCAGAGACGCGATTTCGGCAAATGCGCGCTGCGGCTCCGGCCGGAGCGGCTCGAGGCCATGCTGGGGCAGGAGCGGCGGGCGCTGGATCGCCTGTCCGAAAGGCTCGTGCGGGTGGCCCTGGCCGAGGGCCGGGCCCGGCGGGAGCGGCTCGGGTCGGTGGATCGGCTGCTGGAGACCCTGAGCTACCGCGCCACGCTGGCGCGGGGCTATGCCGTCGTGCGCGGGGACGGAGAGGTGGTCACGAGATCCGCGGAGGCGAGACAGGCGAAGGTGCTGGAGATCGAATTCGCCGACGGGCGGATGAACCCCGGCGCGGGGACGAGGCCAAGGGCCAGAAGCGCGGAGGAGCCGCCGGAGCAGGGCTCGCTGTTCTGAGGCGCGTCAGGAGCCGAAGTTGGGGCAGATCATCTCCTCGGCGCTCTCCCGCGCCTCGTAGAGCGGTGTTCCGAACGGGTCGTCGACGAGCACGGTCCTGAGCCGGTCGTCCTCGAGGTAGACGAACCAGCATTGCGGATCGTCCGGTGCGGTGTCGTAGACAAAGCAGATCGCCTCGCCGTCGGGATACCAGCTGCCGATGGCGCAGTGGTCGTCGAAGACGGACCAGAGCACGCGGCGGTCCGCCATGTAGCGCTCGATGCCGTAGGGCTGGCCGTCCGCCTCGAAGGTGAGGGTCCGCCCCTCGACACGGGCCTCGAATTCCTCGGCGGTCATGGGGGTGTCCGCAGCAGGGGCAGTGGCGGAGAGGATCAGGGCGAGGGAAAGCAAGCGTCGCATCATGGGCGGCAGACTGCCCGAGGGGGAGGTGCGAGACCAGCCCCCGCCGCTCACTCCGCCGCGAGGCGGCGCGCCGGACCGTCACGCCAGCGGGCGGCGCGGTGGTCCATCAGGCGCCTCCATGCGCCGGGCCAGAGGGCGATGCAGGCCATGACCGGCAGGCTGCGCGGCAGCATCGGTCCGCGCTCGGGCAGGGTCAGGGCCGGATAGGACCGACGGGGATGGGCGTGGTGGTCCGAATGGCGCGGCGCGTTCAAGAGCATGGCGGAGCTGAAGGCATGGGGCGCGTTCCAGCTGTGCTGCGGGCCTACGGGTTCAGGTTTTCCATCGGGGCCGGTGGCGCGCACGAGGCCGTAGTGCTGGACGTAATCGGACAGCATGAGCTGGCTGGTGGCGAAGCTTGCCAGTGTGAGATGGGCGGCGATCCCGCCCCATCCGCCGATCAGCGCCGAGAGGCCGAGGGCGGCGAGCGCGCCACCGATATAGAGGACATAGGGATGCCGCCAGGCGGGTTTTCCGGCCCGCCTGCGGCGCGCGGTTTCCGCCTTGAGCCCCGCGCGGAACGACCCGATCCAGGCGCGCGGCAGGAAGCGCCAGTAGCTTTCACCGGGGCGGGCGGAGTTCGGATCGCGGGGGGTGGCCACATGGACATGGTGCACGAGCGGATGGGCGGAGGCGTGGTGGCCGAACATGAGCGCGGTATAGACGGCGATGCCGAGGCCGCGCAGGCCGCGACCGCTGCGATGGATCAGCTCATGGGCGTTGGCATTGCCGATCTGGCCGAGGCAGAGCCCGGTCGCGGCGAAGAGCAGCGCCTTTTCCAGCGGTTCCAGCGCATCGCCGGAGAGGGCGGCGACGGAGAGGAAGAGAATGCCGAGGTGACCTGCGGCGAGCAGGGCGGAAAGCCCGTCGGCCACGGGAAATTCCTCTGCATCGGGCAGGGCCGGCAAGGTGCGGGCGACGGCCTCGTCCAGCACGAAGGCGAGAAGGGTCATGCAGAGGACCGCGATCCCCGCCCAGTACCCGCCCCAGAGGGCTGCCGCCCCGATCAGGGGCAGGGGCAGGGCCGCGGCGGCAGCGAAGAGGGGAAGCGGGGATCTCATCTGCGTGATCGTAGCACGCATTCCTTGTGCGAACATGACCGGCCGGGGGCAGAAGCGCGGCAGAGCCGCCCCTTTCAAATCGGCGCGGCGGGGGTTACCTCGAAGCGAACCAGACGAGGCTGACGATGGCGTTTTTCCGCAAGCTGAAGGACCGGCTCTTCAAATCCTCCTCGAAATTCGAGGACGGGCTCGAGGCGATCGTCTCCGATGGCGATACGGAACGCGAGGCGGAGGTCGCGCAGCCCGTTCCTGTTCCGACGGCGCCTGCACCGCCCGCGCCGCGCCCGGCTGTCGAGACGCCCGCGCCTGACGTCCCGGAGCAGGGCGGGCCTGGGCTTCTGGGCCGGCTCATGGGCCGGGGCGATGCGTCCGCCCCGCGACGGGTGCTTGACGACGCGATGCTGGAGAGCCTCGAGGAGCTGCTGATAACGGCGGACATGGGTGTGGATACCTCCGTCCGGGTGGCCGCCAACCTCGCCGAGGGCCGCTATGGGCGGCGCGTCTCCACGCGGGAGATCAAGGAGGCGCTGGCCGCCGAGATCGCTGCGATCATGGAGCCGGTGGCCCGGCCGATGCCGATCTACCCGGTGAAGCCGCAGGTGGTGCTGGTGGTGGGCGTCAACGGCTCGGGCAAGACCACGACCATCGGCAAGCTCGCCAGCCAGTTCCGCGCGGCGGGCAAGTCGGTGGTGATCGCGGCAGGCGACACGTTCCGGGCGGCCGCCGTGGAGCAGCTCCAGATCTGGGGCGACCGCGCGGGCGTTCCGGTGCTGACGGCGCCCGAGGGATCGGACCCGGCGAGCCTCGCCTTCGACGCCCTGACGAAGGCGCAGGCGGAGGGGGCGGACCTTCTGATGATCGACACGGCGGGGCGGCTGCAGAACCGGGCCGACCTGATGGAGGAGCTGGCGAAGATCGTGCGGGTGCTGAAGAAGAAGGACCCCGACGCGCCGCACAACACGCTGCTGGTGCTCGACGCCACGACCGGCCAGAACGCGATCAGCCAGGTGAAGACCTTCCGGCAGATGGCCGATGTCTCGGGCCTCGTGATGACGAAGCTCGACGGGACCGCGAAGGGCGGCGTGCTTGTGGCGCTCGCCGACACCTTCGGCCTGCCGATCCATGCCATCGGAGTCGGCGAGCAGATCGACGATCTGGCGCCTTTCGATCCCGAGGAATTCGCCGCGGCGCTGGTGGGTCTCGACAGCTAGTCCTGCCCGTCGTCGAGGCCGGTTCGCGTCTCGAGCCAGCCGAGCACCGACAGCACGATCAGCACGAGGGCCGTGGCCATGGCCGCGAGCGGAACCTCGCCTGCACCGCAGGCGAGACCAATGGCGCCTGAGAGCCAGAGCGCGGCGCCGGTGGTGATGTTGCTGACCTTGCCGCCCGAGGTGAAGATCAGCCCCGCGGCGAGGAAG
>Ga0008835_100192_pt1 | contig 75002 bp, 86 predicted proteins | sample HotLakConsoUCCRE_FD_62215 | JGI IMG/M metagenome (GOLD analysis project Ga0008835, IMG submission 62215) | Hypersaline microbial mat communities from Hot Lake, Washington, USA - Hot Lake Consortium UCC-RE (Hybrid Assembly) ... | reverse complement strand
TTCAAAGGTGCACCTCAAGACGGGGCATCCGAATTGAGTATGCTTCTCTCTCGCCTCTCGACCCCGTGATTGCAAGAAAGCCGACAAGGCCCCGGTCGTCTTGCGCCGGTCGTGGTGCAGACATGCCACAGTGCCCCGTCGGCCCCGCCCCCCGGTCGCGCCGGGGCAAAGACCCTTGCCGCGAAACGGAGCGTCCTATACCAACGGCGCGGATATTACCGTGGCCAATCAGGGACCGGCGAATGTTTGATCGAGTGGGAAAGACTGCGGGCCTGTGCGCCATCGCCGCGCTGCTGGCAGGCTGTGGCCTTGGCGCCGAGACGCAAGAGGAACAGCGCGCCGCGCGCGAGCAGGCCCTGATCGAAGAGGGCCTTCTGCCCGATCCCGAGCGCGCCACGGTGTTCGATCTGTTCCGCAACTCCGAAGACCCCAACAACACCGTCGAGGTGAACCGCTACCTCTGGAACGCCTCGCTCGAAGTGCTCGACTTCATGCCGATCGAGGCGGCCGATCCGTTCTCGGGGATCATCCAGTTCGGCTACGGCACGCCCCCCGGCGGCAGCCAGGCCTACCGCGCCACCGTCTATGTGCAGGACCCCGCGCTCGAGGCGCGCAGCCTGCGCGTGGCGGTGCAATCGCGCGGCGGTGCGGTCAGCCGCGAGGTGGCGCGCCAGATCGAGGATGCGATCCTGACGCGGGCCCGCCAGATCCGGATTCGCGACGGCAGCCTCTGACGCGGCTTTACGCCGGTCCGCGCCCATTCTACCACCACGCCGGGCACAAGATGCCCGGCGTTTTCGTTTCACACCCCGCACTCACGACCCCCAAGGACCGCCCGACATGTCCCGCTACGACCCCGCGACGCTGGAACCGAAATGGCAACACGCCTGGGACGAGGCCGGCACGTTCCTGGCCCGGCGGACCGACGACAAGCCGAAATACTATGTGCTCGAGATGTTCCCCTACCCCTCGGGGCGCATCCACATCGGCCATGTGCGCAACTACACGATGGGCGACGTGATCGCGCGCTACAAGCTGGCGACCGGGCACAACGTGCTGCACCCGATGGGCTTCGACGCCTTCGGAATGCCGGCGGAGAACGCCGCAATGGCCAGCGGCAAGCATCCGGGCGACTGGACCTATGCCAACATCGACACGATGGTCGCGCAGATGAAGCCGCTGGGCTTCGGCCTCGACTGGTCGCGCATGTTCGCGACCTGCGATCCGGACTACTACGGCCAGCAGCAGGCGCTGTTCCTCGATTTCCTCGAAAAGGGTCTGGTCTATCGCAAGAACGCCGTGGTGAACTGGGACCCGGTCGACATGACGGTGCTGGCCAACGAGCAGGTGATCGACGGCAAGGGCTGGCGGTCCGGCGCCGAGGTGGAGCGCCGCGAGCTGACGCAGTGGTTCTTCAAGATCTCGGATTTCTCGGGCGAGCTGCTCGATGCGCTCGACGGGCTCGACAACTGGCCGGCCAAAGTCAAGCTGATGCAGGCCAACTGGATCGGCCGCTCGCGCGGGCTGCAGTTCGCCTTCGGGCTGGTGGAGCCGACCAAGACCCATGACCGGATCGAGGTCTATACCACCCGGCCCGACACGCTGCTGGGGGCCAGCTTCATCGGCATCTCACCCGATCACCCCATCGCCAAGGAGCTTGAGGCGCACGACCCCGGTTTCGCGGCCTTCTGCGCCGAGGCGCGCAAGGGCGGCACCACCGAGGAGGCGATCGAGAAGGCCGAGAAGATCGGCTTCGACACCGGGCTGCGCGTGCGCCACCCGTTCGACACCGCGTGGGAACTGCCGGTCTACATCGCCAACTTCATCTTGATGGATTACGGCACCGGCGCGATCTTCGGCTGCCCGGCGCATGACCAGCGCGACCTCGATTTCGCGCGGAAATACGGGCTGCCCGTCACCTCGACCTTCGTGCCGCTTGCGGGCGATCACGCCCTGCCCGAGGAGGGCGGGCCCGCCTATGTGCCGCCCAAACCAGAAAAGGTGCGCTGGACCCTGCCGTTCAACTGGCCCGAGGAGGCGACGGGCGAAGACGCCATCGACGCCGCCATCGCCTTTTGCGAGGCCAAGGGCGTGGGCCAGGGCGTGACCCGCTACCGCCTGCGCGACTGGGGCCTGTCGCGCCAGCGCTACTGGGGTGCGCCGATCCCGGTGGTGCATTGCGACGACTGCGGCGTGGTGCCGGAGAAGAAGGAAAACCTGCCCGTCGAATTGCCGCGCGACGTCGATCTCGGCACGCCCGGCAACCCGCTCGACCGGCACCCGACCTGGCGCGACGTGCCCTGCCCGCGCTGCGGCAAGCCGGCGAAGCGCGAAACCGACACGATGGACACGTTCGTCGATTCGTCGTGGTACTTCGCCCGCTTCACCGCGCCCCACGCGGCCACGCCGACCGACCTGGCCGAGGCGTCGTACTGGATGAACGTCGACCAGTACATCGGCGGCGTCGAGCACGCGATCCTGCACCTCTTGTATTCCCGCTTCTTCGCCCGCGCGATGCAGATCTGCGGCCACCTGCCCGAAAGCGCCGTCGAACCCTTCGACGCGCTGTTCACGCAGGGCATGGTGACCCACGCGATCTACCAGACCCGCGACGCGCAGGGCCGCCCGGTCTACCACTACCCCGAGGAGGTTGCGCTGCGCGACGGCAAGGGCTTCCTTTCCGATGGGCGCGAGGTGGAGATCATCCCCTCCGCCAAGATGTCCAAATCCAAGAACAACGTCGTCGACCCGGTGGCGATCATCCAGCAGTACGGGGCCGATACCGCGCGCTGGTTCGTGCTGTCCGACAGCCCGCCCGAGCGCGACGTGGAATGGACCGCCTCGGGCGCCGAGGCCACGTTCCGGCACCTTACCCGCGTGCACCGGATCGCCACCGACATCGCCGGTGCCACCGGCGCGGCCGCGCCCGAAGCTGACGACGCGCTTCTGCGCGAGATGCACAAGACCATCTTCGAGGTGACGACCGGCATCGAAAGCTTCGGCTTCAACGCCGCCATCGCCAAGCTCTACGCCTTCATCAACGTCTTGCAGAAATCGCAGGCTGGGGCGGCGGCGAAACGTCAGGCGGCGCTGACGCTGGCGCAGCTGATGTCGCCCATGACCCCGCATCTGTCCGAGGAGATCTGGGCGATGCTGGGCGGCGAAGGGCTGGTCGCCACCGCCCCCTGGCCGGTCGCGGACGAGGCGATGCTGGTGTCCGACACCGTGACGCTGCCGATCCAGATCAACGGCAAGCGCCGGTCCGAGATGACGGTGCCGCGCGACATGCCGAAGGAAGAGGTTGAAAAACTCGCGCTGGCCGACGACGCTGTGATCAAGGCGCTGGCGGGTGGCCAGCCCAAGAAACTCATCGTCGTCCCGGGCCGGATCGTGAATGTCGTCGTCTGACCGCCGCACCGTGTTGACCCTGCTGGCGGCCCTGCCGCTGGCGGCGTGCGGATTCGCGCCGGTCTACGGGCCCGGTGGGCCCGGCAATGCGCTGCGCGGGCAGATCGGCTTTGCGCCGCCGGACACGCGGCTTGGGTTCGTGCTTGTCGCACGGCTGGAGGAACGGCTGGGTCGGGCCGGCGCTGCCACCTATGACCTGAGCTGGGATCTGGAAACCTCGCAACGCGATCTGGCCGTCACCGGCACCAACACCATAACCCGCGTCAACCTGACCGGCACGCTGCGATTTCGCGTGACCGAGACCGCGACCGATGTGCAGGTTCAGGCCGGCTCCGTCTCCACCTTCACCGCCTATTCCACGACCGGTTCGCCCGTCGCCACCGCCGCCGCCCGCCGCGACGCCGAAGACAGGCTGATGGTGGCGCTGGCCGATCAGCTGGTCTCGCGCCTGCTTGCCGGCGCGGCGAACTGGGCATGAAGCTCACGCCGCGCGACGTCGCGGCCTATGCGCGCAAACCCGACACCGGCGCGGCCGGCTGCCTGATCTTCGGCGACGACGCGATGCGCGTGGCGCTGCGCCGGCAGGAGCTGCTCAAGAACCTGCTCGGCGACGGCGCGGAGGAGGAGATGCGACTCACCCGGCTGGCGGCGGGCGATCTGCGAAGCGACCCCGCGACGCTGATCGACGCGGTGAAGGCCGTCGGCTTCTTTCCCGGCCCGCGCGCCGTCTTCGTCGAAGGCGCAACCGACGGCCTCGCCCCGGTCTTTGCCTCGGCGCTGGCCGACTGGCGGCAAGGCGACGCGCAGATCATCGCCACCGCCGCCCGCCTCACCGCCGCTTCCGCGCTCCGCAAGCTCTTCGAGGGCCACAAGACCGCGCGCGCCGCCGCGATCTACGACGAGCCGCCGAGCCGCGCCGAGATCGACGTGCTGCTGCGCGAGGCCGGCCTGTCGGCCATTCCCCCCGACGCGATGGGCGACCTGGAAACGCTGGCCCGCGCGCTGCCGCCCGGCGATTTCCGCCAGACGGTCGAGAAACTGGGCCTCTACAAGCGCGGCGATCCCGCCGCCGTCACCGCCGCCGACATCGCCGCCATCGCGCCCATGACGCTGGAGGCGGCGCTCGACGACGTGCTGAACGCCACCGCCGAGGCGGCACAGGGCAGCATCGGCCCGATCCTGTCGCGCCTCTCGGGCCAGGGCGTCGCGCCGGTGACGCTTTGCATCGCCGCGCTGCGCCATTTCCGGGCGCTCCACGCCGCCACCTGCCACCCGAACGGCCCCGCCGCCGGGCTGCAGGCGCAGCGCCCGCCGATCTTCGGGCCGCGCCGCGACCGGATGCTGAGCCAGGCGCAGATGTGGGGCCGCGACAAGCTGGAAACCGCGCTCAGCCTGCTGGTCGACACCGACCTGACCTTGCGCTCGGCACAGAGCGCGCCGCAGATGGCGCTGATGGAACGCGCATTGATCCGGCTCGCGATGATGCCGGCCAAGGGGAGACGCTAGGGCATGGGCTACACGTTGATCGGCAATGTCAGAAGCCGTGCCCTGCGCGTGCTGTGGACGCTGGAGGAACTGGGCCTCGACTACGAGCATGTGGACGCGCCGCCCCGCTCCGAGGATGTGACGCGCTTCAGCCCGGCCGGCAAGGTGCCGGTCCTGGTGGCCGATGGCGTGCCGATCACGGATTCGGTGGCGATCATGACCTATCTCGCCGACCGCCACGGCGCGCTGTCCTTCGCCCCCGGCACGCTGGAACGCGCGCGCCAGGACAGCCTGACCCACATGATCCTCGACGAGGTCGACGCGATCCTGTGGATGGCCGCGAAGCACAGCTTCGTCCTGCCCGAGGACCAGCGCGTGCCCGCGATCAAGGACAGCCTGCAGTGGGAGTTCGCCCGCAGCCAGCCCCATATCGTCAGCCGCATGGCCGAGGACGGGCCGTTCCTGATGGGCGAGACGATGACCATCGCCGACATCTTGCTGGCGCATTGCGGCGGCTGGGCCATCGCGGCGAAATTCCCGATCACCGAGCAGCGCCTGCGCGACCATATCGCGATGATGCGCGACCGCCCGGCCTTCAGGCGCGCAACGGGCGGGTAGTTCAGGCGCCGCGCAACTGGGCGTGGCGGTGGCAGGTGGTGATGTGGTCGTTCACCAGACCCGTCGCCTGCATCCAGGCGTAGGTGATGGTCGGCCCGCAGAAGCGGAACCCGGCCTTCTTCAGATCCTTCGACACCCGTTCGCTCAGCGGCGTCGACGCCGGCACCTCACCCATCGAGGGCCAGTCGTTCTGCAGCGGCGCGCCATCGACGTAGCGCCACATCCTCTCGGCAAAGGCCTCGGCCCCGCCGAGGTCGAGCCAGGCGCGGGCGTTGCCGATCGTCGCCTCGATCTTGCCGCGGTGGCGCACGATGCCGGGGTCGGCCAGCAGCCGGGCGACATCGCCCTCGCCCCATTGCGCGATGCGCTCGGGCTCGAACCCCTCGAACGCCGCGCGAAAGGCGTCGCGCTTGCGCAGGATCGTGATCCAGGACAGGCCCGCCTGGAACCCGTCGAGCACCAGCTTCTCCCACAGCGCGCGGCCGTCGTACTCCGGCACGCCCCATTCGGTGTCGTGATAGGCGACATAGAGCGGATCGGTTCCGCACCAGCCGCATCGGGCGATGTCGTGCATTGCGGCGATCTCCGGACAACTAGAACAAAATGCAAACTTTCAGGCTTTGTTAAGGGCTGGAGTGCCACGACTTCAAGGGATTTGCAGGCGGAGGTGCGGGCATGGGCCAAATGCGGGGCAAGCTGGTGGAGGCCGGGCTGGGCAGCCCGCTCGATGTCGCCATCACCCAGCGCGACCGTGGCACGCTGGCCATGGTGCAGCAGGCGATGGCACGCGGCGACACGCGTCTTGCCTATCAGCCGGTGATGCGGGCCGACGGCGGCGGCATTGCCTTCTACGAAGGGTTGATCCGGCTGCTGGACGAAACCGGGCGGGTCATCCCGGCGCGCGACTTCATTTCCGTCGTCGAGGATGAGGAACTTGGGCGGCAGATTGATTGCGTGGCGCTGAAACTGGGGCTGAACGCGCTGCGCGCCAGCCCGACGCTGCGGCTGTCGATCAACATGTCGGCGCGGTCGGTCGGGTTTCCGGGCTGGATGCAGCTGCTGCGCCGCGCGATCCGGCAGCGCCCCGACATCGTGCACCGGCTGATCCTGGAGATCACGGAAACCTCGGTCATGCTGATGCCCGAAATCGTCAGGGTCTTCATGGACGAGCTGCAGGACAAGGGCATCGTCTTCGCGCTCGACGATTTCGGTGCGGGTTCCACCGCGTTCCGCCACCTGCGCCATTTCTGCTTCGACATCCTCAAGATCGACGGCCAGTTCGCGCGCGCGGTCGACACCGACCCCGACAACCAGGTGCTGTACCAGGCGCTGATTTCGCTCGCGCGCCATTTCGACATGCTGGTGGTGTCTGAGGCGGTGGAAACCGCGGCGGAGGCGGCGTGGCTGACCGCGGCAGGGGTGGATTGCCTGCAGGGGTATCATTTCGGGGCGCCGACCCTGTCGCCGCCCTGGGCCGCGCATCGCTGACCGCGCACAGGCAATGGCATGCCGCACCGACGGCTGAGACACACTGTCTGTTGTGTCGCAGCCCGTGTCGAGGTTACCAGATTGCAAGAGAGATGGACCGGCGCCCTGCCGCATTGCGCGGACCGGGCGCTTTTCAGGAAAGGGACCTTCATGACCAATGTCGTCATCGCTTCGGCTGCGCGCACGCCCGTGGGCAGTTTTCTGGGCGCATTCGCCAACACGCCCGCGCACGAGCTGGGCCGAATCGCCATCGAGGCGGTGGTGGACCGCGCCGGCGTCGACAGGGCCGAGGTCAGCGAGACGATCCTGGGCCAGGTCCTGACCGCCGCGCAGGGGCAGAACCCGGCGCGGCAGGCGCATATCAACGCGGGCCTGCCGGCGGAATCCGCGGCCTGGGGCATCAACCAGGTCTGCGGCTCGGGCCTGCGCGCGGTGGCGCTTGGCGCGCAGCACATCATGCTGGGCGACGCGTCGATCGTGGTGGCCGGCGGGCAGGAAAACATGTCGATGAGCGCGCATGCCGCCAACCTGCGGCAGGGCCAGAAGATGGGCGACATGACCTACATCGACACGATGATCCGCGACGGGCTGTGGGACGCGTTCAACGGCTACCACATGGGCCAGACCGCCGAGAATGTCGCGCAACAGTGGCAGATCAGCCGCGAGATGCAGGACGAGTTCGCCGTCGCCAGCCAGAACAAGGCCGAGGCCGCGCAGAAGGCCGGCCGCTTTGCCGACGAGATCACCACGGTGACGATCAAGACACGCAAGGGCGACGTGACCGTCGACAGCGACGAATACATCCGCCACGGCGCCACGATGGAGGCGATGGGCAAGCTGCGCCCCGCCTTCGCCAAGGAGGGGTCGGTGACCGCGGGCAACGCCTCGGGCCTCAACGACGGCGCGGCGGCGACGCTGCTGATGTCGGCCGACGAGGCCGAGCGGCGCGGGATCGAGCCGCTGGCGCGCATCGCCTCCTACGCGACCGCCGGGCTCGACCCGTCGATCATGGGCGTCGGGCCGATCTACGCCAGCCGCAAGGCGCTGGAAAAGGCGGGCTGGTCGGTCAGCGACCTGGACCTGGTCGAGGCGAACGAGGCCTTCGCCGCGCAAGCCTGCGCCGTGAACAAGGACATGGGCTGGGACCCGGCGATCGTGAACGTGAACGGCGGCGCCATCGCCATCGGCCACCCGATCGGCGCCTCGGGCTGCCGGGTTCTGAACACGCTGCTGTTCGAGATGAAGCGCCGCGACGCCAAGCGCGGCCTCGCGACGCTGTGCATCGGCGGCGGCATGGGCGTGGCGCTCTGCATCGAACGGCCCTGAACCGGGCGCGGGATCAAGGGGCGCCTCCGGGGCGCCCCTTTTTCTTTGCGGCGCATGGCAATAGTTGACGAAACAAAGTTGCGCCCACCCAGCCATCCGCGTAACACCGTTACCTGACAGACACGCCAGACTGGAGGAGATCATGGCAAGAACAGCACTCGTCACCGGCGGAAGCCGCGGCATCGGAGAGGCGATTTCCAAGGCCCTGAAGGCGGAGGGCTACGAGGTCGCCGCCACCTATGCCGGAAATGACGAGAAGGCCGCGGCCTTCACCGCCGAGACCGGGATCAGGACCTACAAGTGGAACGTGGCCGATTACGAAAGCTCCAAGGCGGGCATCGCGCAGGTCGAGGCCGATCTTGGGCCGATCGACATCGTGGTGGCCAACGCCGGCATCACCCGCGACGCGCCGTTCCACAAGATGACGCCGGAGCAGTGGAAAGAGGTGATCGACACCAACCTGACCGGCGTGTTCAACACCATCCACCCGATCTGGCCCGGCATGCGCGAGCGCAAGTTCGGGCGGGTGATCGTGATCTCCTCGATCAACGGGCAGAAGGGCCAGTTCGCGCAGGTCAACTATGCCGCGACCAAGGCGGGCGACCTGGGCATCGTGAAATCGCTTGCGCAGGAAGGCGCGCGGGCCGGCATCACCGCCAATGCCATCTGCCCCGGCTACATCGCGACGGAGATGGTCATGGCCGTTCCCGAGAAGGTGCGCGAGTCGATCATCGCGCAGATCCCCGCCGGGCGCCTGGGCGAGCCCGAGGAAATCGCGCGCTGCGTCGTGTTCCTTGCCTCGGACCAGTCGGGCTTCATCAACGGCTCGACCATTTCGGCCAACGGGGCGCAGTTCTTCGTCTGAGGCCTCTGGCGGTCAACGCAAAAGGCCGGGGCGATGCCCCGGCCTTTGTCGTATCTGCGTCTCCGTCCGCGATCAGGCGCGGCGCGAGAACAGCGAGAACACGCCGCGCCAGAAATATTCGGCGCATTCGATGCGCGCGCGAACTTCCGGCGAGTGAGCGAAACTATCCATCGGTGTCATCCTTTCGGTGAAGGTCTGCACCTCCCTTGTTCCGAAAGATGGGTCAGCAATGGTGACCTGACCAGAGGCGAATTTGGCAATGCCGGGTTTCGCCCCACGCAAGGCTGCGTCGCTACCCAGGATGACCCCTTATTGGGTGTCGGCTCGACCCGTGATCAGCTGTCGAGCTTGGTGATCTCTTCCTTCAGGCGAAGCTTCTGCTTCTTGAGTTCCCGGATCGAAAGGTCGTCGGTGCCGGGGCTTCGTTGTGCCTGTTCCACTTTCTCGGAGAGGTGTTGGTGTTTCCTTTTCAGTTCCTGCAGGTGAGACCCAAGTGACATGAAAGTCCTCCTCTCGATGATGACCGTCGTGTGACAAGTGCACCACGGAACGCGAGTCGTGTCACGCGAAAGAACCGATCCTGTTCTTCAAATGCGATTGACCGCTCAATCGAAGGGCAGCGGGGCCGCGTGGCGCAGCACCGACTCGGCCGCTTCGGTGAAGTCCGGGGCATCACCCGGATGGCGCGCGGAATCATGTACAAGAAAGGGCGGCAACAGCCGGAAGGGCGCCCGCGCACCCTTGCGGGCGCGGATCACGATGCGCGCCGCGACCCGCCCCGGACGCGGCTGGATCGGCAGGAGCGAGACCGCACCGAACCCGGTCTGCAACGCCGCAAGGCACTCGGGCAGGCGCGCGGCGCTGTGGATCAGGGTCAGCCATCCCGAGGGCTTCAGCCGCGCCCGCGCCGCCGCGACCCAATCGGCCAGCGGCGTCTCCTCGCGATTGGCGGCCTCGCGTCCGGGGTCGCGCGCGGCGGTGCCGTCGCCCGTGGCAAAGTACGGCGGGTTGGCCAGCACATGATCGAAGGATTGTTGTCGCACCTCGGGCGGCAGCCGCGTCAGGTCGGCCTCGACCACGCTGAAATCGACCCCCGCGGCCGCAGCGTTCGCGCGCGCCAGCGCGGCATAGGCACCCTGCCGCTCCACGCCCAAAAGGCGCAGCCCCGGCACCCGCGCCGCCAGGCACAGCGAGGCCACGCCGACACCGCAGCCAAGTTCCAGCACCCTGTCGCCGGCCGCGGCCGGGCAGGCGGCGGCAAGGAACACGGGATCGGTGGCGGCCCGGTAGCCGTGGCGGGGCTGAAGGATCTGTACCCGCCCGCCCAGGAAGGCGTCGCAGGTGGTGTCGCTCACTCCAGCACCGGCAGGTCGTTGTCGCGCAGCACGATGCGGGCCTGGAACGCGTCGCTGCGCTTCACCAGCAGGCGCCGCGGCAATATGCCGATGGAGCCTTCGAGAACGCTCATATGGACGTCAAGCTCGAACACCTCTATACCCTCGCCGGACAAAAGCGCCGAGGCGAAGGCTATCTCGGTCGGGTCGGTGCTGCGCATGATTTCAAGCATCAAACCGATGTAGGCGGCCTTCGCCCGCTTGTCGAGACAGGGACGAGGAAGGACAGGCGCATGAGCCTCGACGTTGCAGCCACGCAGCCCCACGAGCGCATGCAATCGGCGCTGGCCGATGATCTGGCTGCGGTCAACGCCCTGATCCGCGACCGCATGTCGTCGAAACATGCCCCCCGCATTCCCGAGGTGACGGCGCATCTGGTCGAGGCCGGCGGCAAGCGCGTGCGCCCGATGCTGACGCTCGCTGCAGCGCGGCTTTGCGGCTACGAGGGCGACGCGCATCAGAAGCTGGCCGCCACGGTGGAGTTCATCCACACCGCCACCCTGCTGCACGACGACGTGGTCGACGAAAGCCACAAGCGGCGCGGCCGGCCGACTGCGAACCTGCTGTGGGACAACAAGTCCTCGGTCCTGGTGGGCGACTACCTGTTTGCACGGTCATTCCAGCTGATGGTCGAAACGGGCAACCTGCGCGTCCTCAACATCTTGTCGAACGCGGCCGCCGTGATCGCCGAGGGCGAGGTGCTGCAGCTGACCGCGGCGATGAACCTCGCCACGACCGAGGCGATCTACCTGCAGGTGATCCGCGGCAAGACCGCGGCCCTGTTCGAGGCCGCCTGCGAGGTGGGCGGCGTGATCGCCGACCAGCCCGAGGACGTGGTGCGCGCGCTGGCCACCTATGGCGACGGGCTGGGCATCGCGTTCCAGATGGCCGACGACCTGCTGGATTGGGGCGGCAGCGACGGCGTGATCGGCAAGAACACCGGCGACGATTTCCGCGAACGCAAGCTGACCCTGCCGGTCATTCGCGCCGTCGCGCGGGCCGACGCGGCCGAGCGGTCGTTCTGGGTGCGCACGATCGAAAGGGGCGACCAGCGCGACGGCGACCTGGAACAGGCGATGGACCTGCTCAAGACCCATGGCACGCTGGAGGAAACCCGCGCCGAGGCGCTGGACTGGTCGGCCCGGTCCCGCGCCGCGCTGGGGGCTTTGCCGGCCCACCCGCTGCGCGACATGATGGGCGATCTGGCCGAGTATGTGGTGGCGCGGCTGAACTGACGCCTGCGCCGGGCCCGCCTGCTCACGACAATCGCGCCGGCACCACCCACCAGGCCGGCTCAGCCTCGGCGATGGTCCGGGCGGCGTGGCGCGCGGCATCGGGATCGGTGAACAGGCCGAAACAGGTGGCCCCCGACCCGCTCATCCGCGCGAGGCGGCACCCGACTGCGGCGCCGAGCGTCTGCAATACGCGGCCGATGGGCCTGCATTCCGCGCGGGCCGGTTCCTGCAGATCGTTGCGCGTCCGCGCCAGCCACGCCAGCAGCGTCTCGGCATCGGCCCAGGTGTCGGGCAGCGCAGGCAAGGGCGGGCGCTCCGGGTCGGCCAGCCGCGCGAAGACCGCGCCGGTGGGCACCGCCACCCCGGGGTTGACCAGCACCGCCCAGATCGGCGGCAGGTCGGGCACCTCGGTCAGGGTGTCGCCGATACCGCCCATCCGCACCGCGCAGCCATGCAGGCAGACCGGCACATCGGCCCCAAGGGCCAGAACCGCCGCCGGATCGGGCAAGGGCCGGTCGCAGAGCGACGCCATCAGGCGCAACATTGCCGCCGCATCCGCCGAACCGCCGCCGATCCCCGCCGCATGGGGCAGGCGCTTGGTCAGGTGCACCGCGACGCCCCCATCCTCCGGCAGGCCCACAGCCTGCGCCGCGCGCCAGATCAGGTTGGCGGGGCCGGTGGGCACCCCCTCGGCGAAGGGTCCGTCGACGCTCAGGGCAATTCCCGGCGTGCGGCTGCGCGAGACCGCAAGGCTATCCCAGACATCGGCGAAGACCACGAGGCTGTCGAGCAGATGATACCCGTCGGCGCGCTTGCCGGTCACATGCAGGGCGAGGTTGATCTTGGCGGGCGCGCGGCCCGTCAGATGGTCGAGCGGGGTCACGCCGAGGGTCTCACTGGGTTTCGCCCGCTCCACCCTCATCCGCGAGCACGCGGTCGAGACCGATCTCGAGCTTGCGGCGGATACGGGCCGCCTCATCCTCTTCCGGCTCGAAGCTCAACGCCCGTTCCCACTGGAACCGCGCCTCGCGCTGGCGGCCGACCATCCAGTAGACATCGCCCAGATGGTCGTTGATGATCGGATCGTTGGGCAGCAGCGCCACCGCGCTCTCCATCGGCTCCACCGCTTCCTCGAACCGGCCGAGGCGGTAGAGAACCCAACCCAGACTGTCGACGATGTAGCCCGAGTCCGGCTCCGCCGCGACGGCGCGTTCGATCATGTCGAGCGCCTCGTCCAGGTTGCGGCGCTGTTCCACCAGCGAGTAGCCGAGGTTGTTCAGAACCTGGGGCTGGTCGGGGTTCAGCACCAGCGCCTGCCGGAAATCGGCCTCGGACCCTTCGAAGTCGCCTTCGAATTCCCGGCAGATGCCGCGGGCGTAGTAGAGAAACCAGTAGCGGGGCTGGGTGATATCCACCAGCTCCAGCGCCGCGGTGTAGGCTTCGACGGCTTCGGCGCATTGCTCCGTCCGGCGCAGGGCATCCCCGAGCGCGGCCTGCACGTTGGCAAGTGCTGGGTGATCGGCGGCAAGCGCGCGCAGCACCTCCACCGCATCGTCCTGCCGGTCGTCGCCGAAATAGGCGTCGCTGCGACCCAGCTGCGCCGTGACATATTGCGGATCGCCCTGCGGAACCTCGGCAAAGGCATCCGCGGCAAGGTCGAACTGGTCCGCCTCGATCAGCAGTCGCCCGGCAAGGATCAGCGCATCGGTGTGGGCGGGGTCGATGCCGTGGGCGGCGCGCGCGTAGAGCAACGGCAAGCTCGCCGTTCCGGCATCGCCGCCCAGAGCCTCGGAGAGGGTGTGGAACACCTCGGCCACGCCCGCCTGCCAGGTGGTGATGAACGCGTAGGGCGGCACCGCGTCTTGCGAGGCGATCCGGTCACGCAGGGCCAGCAAGCCAGGATCGGGCAGCGTGGCGACGAAGAAGTTCAGCAGCTCCAGCGCATCCTCGCTGCGGTCGAGCTGCACCAGCACCTCGGCACGGGCGCGGATCGAGCGTTCGGTGACAGACAGCGCGCCGAACTCCTCCCCTGAGAAGATGGCATCGGCGCCTTCGAAATCGCCCACGGCCGCCCGCGCCAGCGCGAGATGGGTGTAGGCGATGTCGGCCAGCCCTTCATCGGCGGCCACGGCCTCGAACACCTCGGTCGCGCGGCTCATGTCGCCTTCGCCGAGGTGAACCCAGCCAAGCACCAGCGGGTCGATCAGCGGCCCGGCGCCACGCCCGCCCTCGATCGCGGCCCGCGCACCGATCAGATCGCCTTCGGCCAGACCCCGAACCATGCGCACGAGGTTGACCAGTTCCTGCCCCTCGACGTCGGAGGCAAGCATGTCTGCGATCGTTTCGGCCCTGGTCCACTGGCCCAGGGCGGCATTGGCGAAGATCGCGTTGCCGATCAGCATCGGGTTGCCGGGATCGGCAGCCAGCGCGTTTTCGTAGTAGACGGCAGCGACGCGGTGGTTGCCGTCGATCACCGCGGCGCGGGCCGCAAGATAGGCACCGGCCAATCCGGGGGGGCGATCTTGCGCCGCGACGGGGCCGGCGGCGCCCAGCGCGGCCGCAAGAAACACGATGAGCATGGGGCGGCGCATAAGCAATCTCCTCGGCACGTCGGGAAGACTAGGGCCCGCGATGCGGGAGGGCAATGCGCCCCGCTCCCCTGGATGCATCGCGATGCACCGCGATGCGATCACATGTTCGGGTAGTTCGGCCCACCGCCGCCCTGCGGGACGGTCCAGTGGATGTTCTGCGACGGGTCCTTGATGTCGCAGGTCTTGCAATGCACGCAGTTCTGGAAGTTGATCACGAACCGCGCCTCGTCGCCTTCGCCCACCACCTCGTAGACGCCGGCCGGGCAGTAGAGCCGCGCAGGTTCCGCGTATTCGGGCAGGTTCACCGCGATCGGCACGCTGGGGTCCTTCAGCTTCAGATGCGCGGGCTGGTGTTCCTCGTGGTTGGTCATCGAGAAGCTGACATTGGTCAGCCGGTCGAAGCTCAGCTTGCCATCCGGCTTGGGATAGTCGATCGGCTTGAAATTCTTGGCCTTGCCGGTCGCCTGGGCATCGGTGCGGGTGTGTTTCATCGTGCCGAAGACCGAGGCGCCGAACAGGCTGTTGGTCCACATGTCGAACCCGCCCAGAACCACGCCGCCCAGCAGCCCGTAACGCGACCACAGCGGCTTGACGTTGCGGACCGGCTTGAGGTCTTTCGCGATGGGGCCGTCGGTGTGGATATAGCTGTCATAGGCCGCCAATTCGTCGCTCGCGCGGCCCTCGGCGATGGCGGCGGCGGCCGCCTCGGCCGCCTCGATCCCCGACAGCATCGCGTTGTGGTTGCCCTTGATCCGCGGCACGTTCACCAGCCCCACGCCACAGCCCAGGATCGCGACGCCCGGCGCCACGGCCTTGGGCATCGACTGCCAGCCGCCTTCCGCGATGGCGCGCGCGCCATAGGCGACGCGCTTGCCGCCCTTCAGCAGCTCGGCCACCATCGGGTGATGCTTGAAGCGCTGGAATTCGGCGTAGGGGTAGAGATAGGGGTTCTCGTAGTTCAGGTGGACCACGAAGCCGACATAGACCTGATTGTTGTCGAGATGGTAGATGAACGACCCGCCGCCGGCGTTCTTGCCCAGCGGCCAGCCCATGGTGTGCACCACGCGCCCCGGGTGATGCTTGGCGGGGTCGATCTCCCAGATCTCCTTCATCCCGAGGCCGAATTTCTGCGGGCAGCTGTCGTTCTGGAGGTCGTATTTCCCGAGAACCTCCTTGGTCAGCGACCCGCGCACGCCCTCGGCCAGGAAGACGTACTTGCCGCGCAGCTCCATCCCCGGCTCGTAGGCGTCGCCCGGCGTGCCGTCGGGGTTGCGCCCGAATTCGCCCGCGACCACGCCCCGAACCGATCCATCCTCGCCATAGACCATTTCCGAGCAGGACATGCCGGGGAAGATCTCCACGCCCATGGCTTCCGCCTGTTCGGCCATCCAGCGGCAGACATTGCCCATCGAGACGATGTAGTTGCCGTGGTTGTTCATCAGCCGCGGCATGACGATGTTGGGAATGCGGATGCTGCCCCCCTCGCCCAGCAGGTAGAACTTGTCCTCGTGCACCGGCACGTTCAGCGGCGCGCCCCTGGCCTTCCAGTCGGGAATCAGCTGGTTCAGCGCGACCGGGTCGAGCACGGCGCCCGACAGGATATGCGCGCCCACCTCGGAACCCTTTTCCAGCACCACCACGTTGAGGTCGGCGTCGATCTGCTTCAGCCGGATCGCGGCGGACAGGCCCGCCGGGCCCGCGCCCACGATGACGACATCGTAGTCCATGCTTTCGCGTGTCGGTTCGGACATCTTGGTTCCCCTGGCTCCGATCGGCGCCGGTTTTCACGCCGCTTTACGCAAGAATATTTCGTGTCTGCGTATTGAACGCTAGGGGGATGGTCAATCGTGACGCGGCATCACGGTGTCGCAGGGGGGCAGTGGCCGAACCAGCGCGGTCGCGCTAGCTTTCCGCCACGTTGCCCTGACCGGAGACCCCGTCCATGACCCCCCTTCGCCTCGTCTACCTCGCCCTTGTCATCGTCGGCGCCATCGTGCCGTGGATCTATTTCTATGCCTGGTTCGCGGAACACGGCTGGGCGCTCGGACCGATGATCGACGCGTGGTACGTCAACGACGCCACCAGCGCGCTGGTCTACGACCTGACCATCGCCGCAGTCGCGCTTACGATCTGGGCGCTGGTCGAGGTTTTCCGGGGCGACCGGTGGTTCCTGCTGGTCATCCCGGCGACCTTCGGCATCGGGGTGAGTTGCGGCTTGCCGCTGGCATTGTTCCTCAAGACGCGGCGGTAACATGAAGGTGCGCCTGAAGGCGCACGGCAAGGGGTGGGTAGGGTGCGCCTTCAGGCGCACCGCCAGCCCCCTCACACCAGCAACACCGTCTGCCCCGTCGTCTTGCGCGCCTCAAGCGCGCGGTGCGCCTCGGCCACGTCCTCAAGCGGGAACCGCTGGTCGATGGTGATCTTCACCGCGCCCGACACCACCTTGTCGAACAGCTGCCGCGCCATCTGCTGGCAGGTCGCGGGGTCGGCGATATGGGTGAACAGCGTCGGCCGCGTGATCTTGAGAGAGCCCTTGGCGGCCAGCGTCGCCAGGTTGACCGGCGGCACCGGACCCGAGGCGTTGCCGAAGGAGATCATCATCCCCAAGGGCCGCAGGCACTCGAGCGATCCGTCGAAGGTGCTGGCGCCGACGGCATCCATCACCACATCGACGCCGCGCCCGCCGGTCAGGGCGCGCACCTGCGCCACCCAGTCGTCATCGCGGTAGTTGATGCAGGCCTCGGCCCCGTGATCGAGGGCCAGCTGGCATTTCTCGGGCGAGCCGGCAGTACCGATCAGGCGGATGCCCTCGCTTTTCGCCCATTGGCAGGCCAGCAGGCCGACACCGCCGGCGGCGGCGTGAAACAGCACCGTGTCGCCCGCCGCGATCGGCGTCGTCCGGTGGAAAAGATAGACCACCGTCATCCCCTTCAGCATCATCGCCGCCCCCTCCTCGAAGGAAATCTCGTCAGGCAGCGGGCAGACCTGCGCGGCCTTCATCACGCGGGCCTCGCAATAGGCGCCGGGGGGCATCGCGGCATAGGCGGCGCGGTCGCCGGGCTTCAGGTGGCTCACGCCCGCGCCCACGGCCTCGACCACACCCGCGCCTTCCATGCCCATCGCGTGCGGCATCTCCAGCGGATAGAGGCCCGAGCGTTGGTAGACGTCGATGAAGTTCAGCCCGCAGGCCTGGTGGCGGATGCGGATCTCGCCCGCACCCGGTTCGCCGACCTCGCGGTCCACCAGTTTGTAGGCCTCCGGCCCGCCCGGGGCCTCGATGATAACGGTCTTGGCCATGCGGCATCTCCCTTTTTGTCCCTGACGGAACCTAGCGGGCGGACGGGCCGTGCGCCACGCCTCTTTGATCGCCGCGTGCGGCGTGCTACCTGCCGCGCGGTGACGGCATGAGGCGCGCGCGATGGATCATTTTCTCTACCACGACGGCATCCTGCATGCCGAGGATGTGCCCCTGCCGCAGATCGCGGCCGAGGTCGGCACGCCGTTCTACGTCTATTCCTGCGCCACGCTGACCCGCCACTTCCGTCTGTTCGAGGAGGCGCTGGCGGGGATGGACCACCTCGTCTGCTACGCGATGAAGGCCAATTCCAACCAGGCGGTGATCGCGCATCTGGCGGGCCTCGGCGCGGGCATGGATGTGGTCTCGGGCGGCGAATACCAGCGCGCCAAGGCCGCCGGCGTTCCGGGCGAACGCATCGTGTTCTCCGGCGTCGGCAAGACGCGGGAGGAGATGCGGATGGCGCTGACAGGCGGCATCCGGCAGTTCAACGTCGAGAGCGAGCCGGAGCTGGTGGCGCTGTCGGAGGTCGCCAGCAGCCTCGGCCTTGTGGCGCCGATCACGGTGCGGGTGAACCCCGACGTCGACGCGCGGACGCATGAAAAGATCGCGACCGGCAAGTCCGAGAACAAGTTCGGCATCCCCATCGCCAAGGCACCGCAGGTCTACGCCATGGCCGCGGCCCTTCCGGGGATCGAGGTCATCGGCATCGACGTGCACATCGGCAGCCAGCTGACCGATCTGGAGCCGTTCCGGCAGGCCTACGAAAAGGTCAGGGATCTGACGCTCCGATTGCGCGCCGAGGGGCACGACATCCGCCGCCTCGACCTCGGCGGCGGCCTCGGCATTCCCTACGAGCGGTCGAACACCGCGCCGCCGCTGCCCACCGAATACGGCACCCTGATCCGCGAGGTTCTGGGCGATCTCGACGTGGAGGTGGAGATCGAGCCGGGCCGCCTGATCGCGGGCAACGCGGGGCTGCTGGTCGCCTCGGTGATCTACCTCAAGGAGGGCGAGGGGCGCGATTTCCTGATCCTCGACGCGGCGATGAACGACCTGATCCGGCCCGCGATGTACGGCGCCTGGCACGATGTCGTGCCGGTGGTGGAGCCCGAACCGGGGCTGGACCAGCGGCCCTACGACATCGTCGGCCCGGTCTGCGAATCGGGCGATACCTTCGCGAAACAGCGCCAGATGCCCGCCACCCGGCCCGGCGATCTGGTCGCATTCCGCAGTGCCGGCGCCTATGGCGCGGTGATGGCGAGCGAATACAACACCCGCCCCCTGATCCCCGAGGTGCTGGTGAAGGGCGATCAAATGGCCGTCATCCGGGGGCGCCCGACATTTGACGAGATCATAAACCGCGATACAGTACCGCCATGGGTATAGACCCACGGGGCAGACCGCCCCGGAAAGGGACCATGACCGACACCTCCCCCACCGAGCGGGCGCTGGCGCGCCTGATCTGGCCGCTTCGCCTGACCCGCGCGGGCATGCTGGCCGAGCGTGCGGCGCGCGCCTTCTGGCCGGTGTGGACGCTGATGTTCCTGACCATTGCCGTGTTCGCCTTCGGCGTCAGCACGCTGGTCACGGCCGCGACCCTGTGGACCGGACTGGCGGTGGTGGCGGTGCTGCTGGCAGCGGCGATCGCGCGCGGCGTGATGCGGATGCGCATCCCCAGCCGCGAGGAGGCGCTGGAACGCCTGGATCAGACCATGCCCGGCCGCCCGATCTCGGCGCTTCTGGATCATCCGGCCGTCGGCACCACCGATCCGGCCACGCAATCGGTCTGGGCCGCGCACCTGCGCCGGATGGAGGCGCGCGCCGCGGGCGCCCGCGCCCCCGAGCCCGATCTGCGCCTGTCGCGGCAAGACCCGTTCGCGCTGCGCTACATCGCGGCCACAGCGCTGGCCATGGCGGTGCTGTTCGGCACCGTGGGCCGCGTGGGCGAGGTGGGGGATGCCGTCGGCTTCGGCTCCGGTCCGGCCAGCGCGGCGGGCCCCTCGTGGGAGGGGTGGGTGGAACCGCCGGTCTACACCGGGCTGCCGTCGCTCTACCTCAACGAGATCCTTGCGCCGGGATTCGAGACGCCGGCGGGGTCGCGGATCACCTTTCGCAGCTATGGCGAGCCGGGCACGCTCAACATCACCACCGATGTCGGGCCGGTCCCGTCCGAGGCGGCCGATGCCTATGCGCAATCGGTGACGGTGGAACAATCCGGCACCTTCACGGTCAACGGGCCGATGGGGCGCAGCTGGGACATTTCGGTGTTGCCCGATCAGGCCCCGACGGTGGCGCTCGACGGCGAGGTCGAGGGTGAGCCGCCGGGCCAGATGCAGTTCGCCTTCAGCGCGGCCGACGACTACGGCGTCGCCTCCGGCACCGCGACCTTCCGCCTGAACGAGGCCGCGGTCGACCGCCGCTACGGTCTTGCCGTGCCGCCCGAACCGCGGTCGGCGCTGGTGCTGGACCTGCCGATGCCGTTCCGCGGCAGCAGGGCCGAGTTTTCCGAGGTGCTGCTGGAGGATCTGTCGCAGCATCCCTTCGCCAACCTGCCCGTGACCCTGACGCTGACCGTCACCGACGAGGCCGGGCAGATCGGCACCGTGCGCTACGAGGTGCCGCGCCTGCCCGGGCGGCGGTTCTTCGACCCGATGGCCAATGCGCTGATTGAGATGCGCCGCGACATCCTGTGGTCGCGCGAAAACGCGCCCCGCGCCGCGCAGTTGCTGCGCGCCGTAAGCTGGAGCCCGGAGGAGGATCTGGAGAACGACGTCGCCCGGATGATCCGCAGTGCGATCCGGCAACTCGAACTGGCCGACGGCACGATCACCGAGGAGACCCGCGACGAGGTGGCCCAGACCTTGTGGGATGCCGCGATGGAGCTTGAGGTCGGCGAGCTTGACGACGCGCTGGAGCGTCTGCGCCGGGCGCAGGAGCGCCTCTCCGAAGCGATGCGGCAAGGCGCCAGCGACGAGGAGATCGCGCAGCTCATGCAGGAACTGCGCGAGGCGACCGACGATTACCTGCAGCAACTGGCCGAGAACGCGGAGCCGGGTGAGGACCGCCCCGACGACGGCGAACGCATGGAAATGTCGATGAACGACATCGCGGAGATGATGCGCCGGATCGAGGAGCTGATGCAGGAAGGCCGGATGGCCGAGGCGCAGGAAATGCTGAACGCGCTGCAGCAGATGCTGGAAAACATGGAGATGACGCAGGGCGGCGAAGGCAGCGACGGCCCGCAGACCCCCGGCGAGCGCGCCATGGAAGGCTTGCAGGACACGCTGCGCGACCAACAGGAGCTGTCCGACGACGCCTTCCGCGAGCTGCAGGACCGGCTGAACCCGAACCGCCCGCAACAGGGCCAGCAGGGTCAGCAGGGTCAGCAAGGCCAACCTCAGCAGCAACCGGGCCAGGGTCAGCAAGACCAGCAGGGCCAGGACGGTCAGGACGGTCAGGCGCAGAACGGCGAACAGCCAGGCCAACAGCCGGGCGACGGCGAAGGCGGCGAGACCGGCGAGGGCATGACGCTCGCCGAACGCCAGGACGCGCTGCGCCGGATGCTGGAGGAGCAGCAGGGCCGCCTGCCCGGATCGGGCACCGAGGCCGGGGACGAGGCGCTGCAACGTCTCGACGAGGCCGCCCGCGCGATGGAGGAGGCCGAGGGCATGCTGGAGAGCGGCGATCTTGCCGGCGCGCTCGACGCGCAATCCGATGCGCTGGAGGCGCTGCGCGAGGGGATGACCGACCTTGGCCGCGCCCTTGCCCAGGACCAGTCCGGCGAGCAGCCGGGCCAGGGCATGGCGGAAGGCAACACCGCGCCCGATCGCCAGCTTCAGGACCCGTTGGGGCGGCAGGCGGGCAATTCCGGCTCCTTCGGGTCCGACGAGGCGATGGCCGACCGCGAAGAGGCGTTCCGCCGGTCGCGCGAGTTGCTGGAGGAATTGCGCCGCCGCTCCGCCGAACAGGACCGCCCGGAGATCGAGCGCGACTACCTGCGCAGGTTGCTGGACCAGTTCTGAGTCAGGCGCGTCGTCTCAACCCTCTGGCGTGTCGCTGGCCAGCCCCTGCGCCAGATCGTCGAGCCAGTAGCGCGCGCCGTTGACGGTCTCGACGTAGCCGCCAAGGGCGGGCCCAAAGGCCGGAACGGCCGCCGCGATCCGGCCGGCGTTGGCGTAGACGCCCGCCGCGCCCGCCGCGATCACCAGCACCGAAAAGAACCCGATCCGCACCCCCCGCCGCCGGCGCGGCAGCGCGTCGAGCGTGTCGATATCGGTGGCGTCGGCTTCGGAGCGGTCGCCGGTGTCGCGCAGCGTGGAGTTGATCTCGTCGATGTCGGGAAACTGGGTCCGCGCGGCCCTTGCCTCCTCCGCCTCGGCGGGGCTGTCGAAGGCGTCGCGCGCGCCCTCCAGCTCGGCCCGGCGGCGGGCGCGGTGGGCATCCTCCGGCTCCTGACCGAGGGGCATTTCGCCCTGTGTCTCCACCGGGTCGGCCTCGGCGCGGCGCAGGCGCGCCTCGCGGGCGGCCTCCTCCTCCAGGATGCTGCGCAACTCGGGGTCCAGCTCCCGGCGGCGGGGCGGCGCGGCGGGCGGGTCTTCGGCGGGTTCGGGGTCAGGTGCCGCCGCGGCTTCGGGCGCAGGCGGCGGCGGCGGTTCGGCCACGGGCGCGGCAGCTTCGCGGGCCGACCGATCCACCGCCACGGAGGTTGGTCTGTCGGTGCGGCGGCCGGGCTGGAACCAGGTGGTGGAACAGTTGGAGCACTGCACGTCGCGCCCCTCGGGCGGAACCATGCTGTCGGCCACCTCGTAGCGCGCGCTGCAATTCGGACAGGTCAGCCGCATCTGTTTACCGTCGTGCCCCCGAAACCGGCGGGACAGACCCAAGATAGGGGCAGCCCGGCGGACCATCTTCCCGCATCTTGTAGCAACCACCCCTCATCTTTCCAAGGGTTTCGCGTGTCGGCCGATTGCAACCGGGTTCCATCCGTTGCAAGACAGGAACGGCCGTCAGCTGGAAAGGGTCCTCCCGCGTGATCGACATGCACGATGCCGCCTTCGGCTACGGGACCGAGCCGATCCTGTCGGCGCTCAGCTTGCGCCTGGCCCCGGGATCGTTCCATTTCCTCACCGGGCCGTCCGGGTCGGGCAAGACCACCTTCCTCAAGCTGTGCTACGCCGAACTGGTGGCCACCGACGGGGCGGTGACGATCTTCGGCGAGGAGGCGGCAAAGCTCGACCGCGACCGGATCGCGCTGACCCGCCAGCGCATCGGCGTGGTGCACCAGGATTGCGAATTTCTCGATCACCTGCCGATCCGCGAGAACATCGCCCTGCCCCTGACGGTCGCGGGGCGCGACACGCAGGCGCAAGAGGCCAATCTCGACGAGCTGATCGCCTGGGTCGGGCTGTCTGCCCGCGCCCACGCCCGCCCGCCGGAACTGTCGGGCGGCGAACGGCAGCGCGCGGCGCTGGCCCGCGCGATCATCATGGACCCCGACCTGATCCTGGCCGACGAGCCCACCGGCAACGTCGACTGGGAGATGTCGCTGCGCCTGCTGAACCTGCTGTGCGAGTTGAACAAGATGGGCAAGACCGTGCTGATCGCCACCCATGACCTCGCCCTGATCCGCGCCGCCAAGGCGCAGGTGCAGGCCCGCGTGCTGCGGCTGGCGGGCGGGCGGATCAGCGCGGCGGGGGCCGACCTGTGAGCATCTGGGGCGATTTGATCGGATTGCTCAAGGGCGAGGCGCAGGCCGACCGGGTGGTGCCGCGGTCGGGCCAGGCCGCGCGCCTGACCCTGGCGGTTTCGGGCGCGATGGCCTTCCTCGCCGTCTTCGCCCTTGCCCTGTCCCTGGCGTCGGGGCGGCTGGCCGAACGCTGGTCGCAGGCGCTGGCGCAAAGCTCCACCATCCGGCTCTCGGCCGCCGCCGCCGAGATCGAGGCGCAGACCTGGGCGGTGCTGACCGTGCTGGAACAGACCCCGGGCGTCGACAGCGCCCGCGCGCTCAGCGACGACGAACAGCGCGCCCTGCTGGAGCCGTGGTTCGGCCCCGACCTGCCCATCGCCGACCTGCCGGTGCCGCGCCTGATCGAGGTGATCGAGACGCCCGAAGGTTACGACGCCGCCGGCCTCAGGCAGCGGCTCGCCGCCGAGGCGCCCGGCGCGGTGCTCGACGATCACACCCGCTGGCGCCGGCCGCTGGTGGAGGCGGCAGACCGCTTGCGGCTGTTGGGCTGGGTGTCGCTACTGCTGATCCTCGGCTCGACCGCCGCGATGATCACGCTGGCGGCGCAGGCGGCGCTGGCCTCCAACGATCAGGTGATCCGGGTGCTGCGCCTGATCGGCGCGCGCGACACCTACATCGCCCGCGCCTTCGTGCGCCGCTTCACCCGGCGGGCGCTGACCGGCGCGGCAGTCGGAGCGGCGCTTGGCACCGGGGCCATCGCGCTGTTGCCGCGTGCCGCGGATGAGGGCGCGTTCCTCACCGGGCTGGGGTTTCAGGGTGCCGCCTGGCTCTGGCCCCTGTCGCTGCCGCTCCTCGCCGCTGTCGTTGCCTTCTGGGCGACGCGCTTTGCCGCCTTCCGCACGCTCAGGGGGCTCAGATGATCCAGTGGCTGCGATCCCTCCTGTTCATCGGGCAGATGTATGTCGCCATGCTGGTGATCGCGATCGTGTATTTCCCCTGGGCGGTGCTGTCGCCCGCGGGGGCGCATGCGGCCTGCCATGCGTTTTGCCGCTGGGTGTTCTGGACGCTGGGCTGGATGACCGGCCTGCGCTGCGAGGTGCGCGGCACCCCGCCCGAGGGCGAGGTGCTGATCGCCGCCAAGCACCAGAGCTTTCTCGACATCATGCTGATCTACAACGCCGTTCCGCGCGGCAAGTTCATCATGAAGCGCGAGCTGATGTTTGCGCCGCTGCTGGGCCAATACGCGCTGCGCATCGGCTGCGTGCCGGTGAACCGCGGCAAGCGCGGTGCGGCGATCGCCAGGATGCTGGCCGACGTGGACACCGGCCGCGCCGAGGGCGGGCAGCTGATCATCTATCCGCAGGGCACCCGCGTCGCCCCGGGCGTCGACCGGCCCTACAAGATCGGCACCGGCGCGATCTATGCGCAGATCGGCCAGCCCTGCGTGCCGGTGGCGACGAATGTCGGCGTGTTCTGGCCGCGCCACGGCATCTTGCGCAAGCCCGGGCTGGCGGTGGTGGAGTTCCTGCCCGAGATCCCGCCGGGCCTGCCGCGCGACACGTTCATGGTGCGGCTGCAGGAGGAGGTGGAAACCGCCTCCGACCGGCTGCTGGCAGAGGCGGGGTTCCATGCGCGTCGTTGAGGACATCGCGGCGCTCGAAGCACTCTACGACGCGCCGGTGCCGACGTCGCTGACCAAGGTGGCGCCCCGTCTGACGCCGCTCTACCGTCGCTGGATCGCGGCGGCACGGTTCTGCGTGCTGGCGACGGTGGGCCCCGAGGGCACCGATGCCAGCCCGCGCGGCGACGACGGCCCGGTGCTGCGCATCCTCGACGACCGCACCCTGTGGCTGCCCGACTGGCGCGGCAACAACCGGCTCGACTGCCTGCGCAACATCGTGACCGATGGCCGCGTCTCGCTGATGGTCATGGTGCCCGGTTCGCTCAACGTGGTGCGGGTGAACGGGCGCGCGGTGGTCAGCGACGACCCGGCGCTGACACAAGGCTTCGAGCAGCGCGGCCAGCACCCGAAGTCGGTGATCGTGGTGACGGTGGCCGAGGTCTATTTCCAATGCGCCAAGGCGCTGATGCGCTCCGGCCTCTGGTCGCGCGACGACAGCGCGGACCTGCCTTCGGCGGGCGATTTCATCAAGGAGCTGGATGCGGGCTTCGATGCCGAAACCTACGACCGCACCTACCCCACCGAAGCGCCCAGGCGGATGTGGTAAGGCATGCTGTCCTACCAGCACGCCTATCACGCCGGGAACCTTGCCGATGTGCACAAGCATGCGCTGCTGTCCTCGGCGCTGGCCTACCTGACGCAGAAGGACAAGGCGTTCAGCTATGTCGAAACCCATGCCGGGCGGGGTCTCTACCGGCTCGACGGCGCCGAGGCCGCAAAGACCGGCGAGGCGGCGCAGGGGATCGCGCGGGTGGCAGGCTGGTTCGACGCCGATCATCCCTACGCCCGCGCGCGGGCCACGGTCTGCGACGCTCATGGCGCGGCGGCCTATCCCGGCTCGCCGCTGATCGCCGCCGCCCTGCTCCGTCCCTTCGACACGATGACGCTGGCCGAACTGCACCCTGCCGAGGTGGCGGCGCTGCGCGACGCCTTGGCCGCCCGGCGCGCAGCGGTGCTGCAGCAGGACGGGTTCGAGATGGCGCTGTCGCGCACCCCGCCCGACCCGCGCCGGGGCCTGATGCTGATCGACCCGAGCTACGAGGTGAAGGCCGACTACGACCGCATTCCGGCGATCATGCAGAAGCTGACCCGCAAGTGGAACGTGGGCATCGTGATGCTGTGGTACCCGATCCTGACCTCGGGGCTGCAGGCGGGCATGGTGCGCGCGCTCAGATCCGCCTTTCCCGAGGCGCTGGCGCATGAAGTGACCTTCGCCCCCGCGCGCCCCGGCCACGGCATGGTCGGATCGGGCGTCGTGGTGGTCAATCCGCCCTTCGGCCTGCCGGACGAGGCGCAGCGCCTCGGCCGCCTGTTCGCGACCCTCTGACCCCCTTCATCTTGGCGAAAAACTCTCGGGGGAGCGCGAGGGGGCAGACAGCCCCCTCGCCCGGTCGACTGCGCCAGCAGGCGAAACCCGATCAAGAACAGGTCAGACGGCGCCAAGCGCCTGGAGCCACAGATCCGCCGCGTGGTCGCGCCCATAGGCGGCGATGCCGATCGACCGGATCTCCTCCGCGCGCACGGCGCCCGACAGCAGGCGACCCGACGCGGCGAACCCGGCCAGCGGCAGGGTCACCTCGGACCAGTCCGGCCCGGTCTGGAACCCTTGCTGGTAGTATTGCCACGGCAGTCGCGTGCGGGTGGTGCGCAGATGCACGAAATAGCGCTCGCCATTGCCCCGCACCCGCAGGCGCAGGGCGGTCGTGGTGGCGGGCAGGCCCTCGGGAACCTCGGTTCGGGCCTGGATGAAGCCGCCGCGGTTGGCCGTCGACACCGTGCCGGACAGACGCAGCGCGCCATCCTCGATCCGAGCGCTGCCTTCCGAGACGCCGCCCATGACGGTGTCGGCCAGGTAGCTCCACGGCAGGTCGGTGGCCGGTGTCATCGCGGGCAATCCTCCTTGCGCGAGCACGGGCCGGGCGAGGATCAGGCCCGCCGCCGCCAGCACGGCGCGCCGGCTGATCACGCGGCCAGACCCTTGGACCCCATCTGCAGATACTTGCGCCGCCGCCCCTTGATCAGCCTGGCACGGTCACTGCCGGCCATCTGGCCCAGCATCCGGGAGATCGCGCCGCCCACCGCCGCGACGGTCGCTGTCGGATCGCGCTGCGCGCCGCCCGGCGGCTCGGGGATCACGAGGTCGCAGACGCCGAGCTTGTTGAGGTCCTGCGCCGTCAGGCGCAACGCCTCGGCGGCCTCGCGCATCTTCTCGGAATCCTTCCACAGGATCGAGGCGCAGCCTTCGGGCGAGATCACCGAATAGACGGAATGCTCCAGCATCGCCAGGCGGTCGGCGGTGGCAAAGGCGACCGCGCCGCCCGATCCGCCCTCGCCGATGATGACCGAGATCAGCGGCACGCCGATGGTCAGGCATTTCTCGGTGGCGCGCGCGATGGCCTCGGACTGGCCGCGTTCCTCGGCGCCCTTGCCGGGATAGGCGCCGGGCGTGTCGACAAGGCTGATCACCGGCAGGCCGAAGCGGTCGGCCATGTCCATCAGGCGCACGGCCTTTCGGTAGCCCTCGGGCCGGGCCATGCCGAAGTTGCGCTCGATCCTTGTCTTGGTGTCGTGGCCCTTCTCGTGGCCGATGACCATCACGGGGCGATCCTCGAACCGGGCAAGGCCGCCCATCACCGCGTGATCGTCGGCGAAATTGCGGTCGCCCGACAGCGGCGTGTACTCGGTGAACAGCGCGCGGATGTAGTCGCTGCAATGCGGTCGGTCGGGGTGGCGGGCGACCTGGCATTTCCGCCAGGGCGTCAGATCCTTGTAGAGATCGCGGAGCATGTCCGCCGCCTTCTTGTCGAGCGCCGCGGCCTCGGCCTCGACATCCATCTCCTCGTTGCGGCGCGCCAGCGCGCGCAACTCCTCGGCCTTGCCCTCGATCTCGGCGAGGGGTTTTTCGAAGTCGAGATAGGTGGTCATGGTCGATACGCCCGATCGCTGCGGCCTTTGGTGGTATATGGCCGGGCGACGAACAGGATGCAACTGCGCCGGCCCGTGCCCCGGGTCAGCCGCCGGCGATCATCTCGGCCTGTTTCACGATCACCTCGGCCTGCTTGATCGAGGCGATGTCGACGAGCCGGCCCTTGTAGACCGTGGCGCCCTGCCCGTCGGCCTTGGCCTGTTCCATCGCGGCAAGGATCTCGCGCGCCTCGGCGACGGCGGCCTCCGACGGCGTGAAGACCTCGTTCGACAGCGCCACCTGCTTGGGATGGATCGCCCATTTGCCGACCATGCCCAGCGTGGCCGACCGCCGCGCCTGGGCGCGGAACCCGTCGTCGTCCGAGAAATCGCCGAATGGGCCATCCACCGGCAGCACGCCATGGGTGCGGCAGGCGGCGACGATGGCGGCCTGCGCCCAGTGCCACGGATCGGCCCAATACTGCTGCCCGTCGCGGTGCATGTAGTAGCTTTCCTGCGTGCCGCCGATGCCGGTGGTCTGCATCCCCATCGAGGCGGCGAAATCCGCGGCGCCGAGGCTCATCGCCTGCAGGCGCGGCGAGGCGGCGGCGATTTCCTCCACATGGGTGATGCCGGCCGCCGATTCGATGATGACCTCGAAGCCGAGGCGCTTCTTGCGGCCCATCGCGGCCTCGACCGAGGTGACGAGCGCGTCGACGGCGTAGATGTCGGCGGCGCAGCCGACCTTGGGGATCATGATCAGGTCGAGCCGCTCGCTCGCCTGTTCAAGCAGGTCGACCACATCGCGGTACCAGTACGGGCTGTCGAGGCCGTTGATCCGCACGCTCAGCGTCTTGGTGCCCCAGTCGACACCGCCGATGGCCGCGATCACGGTCTTGCGGGCCAGCGGCTTGTCGTCGGGCGAGACCGAATCCTCGAGATCGAGGTTGATCACATCCGCGTCGGAGGCCGCCATCTTCTCGAAGATCGCGGGCCGCGAGCCGGGACCGAACAGCTGGCAGCGGTTGGGGCGGGCGACGGGCGGCGGCTGAAGGCGGAAGCTCATGGACAGGGTCTCTCTCGCGCAAGGATGTTTCAAGTACGTCAGCTCCGCGGATAGGATATTGCGCCGCGGCATGCAAGTGCTGCGCTGCGGCGTGGACGGGCAACCCGCCCGGAACGACCGGCGCGGGGCGCGCGCGCCCTCCTCAGGCGCAATGCCTTACGAAAGATGAAACCGCCTCTGCAACCCCTTGATATTGCTTCGGCCATCCCATGTCCCACGCGTGAGACACGGGATTGCTGCGCTTCACTGGAGGTCCGAAAACGCCGCCTGCATCCGCGCCACCGCCTCCTCGATCGTGGCGCGCGGCGCCGCGATGTTGAACCGCAGGAAACTGTCGCCGCCCTTGCCGAAGGTCGGGCCGTGATTGGCGGCGATCCTCGCTTCCTTCTCCACCCGGGCAGTGAATTCCTCGCGCGTCATGCCGGTGCCCGAGAAATCGACCCAGGCGAGGTAGGTGGACTCGAGCGGCATGGAGCGCAGGCCGGGGATCGCGTCGATGCCGGCGTCGAAGATCCGCGCATTCTCGGCCACATAGGCCATCAGCTCGTCCACCCAGGCCGCGCCTTCGGGCGAATAGGCCGCCGTCATCATCCTGAGCCCGAAGGCGTTGGGCGAAAGGCCCAGCGCCGCCACGCGCTCCGCGAACCGCGCGCGCAGCTTTGCGTCCTCGATGATGACATTGCCGACATGGGCGCCCGCAAGGTTGAAGGTCTTGGTGCCCGCCGTCATCATCACCAGCCGGTCGGTGATGCCGTCGATCAGGGCCATCGGCGTGTGGGTCCGGCCGGGCATCAGCAGGTCGCAATGAATCTCGTCCGACACCAGGATCAGGTCATGCCGCCGGGCGAAATCCGCGATCTGGCCCAGTTCCTCGCGCGTCCACACCCGCCCGCCCGGATTGTGCGGCGAGCACAGGATCAGCATGCGCGCGGTGTCGGGAACCTGGTCGTCATAGGCATCGAAGTCGAGCGTGTATCGGCCATCGGAAAGCGCCATCTCGAGCTCGATCACCTCGCGCCCGGCGGAACGGATCACGCGAAAGAAGGCGTGGTAGATCGGGGTGAACATGATCACGCCGTCGCCGGGCGCGGTGAAGGCATCGACGCAGAGCGCCGTGCCGTTCACCAGCCCGTTGGTGGTGAAGATCCATTCGTCCTGCACCGGCCAGCCGCGGCGTTCCGCCTGCCACCAGCGGACCGCCGACTTGTAGGCGCTGTCATCCCCGAAATAGCCGAAGACGCCATGATCGACCATGTCGCGCAGCGTGTCCTGCACGCAGGCGGGCGGGCGGAACTCCATGTCGGCGACCCACATCGACAGCCCTTCTTCGGGGGAGACGCCGTAATACGCCTCCATCATGTCCCATTTCACACAATGGCTGCCGCGGCGGTCGATGATCTCGTCGAAGGACATGAAGGGCTCCGTGCGTTTCCGGTTGCGCTCAAGCTATCCCAGGGGGCGGCAGGCGCAAGCCTCAGTCGGGCAGCGCGAAAAGGTCATGGACACTCACGCCCAGATGCCTTGCCAGCCGCAGCGCCAGGATCGTCGACGGCACGAAGACACCGTTTTCGATCGTGTTGATCGTCTTGCGAGAGACGCCGACGGCATCGGCCAGTCGGGCCTGGGTCAGCCCGGCGGCGCTGCGATACCGTCGTAGCGCCACCACCAGCCTTGTGCCGTTCATTCTGCACGGCCCCGGAAGACGGACCAGAGATAGTGCAGCGGCGGCGCGATCGCGAGCACCGGCGCGATCCAGAAAAAGGCCGTGGCGGGATCGGCGATGCCGGCGAGGACGAGGGCGAAAAGCCCGAGAAAGACCGTCATGACGGCCCAGTAGCCGAAGGCCAGGCTGTCGCGATAGGCCATCGAGTTCTGTTCGTCCCAGGCGGCCTCGGCCGCGTCCGGGTGGCGCAGATGGGCCCAGGCCGACAGCAGCGAATAGCCGATTGCGACGGCCCCGATCAGCCAGGGCCAACCCGGCCAGATATCCTGTCGTTGCAGGACCGCTGCCGCCATTGCCGCACAGACCACAAGCACAAGTGCGGCGTTACCGAAGACACGAATGCGATTTACCGGATTGCGGGTCATGGTTCCCTCCATTAGTAACGTTCGGGTTACATGGGAGCGTCGGATAGTAACGTCAAGGTTACATCATGCCCGCTGCCTGTGCCGCTGCGCCGCATGGGCGTTGCGGCCTAGGCGACGCTCGATTAAATGCCCTCGCATGAAGCGCCCGATCCTGATCCACCCCGACCCCCGGTTGAAGAAGGCCGCCCCGCAGATCGCCGATCTGTCGGACGATCTGCGCCGTCTGGCCGACGACATGCTCGAGACCATGTATGCCGCCCCCGGCATCGGCCTTGCCGCGCCGCAGGTGGGCGTCGACACGCGGCTGATCGTGCTCGACTGCGTGAAGGAGGAAGGCGCGGCGTCCCGCCCGCTGGCGATGTTCAACCCCGAGGTCGTGGCGACGTCGGACACGCGCAGCGTCTACGACGAGGGCTGCCTGTCGATCCCCGACATCTATGCCGACGTGGAACGCCCCGCCGAGGTCACGGTGCGCTGGATCGACCGCGACGGCCGGGAACAGCAGGAAGATTTTGCCGGCCTCTGGGCGACCTGCGTGCAGCACGAGATCGACCACCTGAACGGGATCTTGTTCATCGACTATCTCAAGCCGCTCAAGCGCCAGCTGATCACCCGCAAGATGGTGAAGCTGAAGAAGGACCGCGCGCGGGAAAAGGCGTGAGCGGCACCCGGCGCGCCTTCGTGATGTGGCCCGACAAGCGGCTCAGGACGCGGGCGGCCGATGTGGCCGAGATCACCGATGCGGTGCGGCGGGTCTGGGACGACATGATCGAGACGATGGACGCGATGCCGGGCGTCGGCCTTGCCGCGCCGCAGATCGGCGTGATGCTGCGTCTGGCCGTGGTGGACGCGAGCGAGACGCGGGGCCACGCGATCCGCATGGCGAACCCCGAGGTCCTTGTCGCCTCCGACGCCACCAACGACCACGAGGAAGCCAGCCCCAACCTGCCCGGCACCTGGGCGAAGATCACGCGCCCCGCCGTGGTGACGGTCGCGTTCACCGACCAGCATGGCATTCGCGTGCGGCAGGAGTTCACCGGCCTCTGGGCGACGAGCGTGCAGCACCAGATCGACCATCTGGCGGGCCGGATGTATTTCGACCGGCTGACCAGGATGAAGCGCGAGATGCTGCTGAAACGCGCGCTGAAAGGGGCGCGCTGATGCGGATCGTCTTCATGGGCACGCCCGATTTCTCCGTGCCGGTGCTCGACGCTCTGGCCGCGGCGGGCCACGAGATCGCCTGCGTCTACACCCAGCCACCCCGCCCCGCGGGACGCGGCAAGAAGGACCGGCCAAGCCCGGTGCAGAGCCGCGCCGAGGCGATGGGGCTGCCGGTGCGCCACCCACGCAGCCTGCGCGATGCCACAGCACAGTCGGAGTTCGCGGCGATTGGTGCCGAGATCGCCGTCGTCGTCGCATATGGGCTGATCCTGCCGCAAGTGGTGCTGGATGCTCCCGCGCGTGACTGCCTCAACATCCACGCAAGCCTTCTGCCGCGCTGGCGCGGGGCCGCGCCGATCCAGCGGGCGATCATGGCGGGCGATACGGAGACCGGCGTGTGCATCATGCAGATGGAGGCGGGGCTCGATACCGGCCCGGTGCTGCTGCGCCGCGCCATCCCCATCGGGGCGGAGGAGACGGCGGGCGACCTGCACGACCGGCTGTCGCGGCTTGGCGCCGAGGCGATCGTTTCCGCGCTGGCCGACCTCGACCGCCTCATGCCCGAGGTGCAGCCGCAAGATGGCGTCACCTATGCCGACAAGATCGACAAGGCCGAGGCGCGGGTGGACTGGGCACAGGACGCGGTTCAGATCGACCGCCAGATCCGCGGCCTCTCGCCTTTTCCCGGCGCCTGGACCATGGTCGGCGGCACGCGCGTCAAGCTGTTGCGCAGCCGGGTCGCGCAAGGCAGCGGCGCGCCGGGCGAGGTGCTGTCGGGGCCGATCGTGGCCTGCGGCGTCGGCGCGGTGGAACTCACCGAGGTGCAGCCCGAGGGCAAGCCACGGATGACGGCAGAGGCCTATCTGAGAGGCGCGCGGACCCCCGCGGGCACGGTGTTGGGAGAAGCGACTTGATCTTGTTCTCTTTCTTCGGCTCGCTGATGATCGCGGGCATCGTCGCGGTCCTGTTCGAGAAATGGGGCTGGACGCATAATGGCATCGTGCCGTCGGTGTTCATCGCATTCGGCGCGGTGCTGGTATTGTTCTTCGTCCGCTCGCTGTTCGGGCTGTCGCTGGGCTCGCCGGGGATCGACGCCATCGTCGGCTCGTCGGCCGCGCTGATCCTGATCCCCACCGAATACGCCAGCAGGCGGCGGCAGGATCGCAAGCGGCGGCGGTAGCCGTCAGGGGCGGGGCGGGCGCGGCTTGTAGACCGGCAGGCGCCAGCCGTAAAGCAACGACCCGGCCCTGAGCGCGAAGCAGGTGACCATGCACGCGGCGAGCGCCAGCAGCTCCGAGGGCCAGAGCGCGCCGACGATCACCGCTGCCGCCCCGCCGGCCAGCGCGGCGGTGACGTAGAGCTTGCCGGTGCGGATCAGCAGCGGCACCTCGTTGGCCACGATGTCGCGCAGGAGCCCCCCGAAGCAGCCCGTCGCAATGCCCATGAGCAGGATGATCGGCACGATCTGCCCGGTCTCGGTCGCCGCACGCACCCCCGCCGCCACCGCGATGGGCAGCGCCAGCGCGTCGAGCCAGGTCAGCACCGTCTGGCGGCTCTCGAGCAGATGGGCCGTGAAGAACACGACGACCGCCGCGCCGGTGGCAATCGCCAGCGGCACCGGATCGGCGATCCAGAACACCGGGTTGCGGTCCAGCAGCAGGTCGCGCACGGTGCCGCCCCCCAACGCCGTGAGGCTGGCGAGAAAGGCGAAGCCGACCAGATCCAGCTGCGCCCGCGACGCTGCGAGTGCCCCGCTGAACGCGAAGACCAGCACCGAGGCGTAATCGAGCGCGGTCAGCACGGTCATCGCTTGAACGGCTTCATGCCTGCGCGCGCCAGCTCATCCGCGCGCTCGTTCTCGGGGTGGCCGGCGTGGCCTTTCACCCATTCCCACGTCACCTTGTGACGGGCCTGCGCCGTGTCGAGCCGGCGCCACAGATCCTCGTTCTTCACCGGCTTGCGGGTCGAGGTCTTCCAGCCGTTGCGCTTCCAGCCGTGAATCCAGCCGGTGACGCCGTTCTTCACATAGGCGCTGTCGGTGATGATGGTGATGGCGCTCGGGCGCTCCAGCGCCTCGAGGGCTGCGATGGCGGCCAGAAGCTCCATCCGGTTGTTGGTGGTGTCGCGCTCGCCGCCGTTCAGCTCGCGTTCCTTGACGACGTTCGCGCCGTCCTTGGCCTGCAGCAGCGCGCCCCAGCCGCCGGGGCCGGGGTTGCCGGAACATGCCCCATCGGTGAAGGCGAACAGGTCAGGCACGCGCGCGCCTCATGCGAAGACCCCGATGGCGAGGCAGATCACCACGATTGTGGTCAGCAGCAGGCGCAGCCGCATCCACCAGGCGGGCGCCAGCCCCTGTTTCGCCGCCGCGCCGTCAACGGCCAGCAGCGCCAGGAACCCGACGATCAGCATGACGAGGCTGGCGCGCGGCTCGACGAAGGCGGTGAGGAAGACGAAGATCGCGGGAATGACCGACAGGGCGTAGAACAGCGCCGCCTGCGGCCCTTCGGCCCGGGCGGCAAAGCCCCAGATCACGCCCGCCATGAAGCACAGGACCACGATGCCGTAGATCTGCAGCAGGGCCGGGCCGGTGTGGTTCGCGCTCCACGCCCGGCCGAGGCCCGCGGTGGCCGGCACCAGCACGCTCAGCGCGCCGTAGAGAAACGGCAGCAGGCCGGCGAGGCCGAGAATGAGGGCAGGGGGCGGGATGCGCATCATGGGGTGCTATCTGCCCCGCCTGTCGCCGCGCGGCAAGGGTTCAGGCGCGTTCCATTGCCAGCCGGCCGGCGAGCAACGCGAAGATCGCGGCGAAGGACCGGTTGAGCCAGACCATCACCCGCGCCGACCCCAGAATCCAGTCGCGCGCCGCGGCGGCGAAGGCGCCGTAGACGATGAAGACGGCGCAGGTCATCGCCATGAAGACGCCGCCGAGCAGCAGGGTTTCGTGCGTCACCGTCTCGGGGTTGCCGGACAGGAAGGGCGTCAGCAGCGACAGGAAGAAGATCGAGAGCTTGGGGTTCAGGACGTTGATCAGCGCGCCGCGGCGGGCGACGGTGAGGCCCGGTTCGGCAACGGTGCGCGGCTCGACCCGGAGCGCGCCGCCCGATTGCAGGGCGGACCACGCGAGGTAGAGCAGGTAGGCCACACCCGCGAATTTCACCACGGTGAACAGCACCGCCGAGGTGTGCAGAACGGCCGCCAGCCCCAGCGTCGCGGCCAGCAGATGCGGCACGATGCCGAGCGTGCAGCCAAGCGCCGCCCAGGCCGCCGCGCGCCGCCCGCGCCCAAGACCGACGGCCAATGTGTAGATCACGCCGGTCCCCGGCGCGAGCACGACGACGAAGGCGGTGAGCAGGAACTGCGTGGAGAGCATGGCGGATCATCCCTGACATGGTGTGAAGCGACGCGCCCACCCTTGGCCAGGAAGGCCGATCGCGCAAGGCCCGGGTGCCGAATACAGGGCGCGCGGTCAGCCCCGCGCCCGCAGCCCGTTCAGGATGCGCACAGACCGGCGCAGGATCGTGGCGACGGTGCCGATCACGATGGCCCAAAGCGCCAGCGTGAGCGCGAGGGTGCTTCCCAGCGTCGCCACCTCGACCGCGGCTGCGACGGCGCCTACGGTCACGGTGGCCATCCGGTGCGGCTTGGCCATCGGGCCGGAATAGTCGCCGGGCAATCCCTCTGCCCGGCCAAGTTCCCGCAGGTAGGCGGTGGCGATCGCGAGGGATGCGGCCAGCAGCCCGAGGGCCGCCTGCCCGGCGGCAAGCCCCAGACCGCCGAGGATCAGCGCGTCGGCAAGACGGTCGGGCGCCTCGTTCCAGAACGGCCCGTCGGAGGTTTTCAGCCCCCCCTCGACCGCCACCATGCCGTCGAGCAGGTTGCACACCAGCCGTCCCTGAACGCAAAGCGCGCCGATCAGCAGAAGCGCTTGCGGCGCCACCCCCTCCCCCACGCCCCAGAAGGCGGCAAAGGCCAATGCCGCGAAGCCCATGCTCGCCTGGCTGATGCGGTTCGGCGCCACGCCGCGCGCGGCAAGGCGGGCGGCGGCCCGGTGCGCCCAGCGGCTGTTCCGGCTGTTCAACGGGCGGCGTTCGGGGGCGGGCGCGGTCACGTCATCGACCAGAAATAGCGGGTGAGATGGAAGAAGATCGGCGCGGCGAAGACCACGGAATCCAGCCGGTCGACGAAGCCGCCGTGGCCCGCGATCAGGTGGCCCCAATCCTTGACGCCGCGGTCGCGCTTGATCGCCGACATCACCAGCCCGCCGAAGAAACCCGCGATGCAGATCGCGAAGGCCATCAGCCCCGCCTGCCAGGGCGCGAAGGGCGTGATCCACCACAGGGCCGCGCCGACGGCGGTTGCGGTGACGACACCGCCCACCAACCCCTCCCATGTCTTGGAGGGCGACAGCGCGGGCGCCAGCTTGCGCCGCCCGATCAGCTTGCCCCAGACATATTGCGCCACGTCAGAAATCTGGACGACGAGGATCAGGAAGGCGATCAGCAGCACGCCGCGCCCCTCGAAGCCGGGCGCCCGCAGGTACAGAAGCGCGGGCACATGGCTGGCGCAATAGACGCAGATCATCAGCGCCCATTGCAGCTCGGTCATGCGGGTGAACATCTGCCGCGTGTCGCCCTGCAGCACCGCGATCACCGGCAGGGCGAGGAATGCGTAGACCGGGATGAAGATCGAATAGAGCCCGTACCAGTCGGCCCAGACCAGCGCGTATTGCACCGGCAGCACCACGAAGAAGGCGGCGGCGATGGCCCAGTGATCGGCGGCGCGGCGGGTGGAGAGAGTCACGAACTCCCGTAGCGCCGCGAAGGACAGGAGCGCGAACAGGATCACGACACCGGGCCGCCCGGCCAGGAAGGCGAGCGCCAGCAGCGCCACCATGCCCCACCACGCCGCGATGCGGGCGTTGAGGTTGGCGATGGTCGGCGTCTCGCCCTGCCACTGCCGCAGACCCTGCCCGACCAGCGTGGCGACCACCAGCAGGCCACCGATGCCCGTCAGGATGGTCAGGAAATCGGCGGTCGCGTCGGTCATGACACCGGGCTTTCCGGGGCCAGCGCCAGAAGCGCGGCCTGCGCCCGCGCCAGAAAGACGTGGCGATCCTCGTTCTCCTCCGCGCGCAGGGGCGCGCCGAAGGTGACCGTGCACAGCAGCGGAATGGGAATGCTGCGCCCCTTGGGCATGACGGCGTTCAGGTTCTCGATCCAGGTCGGGATCAGATCGACCTCGGGCCGCGCGACCGACAGGTTGTAGAGCCCGGACTTGAACGGCAGCAGCCGCTCATCGGTGGTGTTGCGGGTGCCCTCGGGGAACAAGATCAGCGAGGCGCCGGTGTCGAGCGCGGCGAGGATCGCCGCCATCGGGTCCGCGGTGCGGGTTTCGGTGTTGCGATCGACCAGCACCGCATCGAAGACATCGCAGCCGACGAACCGGCGCAGGCCGGTGGTCAGCCAGTAATCCGCCCCGGCCACGGGTCGGGTCCGCCGGCGCATCGGCGGCGGCAGGACCGACCAGATCAGCACGAAATCCCCGTTGGAACCGTGGTTGGCGAAATAGACGCGTTGCCGGTCGGCATCGGGCGGCACACCTTGCCACACGGCCCGCACGGCGGTCATCAGCCACGCGAGCAGCACGATGGCTGCGCCCACCTGCCGGGCGAGTCCCACGCGGAGGACGGTGGGGAACATGGGCTCAGGCCGGTTCGCGCAGCACGCGGGGCACCTTGAACTCGACGTTCTCCTGCGCTGTCACCACCGGCTGCACCGTCACGTCGAACCGCTCGCGGAAGGCATCGACCACCTCGTTCACCAGCAGTTCGGGCGCGCTTGCCCCGGCCGTGATGCCCAGGCTGCGGATGCCTTCGAGCGCGCGCCAGTCGATGTCGGCGGCACGCTGGACAAGCTGGGCGTAGCGGCAGCCGGCGCGGGCGCCGACCTCGACCAGCCGCTTGGAGTTGGAGGAGTTGGGCGCGCCCACCACCAGCATCGCGTCGGCCATGGGGGCCATGGCCTTCACCGCCTCCTGGCGGTTGGTGGTGGCGTAGCAGATGTCTTCCTTGTGCGGGCCGACGATGGCGGGAAACCGGACCTTCAGCGCCGCGACGATGTCGGCGGTGTCGTCGATGGACAGCGTGGTCTGGGTCACGAAGGCCAGGCGCGCCGGGTCGCGCACCTGCACGGTTGCCACATCCTCGACGGTTTCGACCAGCAGCACCTCGCCCTCGGGCAGCTGGCCCATGGTGCCGATGGTTTCGGGATGGTCCTCGTGGCCGATCATGATCATCTGCAGGCCGTTCTCGTGATGGCGCATCGCCTCGATATGAACCTTGCTGACCAGCGGGCAGGTCGCATCGACGAACAGCATCTTGCGCCGCGCAGCCTCGGCCGGGACCGATTTCGGCACGCCGTGGGCCGAGAAGATCACCGGGCGATCCACGGGGCACTCCTCAAGCTCCTCGACGAAGACGGCGCCCTTGGCACGCAGGTCGTCGACGACGAACTTGTTGTGCACGATCTCATGGCGCACATAGACCGGTGCGCCCCATTTCTCGAGCGCCATCTCGACGATCTTGATCGCGCGGTCGACGCCGGCGCAGAACCCGCGCGGCGCGGCCAGATGGATGGTCAGGGGCGGTTTGCTCATGTGTTGCCTCGGGCAGAACGTGTCCGTTCATCGATCAGAGGTAAGGGGTTATGGCGCAGCCGTCCAGTGGCGGGGTGCCACCGGGGCCAGGCGAGGCGGCGTGCCGCGGCCCGGGACACGCGATCACGCAAGCGCGTCACCGCAGCAGTGCAGCCTCCTGCACCGGACCTTGAGGGGCGCGGAACAGGCATTCCAGAGGTCGGGTCTGCGGCGGGTGGTCTGACCGGCGGTCAGTCGCCCGCTTCCTCGGTCTGGCGCACGCGATCCTCGCGCGGCTCACGCGGTTCGCGGGGCGGGCGGCCGATGACCTCGCGCAATTCGTCGAGCTCGATGAAATTGTCGGCCTGGCGGCGCAGGTCGTCGGCGATCATCGGCGGTTGCGAGCGGATGGTGGACACGACCGACACCCGGCAGCCCTTGCGCTGCAGCGCCTCGACCAGCGGGCGGAAATCGCCATCGCCCGAGAACAGGACGATATGATCGACATGGTCGGCCATCTGCATCGCATCGACCGTCAGCTCGATGTCCATGTTGCCCTTGATCTTGCGGCGACCCTGGCTGTCGGTGAACTCCTTGGCGGGTTTGGTCACCATGGTGAAGCCGTTGTAGTGCAGCCAGTCGACGAGAGGGCGGATCGGCGAATAGTCGTCGTTCTCCAGCAGAGCCGTGTAGTAGAAGGCCCTGAGCAGCTTGCCCCGCTGCATGAACTCCTGCCGCAGCAGCTTGTAGTCGATATCGAAGGCCAAGGCCTTTCCGGCTGCGTAGAGATTGGAGCCATCAATAAACAGCGCCAATCGTTCGTCCCGATAAAACATGCCAATGCATCCTTTGGTAAACTGGCGCTGAGGGAATGTCGTGATAGGGAGTGAACCTATCGGTCAGCTTTCGCCAGAATGGGCTAAAATAGGGATTCGCAAGGCAGGTGCAAGGATCGAACGACACCGACGCGACGTCTTGGGTGCTGATCGCACTGGGGGCCAACCTGCCCGGGCCCGCCCGCGCGCCGGCCGACACCCTGGTGCACTCGCTCGAGCTTGTTTCAAAAGCCGTTGAGGACAAGGTGCTTGCCAGCCGCCTGTATCGTAGCCCCGCCTTTCCGCCAGGGTCCGGGCCCGACTACCTGAACGCGGCGGCAAGTTTCCGCTGGTCGGGCGCGCCCGAGGCGGCGCTGGCGCTCCTGACCGGCGTGGAACAGGCGCTGGGACGCACGAGGGGCGCCCGGTGGCAGGCGCGGATCATCGACCTCGACCTGATCGCGCAAGGCGACGCCGTGCGGCCCGATGCCGCCACCCAGCGGCACTGGGCCGACCTGCCGCTGGCGCGCGCCTCGGTCGAAACGCCCGACCAGCTGATCTTGCCGCACCCGCGCCTGGCCGAGCGCAGCTTCGTGCTGGTGCCGCTCGCCGAGATCGCGCCCGACTGGTGCCACCCGCTGACCGGGCAGAGCGTCGCCGCGATGCTGGCCGCCCGCCCGGCCGAGGAACGGGCCGGGATCGTGCCGGTGGCCTGGCCCGGCGCGGCTGCGCCTTCGCCCTTGTCAATCCGGCCCCCCGACGATACATGAGGCCTTTGTATTTCCCCCGACCAGCCCCCGGAGGTCCGTCCCATGGCCCGCGTCACCGTTGAAGATTGCGTCGACAAGGTTCCGAACCGGTTCGAGCTTGTCATGCTTGCCGCGCACCGCGCGCGCGAAATCGCTGCCGGCGGACAGCTGACCATCGACCGCGACAACGACAAGAACCCGGTCGTCGCGCTGCGCGAGATCGCCGAGGAAACGCAGGGTGCCGACGACCTGCGCGAGCGGCTGATCGAAAGCCACCAGACCCAGATCGAGATCGACGAGCCCGAGGAAGACGCGATGGCGCTGCTGCAGGGCGTCGAAGCCGATCGCCCGGCGCGCGACGACATGAGCGAAGAGCAGATGTTGCGCGCGCTGATGGAAGCGCAGGGGCAGCGGTAAACCCGCCCCGAGCATGGACAGACTGGGACAGGAATGATCGACGCCGACGACCTTCTGTCCCTCGTTCGCACCTACAATCCGAAGACCAACGAGGCGCTGATCCGCAGCGCCTACAGCTATGCCGAGCGCATGCACGAGGGGCAGAAACGCCATTCGGGCGAGCCCTATTTCTCGCACCCCGTGGCAGTGGCCGCGATCCTGACCGAACAACGGCTCGATGACGCGACCATCGCCACGGCCCTGCTGCACGACACGATCGAGGACACCAAGGGCACCTACACCGACATCGCGCAGCGGTTCGGCCACGATGTGGCGGAACTGGTCGACGGGGTCACGAAGCTGACCAACCTCGAGTTGTCGAGCCGCGAATCGAAGCAGGCCGAGAATTTCCGCAAGCTCCTGATGGCGATGTCCAAGGATCTGCGGGTGATCCTGGTTAAGCTGGCCGACCGGCTGCACAACATGCGCACGATCCGCCACATGGTGCCGGAAAAGCAGGCCAAGAAGGCGCGCGAGACCATGGACATCTACGCGCCGCTGGCCGGCCGGATGGGCATGCAATGGATGCGCGAAGAACTGGAAGACCTGAGTTTCCGCGTGCTGAACCCCGAAGCCCGCACCTCGATCATGCGGCGCTTCGTGACGCTGCAGCGCGAATCGGGCGACGTGATCCCGCGCATCACCGAGGACATCGAGACGGTGCTGGAAAAGCACGGGCTGCGCGCCGACGTGTTCGGGCGCGCCAAGAAACCGTTCTCGATCTGGCGCAAGATGCAGGAAAAGGATCTCGCGTTTTCGCGGCTGTCGGACATCTACGGGTTTCGTGTGATCACCGGCACCGAGGATGACTGCTACCGCATCCTGGGCGCGATCCACCAGCGCTGGCGGTCGGTGCCGGGCCGGTTCAAGGATTACATCAGCCAGCCGAAATCGAACGGCTACCGCTCGATCCACACCACGGTGTCGGGGCGCGACGGCAAGCGGGTCGAGGTGCAGATCCGCACCCGCCAGATGCACGACGTGGCCGAAAGCGGCGTGGCCGCGCACTGGTCCTACCGCGACGGGGTGCGGGTGCAGAACCCCTTTGCCGTCGATCCGGCGAAATGGCTGGCGGGGCTGACCGAACGCTTCGAGAATGCCGAGGATCACGACGAGTTTCTCGAGCATGTGAAGCTCGAGATGTATTCCGACCAGGTGTTCTGCTTCACGCCCAAGGGCGACGTGGTGAAGCTGCCCAAGGGCGCGACGCCGATCGATTTCGCCTATTCCATCCACACGCGGATCGGGCATTCCTGCGTCGGCGCCAAGGTCGACGGTCTGCGCGTACCGCTGTGGACGCGGCTGAAGAACGGCCAGTCGATCGAGATCATCACCGCCGAGGGTCAGACACCGCAGGCGACCTGGATCGACATCGCCGTGACCGGGCGGGCCAAGGCCGCGATCCGGCGGATGCTGCGCGAGGAAGACCGCGAGCGCTACATCAAGCTGGGCCGGGAGCTGGCGCGGGTGGCGTTCGAGCAGGTCGGCAAGCGGGCGACGGACAAGGCGCTGGATACCGCGGCGCGCGCCATCGGGCTCAAGGACGGCGACGAGATGCTGGCGCGGATCGGGTCGGCCGAACTGTCGGCGCGGTCGGTGGTGGCGCGGATCTACCCGGAGCTGGCCAAGAAAACCGCCGATTCGGAGGTCGAGGCCGTGCGCGCCGTCATCGGCCTGCCGCCAGGGGCCGAGATCCGGCGCGCGCAATGCTGCCAGCCGGTGCCGGGCGAGCGGATCGTCGGCATCACCTATGCCGGGCGCGGGCCGATCGTGCATGCCATCGACTGCGGCGCGCTGGCCGCCTTCGACGCGACGCCGGAACGCTGGATCGACCTGCACTGGACCGATGGCCGCCACGCGCCCGTCCACAACGTCACCGTCGACATCACCTTGTCGAACCAGAACGGCGCGCTTGGGCGTATCTGCACATTGATCGGGGAGCAGAACGCCAATATCTCCGACCTGCATTTCATTGACAGGAAACCGGATTTCTTTCGGCTGCTGATTGATGTGGATGTACGCAATGCGGAGCACCTGCACGCGGTCATGATGGCGGTCGAACTCGACAGCGACGTGGCCAGCCTGCAACGGTTCCGGGATCTGGAACGCCGCCCCTGACGGGCGGGCCATGTCGACCAAGGTGGCTTGCCACGGACCGCGCAAGACCGTTCGGGCCGGGCAGAAGGAAGAGAAGGCAAGGCTTGTGTTCAGGCGCCGCGACTCCCGGTCGATCCTGCGCGTCGTCGCCGAGGCTTTCTGGCCACGGGGCGGCTGGCTCAGGGCGTTCCATTACGTCAAGCACCGCATGCGCCGTCTGCCCGGCACGCCGGAACAGATCGCGCGTGGTGTCTTCGCCGGCGTCTTCGCCTCCTTCACGCCGTTCTTCGGGCTGCATTTCATCGTCGCGGCGATCCTCGCCAAGGTGATGCGCGGTTCGATCCTGGCAGGTCTGCTGGGCACGTTCTTCGGCAACCCGCTGACCTATGTGCCGATCGCCTACATCTCGTTGCAGACCGGCCACTGGATGCTGGGCACCCGCATGCGCGGGGAACTCGACAACTCGATCTTTCAGCTCTTCAGCGCCGCGGCGGGCGATCTGTGGCACAACTTCGTCGCCATCTTCACCCCGGATCGGGCCAACTGGCACGAGCTGGCGCTGTTCTACCAGGGCGTGTTCTTTCCGTGGATGGTCGGCGCGCTCATCCCCGGCATCGTGTTCGGCGCGATCAGCTACTACATCAGCGTGCCGGTGATCCGGGCCTATCAGAAAGGGCGATCCGCCAGATTGCGAAAGAAGATGGAAAAGCTGCGCGCGCAGGCTGGCGCGGCCGCGGCGAAACGCTAGGCTGGATCGGGCAACAGGCACGGAGATCCTCACCATGACAGACCGCTTGCGGCTTGGCGTGAACATCGACCATGTGGCGACGCTCAGGAACGCCCGTGGCGGCGCCCTGCCCGACCCGGTGCGCGCCGCCGTGACGACCGAGGCGGCCGGCGCCGACGGCATCACCGCGCATCTGCGCGAGGATCGCCGCCACATCCGCGACGCCGACATCGACGCGATCATGGCGGCGATCACGATCCCGCTGAACTTCGAGATGGCCGCCACCGACGAGATGCAGGCCATCGCCCTGTCCCGTCGCCCGCATGCCGCCTGCATCGTCCCCGAACGGCGCGCGGAACGCACGACCGAGGGCGGGCTGGAGGTGGCGGGCGACGAGAACCGGCTGGCCCACTACATCGGCCCGCTGCGCGACGCCGGTATCCGGGTGTCGCTGTTCATCGCCGCCGACCCGGCGCAGATCGACGCGGCCCATCGCATCGGCGCGCCGGTCATCGAACTGCACACCGGCGCCTATTGCGATCACCATGCCGCGGGCGACACGGGCGCGCGCGACGCGGAACTGGCGCGGCTGATCGACGGGGCAAAGCGCGCCGCCGACCTGGGGCTCGAGGTGCACATGGGCCACGGGCTGTGCTACGAGACCGTCACCCCGGTCGCGGCCCTGCGCGAGGTGGCGGAGCTGAATATCGGGCATTTCCTGATCGGCGAGGCGGTGTTCGTCGGGCTGGAGGCCGCCATCGCCCGGATGCGCGCCGCGATGGACGCCGCCCGGACATGACCGACCTGGCCGGTCTGGCCGCCATCGCCGCGGCTTTCACCCTCGTCGCGGCCGCACCCGGGCCGGCGAACCTCGCCTGCGCCTCGGTCGCGATGGCGCACGGCCGTCGCGTGGGCCTGCGCTTTGGCTTCGGCCTTTCGGCCGGGCTTGCGCTATGGGGCATGCTGGCCGCGGCGGGCCTCGTTGCGGTGCTTCAGACTTCGCAGACCGCGCTGGTCGTCCTGAAACTCGTCGGCGGCGCCTACCTGCTGTGGCTAGCCCTGGGCGCGGGCCGCGCCGCTCTGGCGCCGGCCGCGCCGGACACGCCGACGGGTTACGGGCGCGGCGGGTGGTTCTGGCGCGGCCTCGCGCTGAACCTGACCAACCCCAAGGCGGTGTTCGCCTGGATGGCGGCGCTGGCCGTCGGGCTCGGCCCCGCGGCGGGGCTTGCGGGGTTGAGCCTGGCGACGGCGATCTGCGCCCTGCTGGGGCTTGCCAATTACCTGATCTGGGCCATGGTCTTTTCCACCCCGCGTGCGATGAGCCTTTATGCCCGGCTGCGCCGCGGCGTGGACGGCGCGGTGGCCGCGCTGTTCGCGGCCGCAGGGCTTGGCATGATCCGCTCGGCGCTGACGCGCGGCTGATGCGGGCGATTGCGCAAACGGCCGTCTTGCGACACTCTGATCCGGGGACTGACCGGATGCAGCGCAGCCTGCGAGGAGTGACCGATGAACCGCGTTACGATGACCGCTTTTGCCTTGAGCCTGTCCGCCCTGCCCGCAACCGCGCAGACAACGGTGCGCGATTGCAGCAGCTGGGAGGCGAACGCCCGGCATGTGATGTCGCCCGGCGAGGTGGGCGTGCAGAGCTTTGCCAATGGCGAGGTGCGCGCCATCGGCCTCGACACCTCGGAACCGGCCTGCTGTTCGGCGCATCTGATGATCGACTTCTTCGTCGATACCGAACCCTTTCCGCTGTGCGTGCTGGTCTCCGGGCCGAACGGCAACGGGTTTTCCGGGCTGCACATGGCCGAGCTGACCGCCGCCTACGACCCCGCCACGGGGCTGACACTGACCTTGCCCGCCGGCCGGTTCGATGGCATCGGCAGCACGATGTCGCCGCTGCATGTGACCGTCAACCGGGCCACCGCCACGGTCACCGCGCGGCACGACTGACAGGCCCCGGCGGGGCAGGCACAGGGCACGGACAGGGCACATGATCCTCGGCATCGGAACCGATCTGGCGAACATCGAGCGTATCGAGGGCACGCTCGAGCGGTTCGGCGACCGGTTCCGCCACCGCGTCTTCACCGAGATCGAACAGCGTCGCGCCGAGCGGATGACCCGGCCTGCCGCCGTCTATGCCAAGCGCTGGGCCGCGAAGGAGGCCTGTTCCAAGGCGCTCGGCACCGGGTTGCGCATGGGCATCGCGTGGAAGGACATGGCGGTGTCGAACCTGCCCAGCGGCCAGCCGGTGATGCAGGTGACCGGCTGGGCCAGGGACCGCCTGGCGCAGATGACCCCTGCGGGCCACAGTGCCATCATCCATGTGACGCTGACCGACGATCACCCCTGGGCGCAGGCCATGGTGGTGATCGAAGCCCTGCCCGAGGCAGAGGAAAGCCTGCGCCCCGGCGCGGCCCGGACACCGCCGCGCAGCATGAGCTGACCGGCGCGCCGGCGGCAGCCGGGCGGTCCGTCTCGCTCAGCTTTCTTGACTCGGCCTCGGGGCTGGCCCAAGACCTCGCGCAAGCGCAACACGCACGAGAGGCAGGGCAGAACATGGCGGCAGCGGCCAAGGCAGACGGCATCTGGGAGACGGTCAAGACCATCGTCTATGCCCTGTTGATCGCGGGCGTGTTCCGCACGCTGTTCTTCCAGCCGTTCTGGATTCCGTCCGGCTCGATGAAGGACACGCTGCTGATCGGCGATTTCCTGTTCGTCAACAAGATGGCCTATGGCTATTCGCGCCATTCCTGCCCGTTCTCGATGTGCCCCTTCGACGGCCGCATCTTCGGCAGCGAGCCCGAGCGCGGCGATGTGGTGGTGTTCCGCCATCCGACCGACGGCACCGATTTCATCAAGCGGGTGATCGGCCTGCCCGGCGACCGGGTGCAGATGATCGAGGGGCTGCTGCACATCAATGGCGAGCCGGTCGAGATCGCGCCCGCGGACCCGTTCGAGGAGGTCTATGACCGCCAGGGGCCACAGCGCCTGCCGCCGCGCTGCGCCAACGATCCCGTCGGCGAAGGCGGGGTCTGCCTCAAGGACCGCTTCACCGAGACGCTGCCCAACGGCGTCAGCCATTCGATCCTCAACATCTCCGATGGCGGTCGGGCCGACAACACGCCGGAATTCACCGTGCCGGCCGATCATGTCTTCGTGATGGGGGACAACCGCGACAACTCGGTCGACTCGCGCTTTCCGCAATCGGTCGGCGGCGTCGGCATGGTGCCGATGGAGAACATTCTGGGCCGGGCCGACCGGGTAATGTTCTCCTCCGCCGGGGCGCGCATGGTCTATTTCTGGACCTGGCGGTCGGATCGGTTCTTCCGGGCGATCGAGTGAAACTGTCGCGGGAACTGACCGAGTTCTGCGCACGGCTGGGCCACGAGTTCGCCCGGCCCGAGCTGATCACCCGCGCGCTGACCCATTCCTCGCTCAGCTCCGCGACCCGGCCCGACAACCAGCGGCTCGAGTTCCTGGGCGACCGGGTGCTGGGCCTGGTGATGGCCGAGGCGGTGCTGGAGCACGATGCCGAGGCCAAGGAAGGTACGCTGGCGCCGCGGTTCAACGCGCTGGTGCGCAAGGAAACCTGCGCCGATGTGGCGCGCGAAATCGAACTGGGTGCTGTGCTGCGGCTGGGCAAGTCCGAGATGTCGACCGGCGGGCGGCGCAAGACCGCCCTTCTGGGCGACGCGATGGAAGCGGTGATCGCGGCGGTCTACATGGACGCCGGGTTCGAGGCGGCGCGCGCGGTGGTGCTGCGGCTCTGGGGCGGGCGCGTCGCGGGCGTGGCCGAGGATGCGCGCGACGCCAAGACCGCGCTGCAGGAATGGGCCCAGGCCCGCGGCATGGCGCCGCCGGTCTATTCCGAGGTGGCGCGCAGCGGGCCGGACCACGCGCCGGTGTTCCGCGTCGCGGCGGAGCTCTCGGATGGCACGCTGGCCGAGGCCGAGGGGCGGGTGAAGCGGCAGGCGGAGCAGGCGGCGGCGCGCGCGCTGCTGGACCGGCTGGCCAGGATCTGAGAGAGAGGTTTCGCCGCCTCTGGCGGCGACCCGCCGGGGGGCGCTGCCCCCCGGACCCCCCGGCGTATTTGGGGAAAGATGAAGGGGCTAGAGGCCTGTCGCCTCGTCGATCCCGAGCAGGATGTTGAGCGACTGCACGGCCGCGCCCGAGGCCCCCTTGCCGAGGTTGTCGAGCACGGCGATGAGGATCGTGGCGCCGGTCTCGGGGTCGCCGTCGACGGTCAGCTCCATCACGTTGGTGCCGTTCAGGCGCTGCGGGTCGATCCGGTCGCCCAGGGTGGCGCGGTCGACGACCTGCACGAAGCGCTGCCCGGCGTAATGGGCGCGGAGCGCGTCGAGGGCTGTCTGCGGGCTTCCGGGGTCGAGGTGCAGCGGAACCTGCACGATCATGCCCTGCGCGAACTGGCCCACCTGCGGCACGAAGATCGGCTTGCGGGTGAGGCCCGTGCGGGCGACGATTTCGGGCAGGTGCTTGTGGTTTTGGCCGGTGGCGTAGACGAAGCCGCCCTGCAGCGCGCCGCTTTCGAACTCGGCGATCATCGCCTTGCCGCCGCCGGAATAGCCGGAGAGCGCGTTGATCGTGACGGGGTGGTCGGGCGCGAGCAGGCCCGCGTCGATCATCGGCTTCAGCAGCGCGATGGCGCCGGTGGAATAGCAGCCGGGGTTGGAGACCTGCTTGGCGGCCGCGATCATGGCCCGCGCGCCGGCATCCATCTCGGGGAAGCCGAAGGCCCAGCCGGGGTCGGTCCGGTGCGCGGTCGAGGCGTCGATGACCCGGCAGGGCAGGTCGCGCAGGTCGGGCGCGATGTCGTGCACGGCGGCGTCGGGCAGGCACAGGATCGCCACATCGGCCTTTGCGAAGGCCGCGAGCCGGGCCTCCCGCGACTTGCGGTTCTCCTCGGAAAGCGAGATGAGGGCGATGTCGTCGCGACGCTCGAGGCGGGCGCGGATCTGCAACCCGGTCGTTCCAACCTCGCCGTCGATGAACACGCTTGCCGTCATGGTCCGGCCCTTTCATGGTAACCGGGGGCCAGATAGCGTTGATCGCGACGCTCCTGCAAGTGACGTTTCTGAGGCGGGGCCATCACGTCCGGTGATGACCCTGGCCCAGCCCGGTGAGGCGCCGAGGCACCCCCACCTAGCCAAACCCTGCGATCCCGTCTAAGGAGTTTCACCCAACCCCGAGGATCCGCCCCATGACCACCCGCGCCGGTTTCACAGCCCTGATCGGAGAGCCGAACGCCGGCAAGTCCACCTTGCTGAACCGCATGGTGGGGGCGAAGGTTTCCATCGTCACGCACAAGGTGCAGACGACGCGCGCGCGCATCCGCGGCGTCACGATGGCGGGCGAGAGCCAGATCATCTTCGTCGACACGCCGGGCCTCTTCAAGCCGCGGCGCAGGCTCGACCGGGCGATGGTGGCGGCGGCCTGGGGCGGGGCTGCGGATGCCGACGTGATCGTGCTGCTGATCGAGGCGCATCGCGGGATGACCGAGGGGGTGAAGGCGATCCTCGGGTCATTGAAGGAAAAGGCCACCGGGCGGCGCGTGGTGCTGGCGATCAACAAGATCGACCGGGTCGAGGCGCATACGCTGCTGAAGCTGACCGAGGACATGAACGACGGGTTTCCGTTCGAGAAGACCTTCATGATCTCGGCCGAGAAGGGCTACGGGGTCGACGACCTGCGCGACTGGCTCGCGGGCGCGATGCCCGAGGGGCCATGGCTCTATCCGGAAGACCAGATCGCCGACCTGCCGATGCGGATGATCGCCGCCGAGATGACGCGCGAGAAGCTGACCCTGCGCCTGCACGAGGAACTGCCCTACCAGCTGACCGTGGAAACCGAAAGCTGGCAGGAGCGCAAGGACGGGTCGGCCCGGATCGACCAGATCGTCTATGTCGCGCGCGACGGGCACAAGGGCATCCTGCTTGGCAAGGGCGGCGAGACGATCAAGAGCGTCAGCAAGGCGTCGCGCGAGGAGCTGGAGGAGTTCCTCGGCCGCAAGGTGCACCTGTTCCTGCAGGTGAAGGTGCGCCCGAACTGGCTGGAAGAGGCGGAGCGCTATTCCGAGATGGGGCTCGATTTCCGCGACGGGGCCTGAGGCCATGGTTCGGCTGACGGCGGAGTTCTGGGTGCAGGCCTACCTCGCAAGGCTCCGGCTTGCCGACATCCCGGCCTTTGTCGTGGCGCGCGGCGATGCCACCGCGGGCGCGGTGCTGGTGAAGTGCAACACGCTTGACGGGCGGGCGGTGGCGCATCAGCGGCGCACCGACCCGATGACCGGCGAGCGGGTCTGGATGGAGCTGGCCGCCGGCCCCGAGGCCGAGGTGGACGCCGCGATCGGCCGCCAGCGCGGCTTCGACCCCGACCTGTGGGTGATCGAGGTGGAGGACCGCGCCGGGCGGCATCTTCTGGACGAGCCGGGGCTGGCGTAAGGCCGCTACCGGTCGGCGTAGCGGCCGATCGAGATCATCAGCACCCCGCCCAGCAGGAACAGCACCAGCAGCACCGCCATGTTCATCGCCACCGCGGCCGCACCCATGGCCGACAGGTCGATGAAGGGATACGGGTAGGCCCCGTCCCATGCGCCGCGCGCCATCGCATAGGCCGCATAGATCGTCGGCCAGAGGGCGAAGATCGGCAGGTCGGCGTAGGCGAGCCGGCGTTTCGGCGCGCAGGCCAGCCACCAGACCGCCATCGCGACGGGGCTGACCGTGTGCAGCCCGTGATCGGCCCACCAGCCCAGCCCGGTGAACGCGATCAGCTGCGCAAGCACGAGGTGATAGACCAGCCCGACCATCACCACCGACAGCGTCAGCGCCGCCAGCCACGGCGCGGGCACCCCGTTGCGCCGCGGGCTGGAGATCGCGGCATAGGTCACCGCCACCAGCAGATGCGTGAGGATGGTGAAGTAGCGCGACATGTCCCAGATCGTGGCCAGCGGCAGTTCGGCGCGCACCGCGTTGATGTGCACGAACTGCACGGCCACCGAGACCGCCGACAGGAGGGCGATCAGGAAGGCCGTCTGGCGGGCCTGTCGGGACAGCGCCGGGAACATGGGGCGGAGCGTGCCATGCCCCCCGCGGATGGACAAGCGCGGGCGGGCGGGCATATCTGAGGCATGGAATGGCGGGCCGAGGGTATCCTTTTGGGCGTGCGTCGGCATGGGGAACATGCCGCGATCCTCGACCTGTTCACCGCCGACCTGGGCCGGCACATGGGGGTCGTGCGCGGTGGCGCGTCGCGCAGGTTGGCGCCGCTGCTGCAGCCGGGCGCGCAGCTCGATGCCACCTGGCGCGCCCGGCTAGACGCGCATCTGGGCAGCTACACGGTCGACCTCATCCACGGTCGCGCCGCCGAGGCGATGGGCGACAGGGTGGCGCTGGCCGGGCTGTCGGCGGTCTGCGCGATGCTGTCCTTCGCGCTGCCCGAGCGCCACGCCTATCCGGCGCTCTATGCCCGGAGCAACGCCCTGCTCGACGGGCTGGGGGCCGACCGCTGGGCCGAGGCCTATCTGCTGTGGGAGCTGGCGCTGCTGGAGGAGACGGGCTTTGGCCTCGATCTATCCTCCTGCGCGGCGACGGGGGCGACGCAGGATCTGGCCTATGTCTCGCCGCGCACCGGGCGGGCGGTGTCGCGCGCCGGCGCGGGGGACTGGGCCGACCGGTTGCTGCCGCTGCCCGGCGCGTTGCGCGGCATGGCGGGCGGCGACCCGTTCGAGGTGGTGGAGGGGCTGCACACGACCGGGCATTTCCTGTCGCGGCACCTGGCGCCATCGCTGGGCGACAAGCCCCTGCCGCCCGCACGGCAACGGCTGGTGGACCTGATCGCGGCGCGCGCCGCTCAACCCCGGAGCGGGTAGACCGCGAGCGGGTCATGGACCGCGCCTTTCGACGACAGGGTGGATTGGTAGAGCGTCATGGCCTGCGCGGTGAACCCCGGCAGGTCGGGGCGCGGCCCGAGGTTTGCGGCCAGCCGGTCGCGGGCGGGGCCACTCGGGCGGCGGTTGGCGCGCATCAGCGTGACATGGGGGCGGAAGCGGCGACGCGGCAGGGCAAGGCCGGCGGAGCGGCAGAGGCCGGCGATCCGGTCGTGGAGCGCCTGCAGCGCATCGGTCCGCTCGACGGCTGCGAAGACAAGCCCGCGCTCGGTTTCGGTGAAACTGTCCAGTTCGGTGAACCGCACCTCGACCGGCGCGGCGCGAAGCGCGCTCAGAAGCTCGTGCAGATCCTCCAGCGCCGCCACCGGCGCCGCCTCCAGAAAGGCGAGGGTCAGGTGCAGGTTGTCCTCGGGCACCGGCCTGCCGAAGGGAAGCGCGGATTGCAGCCGGGTCAGCGCGGCGGCGGTGTCTTCGGGAATGTCGAGGGCGAGGAAGGCGCGCATCAGATCTCCGCCTCCGGGCGGTCCAGCACCCAGGCCTCGAACAGCGGGTCGGTCAGACGCCATTCCTTGTCCCACTGGTCGGCGAGGCCACGGCGGGCGAGCGTGCGGACATGGCTTTGGCGCGTCTGCGGGATCGGGGCGGGCTGGCCGGTCAGCGCCTCGAACCGGGCGGCGCCGGTCACGCCGAATGGATCAAGGCCGCGTTCGGCCAGGATGCGCGCCATGGCACGGTGATGGGTCTGCAGGTCCAGCCAGGTGCGGTCGAACTCCAGGTCACGGGCGAGGGCATCGGCGGTCTGATCCGCCGCCGCCGTCTCGGGCAGGTCGCGGTACTGGCCCAGCGTCATCAGCCAGCGCTGGAACACCATCGGATTGGCCCCGAAGCGGTCGAAGAATGCCTGCGCAGTGGCCGGGTCGAGGCGGCGCTGGAACACGCGGTGAAACACCGCCAACTGGTGGGCGACGAAATCGGGGCCGAGCGGCGGCAGCGTCAGCGGCGCGGCAAAGCGGTAGAGCGGCGCCTCGCGCGAGGAAAAGATGCGGTTCAGCCCGATCTGCGACGAGCCGGTGAAGACCGTCCTCAGCCCGTCCCGCCTCCGGTCGAGGGCTGTGCGCAGCCCGGCCATGATCTCGGCCCCGCCCGGCGCCGTGGCCAGTTCCTGCACCTCGTCGAGCAGCAGGAGCGCCGGTTTGGCGGGGTTCGCCATCTGGCCCAGCAGGTCGTCGAGCAGCAGCAGGTCCTCGCCCAGCCGGTCCTCGCGGCGTTCGGACAGGTCAAGCTCGATCGCGCCCGGCCCCCGGTCCGATCCGACGCGGACCTTGATCGGCGGATGGCGCAGCCAGTCGGCGACGCGGTCGGCGTAGCTGCGCGGGCGCAGCGCCTCGGTCACGGCATAGATCAGCAGGCTGAGCGGCGCGACGGAGGTCTGCCAGAAACTCGCGTAGAGCACACGGTGGCCGTAGCGGCCGGCGGCATGCGCGCCCAGATCGTGCAGCAGGAACTCCGTCTTGCCGGTACGGCGCGGGCCGAAGAGGCTCATCGCCGCGACCGGCCCACGGGTCAGCGCCGCGAAGGTATCGTGGGTGAAGGGGGTACGCGGGTAGTGCCAGTCAGGGCGGGTCATGAGCCACGATTAGCTGGAGATGACTAATTAGTCAAAGGTGGCTATTCGTGGCTCATGGCGTGAAAGGTGCGCCTGAAGCTGCACCGCCACTGTCAATGGATCACCCCAACAGGCGCCGTGCGATCACCTGCGCCTGGATCTCGGCGGCACCCTCGAAGATATTGAGGATGCGCGCATCGCACAGGATGCGGCTGATCTTGTATTCCAGCGCGAAGCCGTTGCCGCCGTGGATCTGCAGCGCGTTGTCGGCGCAGGCCCAGGCGACGCGGGCGCCCAGCAGCTTGGCCATCCCGGCCTCCAGATCGCAGCGGCGGTCGTGATCCTTTTCCCACGCCGAGAAATAGGTCAGCTGCCGGGCCACCATGATCTCCACCGCCATCATCGCCAGCTTGCTGGCCACACGCGGGAACTCGATGAGGGACTTGCCGAACTGCTTGCGATCCTCGGCGTATTTCATGCCTTCGTCGAGCGCGCCCTGCGCCACGCCGATGGCGCGGGCGGCGGTCTGGATGCGGGCGGACTCGAACGTCTGCATCAGCTGCTTGAAGCCCTGCCCTTCCTCGCCGCCCAGAAGGTTTTCACCCTTCACCGCGAAATCGTCGAAGTTGACGGTGTATTCCTTCATGCCGCGGTAGCCGAGCACCTCGATCTCGCCGCCCGAGATGCCCTCGTCGGGGAACGGGTTGGCATCGTCGCCCGGCGTCTTTTCCGCAAGGAACATCGACAGCCCGCGGTAATCGGTGGTGTCGGGCAAAGTGCGGGCCAGCACGGTCATCACATGGGTGCGCGAGGCATGGGTGATCCAGGTCTTGTTGCCCTTCAAGATCCAGTCGCCGTTGGCGTCCTTCACCGCGCGGGTGCGCAGGCTGCCAAGGTCGGAGCCGGTGTTGGGTTCGGTGAAAACAGCCGTCGGCAGGATCTCCCCGGAGGCAAGAGCGGGCAACCATTTCGCCTTCTGCGCGTCGGTGCCGCCCGCCAGGATCAGCTCGGCCGCGATCTCGGAGCGGGTGCCGAGCGAGCCGACGCCGATGTAGCCGCGCGACAGTTCCTCGGACACGACGCACATGGAGGCCTTGGACAGGCCGAAGCCGCCATGTTCCTCGGGGATGGTCAGCCCGAACACGCCCATCTCGGCCAGCTCGTCGATGATCTCCATCGGGATCAGCTGATCCTTCAGGTGCCATTCATGGGCGTGGGGCTCGACCTTGTCGACGGCGTAGCGGCGGAACTGCTCGCGGATCATCTCAAGCTCGTCGTCGAGGCCTGTGCGGCCGACGGTGATTTCGGCGCTGCGCTCGCGCATCAGGGCGACCAGGCGCATCCGGGCGGCCTGGGTGTTGCCCGACTGGGTCAGGGTCATCACCTCGGCCGACATCAGGGCGCGCTGGTCGTCCTGGGTCAGGCCCAGATCCTGCGGGCGGATGATCTCCGCCTGGTTCATCTGGATGCCGCCGTAGATCTGCCAGAGGTATTCCCCGAAGGCGATCTGCAAGATCAGCTGCTCGACCTCGCCGAACTTGCCCTGTTCGGACAAGCGCTCGGCCCAGCCCTGCATCTGCCGCAGCGATTCGACATAGGTTGCCAGCCAGGCAAGGCCGTGCGCGGCCGTCTGGTGGGCCTCCAGCGCGGCGCCGGAAATACGGCCATCGACGGTGACCATCTCGGCCACCCGCCCGCGCGCGGCGTCGAACAGAACCTCGGCGGGCGCCACGGCGGCGGCAGTCAACTGCAGAAGATCGGGAAGGATCACGGTGCTGTCGTCAATCGGGTATCCGTCACGGGGCATGTTCGATCTCCTTCGGATGGGCACACGGCACTCTCGCCTTTCGCGCACTTAGGGCGTTTGCAGGTGCAGCGCAACAAAAATACCCAGTTTGTCGCACCCGCGCAGGAAAGTGTCGCGGCACTTTTGCGATGCAGCGCCTGCGGCCCTGATCTAGACAAGGCCATCATAGGGGCAGGCCATGTTTCAGGAAACACTCGATCTCATGCCCGTCTGGGCCTTTGCCGCCGCCTGCGGCGTCACGCTGGTCGCCGGGTTCGTGAAGGGCGCCATCGGCTTCGCGATGCCGCTGGTGATGATTTCGGGCCTGTCGGTGTTCCTCGATCCGCTGGTGGCGGTGGCGGGCATCATCCTTCCGATCGTGATGTCGAACCTGTTGCAGGTCATGCGCTTTTCCTGGTCGCTGGCGGGCGAGGCCGTGCGCGAGTTCTGGCGCTACATCCTGATCGTGTGCGTGACCATCGTGATCGTGGCGCAGTTCGTGACGCTGATCCCGACGCAGGTCTTCTACCTCGTGCTGGGGATACCGGTGGTGGTCTTGTCGCTGGTCCAGTTGATCGGCGTCCGCTTTCGCATCGCGCCCGCCTGGCGCAGGGCCTCGGAATGGGGGGTGGGCTTCGTCTCGGGAGCGATCGGCGGGCTGACCGGCACCTGGGGGCCACCCACCGTCCTGTACCTGATCGCGCTTGAGACGCCGAAGGCCAAGCAACTGCTGGTGCAGGGCGTGGTCTACGGGCTCGGCTCGGTCAGCCTGCTCGTGGGGCATCTGCAGTCGGGGGTTCTGAACCCGGTCACCGCGCCATGGTCGGCAGCGCTGCTGATCCCGGCGTTCCTGGGGATGCAGGTGGGCTTCTGGATGTCGGACCGGCTGAACCCAGACGCCTTCCGCCGCGCGACGCTGATCGTGCTGGTGATCGCGGGCGCAAACCTGGTGCGACGGGGATTGATGGGATGAACGGGCATGGCGGATCTCTGCACTGGCCCGCCGTGGCGGGCAGAAAATCGTTGTCTTGCGAAGTGAATGTCGAGACAAGGTAAGTGCCGCGTCGCAGCGACCACAGCGGCACAACCGGCCGGATCAACAAAAAGGATGCCCCATGCTGAGAGTCGAGACGCTTGACGGAACGTCCCGCTACCTGACCCTGGACCGGGTACTGATCATCTACCCACATCCCGAGGACGGCATGGTGGTGCGGTTCAAGAACCATTTGGACGAGGTGCAGAACCTGCGCGCCCGGCGTTTTCAGATCATCAAGTCGGCCACGTGGTACGACTGACGCCGGTCAGGACAGGAACGCGCCGGCGCATTGTGCAAGCTCGGGCACCATCGCGGCCGGCACGACCTCGAACTCGACGCGAAACAGAAGCTCGCCCTCGTGTTCCGCCTCGAAACTCCAGGGGCCAAGCACAAGTTCGCTGTCGGTCTCGAAGCTGAACCCCACCAGCGCGGGGCCTTCACCGTCTATAGACGTGATCCAGCGCTCCACCTCGATCCCGCTGTCGGGATAGGGCGGATGGGTGATGGTGACGGTCACGGGGTCCAGAAAATCGCCCTCATGGGCTTCGACCAGCACCCCGAAGCCGATGCCGATCCGGGCCGGCACAAGCGTCGTCTCCGCCCGCATGTCGGGCAGCGTCGGCACGATGTTCACCACACCTGCCGCGGTTTCGGGCGCCTCCTCAAGCTCGACTGGCGGATCGGCGCAGTAGACGCCGTAGTTCAGGCTGGCGATTGCATCCGACCGGAACGGGTCGCGAAGATCCTGCGCCGCAACGGCACCCGCGAGCGCACAGAACCCGGCTCCGAAACGCACCGCCACTCCCGAGCGCGACACGCGCGTGTGATCCATTGCCCGCTCCAATCCGCTGTCCGGCCGGGCCCGAACGGGGCCCGGCCGTCGCAGGGTATCACGAGATGGCGGCGGCTTTCACGTCGTCGTCGATGAAGGGCACATATTGCGCGAAGTTGTCGGCGAACATCTGCACCAGCTTCTGCGCCTGCCTGTCATAGGCCTCCGGGTCGGACCAGGTGCTGCGCGGGTCAAGCAAGGTGTCGTCGACGCCCAGGCAGCTGACCGGCACGTCGAAACCGAAGTTCGGATCGCGGCGGAACTCGCCGGCCGCCAGCGACCCGTCGAGCGCCGCGGTCAGCAGCGCGCGGGTGGCGCGGATCGGCATGCGCGCGCCGGTGCCATGGGCGCCGCCGGTCCAGCCGGTGTTGACCAGCCAGCAGGTCGCGGCGTGGTCGTGCATCTTCTGCTGCAGCAGCTTGCCGTAGACCTCGGGCCGGCGCGGCATGAAGGGGGCGCCGAAACAGGTGGAAAAGGTCGGCTCTGGTTCGGTCACGCCGCGCTCGGTGCCGGCCACCTTCGAGGTGAAGCCCGACAGAAAATGATACATCGCCTGGGCGGAGCTGAGCCGCGCGATGGGCGGCAGCACGCCGAAGGCATCGCAGGTCAGCATCACGATGTTGCGCGGATGCCCGGCCATGCCGGTCATCGACGCGTTCGAGATCTCCTCGATCGGGTATGCGCAGCGCATGTTGGCGGTCAGGCTGTCGTCGTCGAAATCCAGCTCGCGGGTGTCGGGATCGAAGACCATGTTCTCGATTACGGTCGAGAACTTGCGCGTGGTCGCGTAGATCTCGGGCTCGGCCTCTTCGCGCAGGTTGATGGTCTTGGCGTAGCAGCCGCCTTCGAAGTTGAAGATGCCGGTCTCCGACCAGCCATGCTCGTCATCGCCGATCAGCGTCCGCGCGGGATCGGCCGACAGGGTGGTCTTGCCGGTGCCCGACAGGCCAAAGAAGATCGCCGCGTCGTCGGGGTTTCCGGTCGCGTGGTTGGCCGAGCAGTGCATCGCCATCACGCCCTTGCCCGGCAGGATGTAGTTGAGCAGCGAGAACACCGATTTCTTGTTCTCGCCCGCGTATTCCGTGTTGGCGATCAGGATCAGTTTCTTGTCGAAATTCATCGCGATCACCGTGTCGGTACGGCACCCGTGGCGCACCGGATCGGCCTTGAAGCTGGGGCAGTTCAGGATCGTGAACTCGGGCACGAAGCTCGCCAGCTCCTCGGCCTCGGGGCGGCGCAGCATGTGCCGGTTGAACAGCGCGTGCCAGGCCAGCTCGGTCACCATGCGGACGTTGATGCGGTGCTCCAGATCGGCCCCGCCGCGCAGATCCTGCACGAAATAGTCGCGGCCCTTCATGTGGGCCAGCATGTCGTCCTGCAGGCGGTCGAAGGCATCGGGTTGCATGGGCGCGGTGTTGTCCCACCAGATCTGGTCCTCGACCGCGGGCGTGCGGACGATGAACTTGTCCTTGGGCGAGCGGCCGGTGAACTTGCCCGTCGACACCAGAAGCGTGCCGCCGACGCCCATCTTGCCCTCGCCGCGGGCGACCGCGGCCTCCATCAGCGCCGGCTCGAGCAGATTGTAGTGAACCTCCCCCAGCCCCGTCATGCCCTGGGCTTCCAACGTCTGCGACGGGTTCACGCGTGGGGTGGTCATCTGTGGATGCTCCTGAAAATCGGTCGTGGCTGTCGTGCGGCAGTGACCTCCGCGCCATGGACCGCCTATAACATGCCGCTTTCTGCAGTGAACAGGACGGTTTCGCACAGTTAGCGCAACCATCCGGCAATTTTCTTGCGCGCGCCTTGATCCATATCACTCGATCCTGTCCGGCGACCTGTGGCAGTTTCACCACTGCTTAACCCGCCATACGGCAGTGTTTCCTCGTGATATGGTTGATTCGGAGAATAGAGATTGATTCTCGACCCCCAAATCAGGAGAATGCAGGAAAAAATTGGCAGTCGAGCAGCAACAAGGATCACGCAATGCCGAGGATCGCACTTGTCGACGACGACAGGAATATCCTGACGTCGGTCGCCATGACGCTTGAGGCCGAAGGCTTCGAGGTCGAAACCTACAACGACGGGCAGTCCGCCCTGGACGCGTTCAACCGGCGCCTGCCGGATCTGGGTGTCTTCGACATCAAGATGCCCCGCATGGACGGCATGGACCTGCTGCAGCGTCTGCGCCAGAAAAGCCGGATGCCGGTGATCTTCCTCACCTCCAAGGATGACGAGATCGACGAACTGATGGGCCTGCGCATGGGCGCCGACGATTACGTCAGAAAGCCGTTTTCGCAACGCCTGCTGGTCGAACGCATCCGGTCCATCCTGCGGCGGCAGGATGCCATCGCCTCGGATGCCGCGGGCACGCCCGAGGACAGCGCGGTGATGGTGCGCGGCGAACTGTCGATGGACCCGCTGCGCCATGCCGTGACCTGGAAGGGGCGCGACGTGTCGCTGACCGTGACCGAATTCCTGCTGCTGCAGGCGCTGGCGCAGCGCCCCGGCTTCGTGAAAAGCCGCGACCAGCTGATGGATGTGGCCTATGACGAGCAGGTTTATGTCGACGACCGCACGATCGACAGCCACATCAAGCGCCTGCGCAAGAAGATGCGCTCGGTCGATGACGATTTCTCGGCGATCGAGACACTGTATGGCATCGGCTACCGCTACAACGAAGAATAAGGCATCCGCCCCGTGCCCGCCGATCTCTCCATGACCAACCGCCGCGCCCGGGACCGCGCCGATATCGTGTTGGGCGAGGATTGGGATCGGCCGGACAGCTCGGTCGAGACGGAGCTGAAGGCGGCGCGGGCACGGCGCGGGTTGATCTCGCTCAACCGCTCGCCGCTGGCGCGCAAGATCATCCTGTTCAACATGCTGGCGATGGTCGTGCTGGTGGCCGGGGTGATGTATCTCAACCCGTTCCGCGACAGCCTCGTGGTGCAGCGCGAACGGGCGCTGGCGGTCGAGGCACAATTGATCGCCGAGGTTCTCGAGGCCAGCCTGAGCGCATCGGGGCCCGAGGATCTGGGCGGCGAGGATGGCGGCGGCGCCGCCGAGGTGCTGAGCGCGCTCAGCCTGTCGGAGGGGGTCGATGTCTTCATCTACGCCCTGCCCGGCACGCTGGTCACCTCGACCGAAAGCGTCGCGCGCAACCCGGCGCGGCCGGTGCGCGGGCTCGACAACGGGCGGCAGGATACGCTGCTGATCACGGATTTTCTCAACAGCGTCTGGTCGGGCCTTTCGGGCCTGCTGACCGGCGGCCGCGAGCCACCGCCGGGCCAGACCACGCTGGATCTGGCGCAGACACTGGTCGACCCGGCCAGCGAGGGGCTGACGGTGTTGAGCCGCGGCATGAACGGGGCCGGCACGCTCTATGCCGCGGCCACGCCGGTGTTCGGGGTCGAGGGCCAGATCGGGATCGTCGTCGTGACCACCGCCGCCGGCGAGATCGACCAGCTGGTGCGCGTCGAGCGCGAGCAGATGCTGCAGATGTTCGTCGTGGCGCTGCTGGTGTCGATCGGGCTCAGCCTCGTTCTCGCCTCGACCATCGCGCATCCGCTGGCCGACCTCGCCGCCGCCGCCGAGCTTGGCCGCGACAAGAACGCCCGCAAGATGAGCCCGACGCGCGTGCGCATTCCCGACCTGACCGGCCGCCCCGACGAGATCGGGCGTCTGTCCGGCGCGCTGCGCGGCATGGTCGGCGCGCTCTACGACCGCATCGACGCCAACGAGCAGTTCGCCGCCGACGTCAGCCACGAGATCAAGAACCCGCTGGCAAGCCTGCGCTCGGCCGTGGGCACCATGCGCGTCGCCCGCACCGAGGATCAGCGCAACCGCCTGCTCGAGGTGATCGAGCATGACGTGCAGCGGCTCGACCGGCTGGTCTCGGACATCTCCAACGCCTCGCGGCTCGACAGCGAACTGGTGAAGGAGGACGAGGAGGATTTCGACCTCATCAAGACCCTCACCAACCTGTCGCAGTATCATGGCGAGGAAGCGGCCCGGAAAGGCGTGGAGTTCATCACCGACCTGCCGCCCGAGCCGATCCGCATCTCGGGGCTGGAGGGGCGGCTGGCGCAGGTGTTCGTGAACCTGCTGTCGAACGCGATCTCGTTCTGCGACGAAGGCGACGCGGTGCGGCTCTGGACCCGGCGGCGCGAGAACCGGGTGCTGGTCGTGGTCGAGGATACCGGCCCCGGCATCCCCGAGGAGGCGCTGACCAAGGTGTTCAACCGCTTCTATTCCGAACGCCCGGTGCAGCAGTTCGGCAACCATTCGGGCCTCGGCCTCGCGATTTCCAAGCAGATCGTCGAGGCGCATGGCGGCGTCATCTGGGCCGAGAACATCCGCCCCACGGCCGCCGATGCCACGTCGGAGCCTCTGGGCGCGCGCTTCGTCGTCGGCCTGCCGATCTGAGCCGGGGCCGCGCCCCCGTGTCCGCCGATCCTGCCCCCGAACCGATCACGCACTGGGCCGCGGGCCGCGACGGCGCCGCGATCTGGCTGAACGCCAGCGGCGTGGCTGTGGGCGGCCGGGGCATCTTGATCCTGGGCGTGCCGGGGTCGGGCAAATCGGCATTGGCGCTGGAACTGCTGGCCTATGGGGCGCGGCTGATCGCCGATGACGGGCTCTGGCTCGATCCGGGCGCTTCGCCGACCCTCCGCCGCCGCCCGCATTCCCCCGACCTGATCGAGGCGCGCGGCATCGGCCTGATCCGCGCGGGTGACCCGCAGGCCGAGGCGCCGCTTGCGCTTGCCGTCGATCTCGACCGGGCAGAGCCCGTCCGCCTGCCGCCGCGACGCTTGGTCGCGATCGGGGACAGCCTGTGCCCGTTGATCCTCGGCGCCGGACAGCCGACCTTGGCGGCTGCCCTCACCCTCATGGCGCGGCACGGTCGCGCCGAGGTCTGACCCCCAGGAGTTCCATGTCGAGCGACGCCAGCCATCCTGCGGACGACAGCGCCGCCGCCCGGGTGGTGTTCGTCACCGGCCCCTCGGGCGCCGGGCGTACCACCGCGATCAACGCGCTGGAGGATCTGGGGTTCGAAGCCATCGACAACATGCCGCTTGGCCTTCTGCCCCGGCTGCTCGAAGGGCCGGTGCCCGACCGGCCCATGGCGCTTGGCATCGACGCGCGCAACCGCGATTACTCCGCGGCAGGGCTGGTCGGCGCCTACGAACGGCTGGCGGCAACGCCGGGGCGTGCGCCCGACCTGCTCTACCTCGATTGCGCCGCCGACGTGCTGCAACGCCGGTATTCGGAAACCCGCCGCCGCCATCCCATCGCGCCCGATGCCGACCCGGCACAGGGGATCGCGCAGGAACTGGCGCTGCTGGGGCCGGTGCGGGCCAGCGCCACGGTGCTGATCGACACCTCGACGCTCACCCCGCACGACCTGCGCGCCGAGGTGACGCGGCTGTTCGCGCCCGAGGGGGCCGGCCGGCTGGCGGTTACCGTCACCTCATTCTCGTACCGGCGCGGCCTGCCCACCGGCGCCGATCTCGTGTTCGACTGCCGGTTCCTGCGCAACCCGCACTGGGATGCCGCCCTGCGCGCCGAGGACGGGCGGGCGCCCCAGGTCCAGGGCTACATCGCCGCCGACCCCCGTTTCGCCGCCTTTCGCGACAAAGTGATCGAGATGACCGACCTGCTGCTTCCGGCGTTCCAGGGCGAGGGCAAGAGCCACCTGACCATCGCCTTCGGATGCACCGGCGGGCAACACCGGTCGGTCGCGATGACCGAAATCCTGTCGGCCCATCTTGCGGAAACGGGATGGCCCGTGTCTAAAAGGCACAGGGAAGTGGAACAGCGACGCGCAGCCGGGACGGGCGTGGAGCCAGAGAGGCCAGAGGCAAACAAGACGTGATCGGCATCGTGATCGTTGCCCACGGGGGGCTTGCCCCCGAGCTGAAACGGGCGGCGGAACACGTCGTCGGCCAGCAGGCGGCGATGATCGCCATCTCGATCGGTCCCGACGACGACCGTGGCGCGCGCACCCGCGAGATCTGCGATGCCGCCGACGCGGTCGATGACGGCTCGGGCGTGGTGGTTGTGACCGACATGTACGGCGGCTCCCCTTCCAACCTGTCGCTGACCGCCTGCCGCCCCCGCAACCGCAAGATCCTGACCGGGGTGAACCTTCCGATGCTGATCAAGCTGGCCAAGTCGCGCGACCTGAACGTGGACGAGGCCGTTTCGCGCGCGGCCGAGGCGGGACGCCGCTACATCAACAGTTTCGACGGAGCACCCTGAGCCCCATGTCCGACCAGAGCGTGACCCGCCACCTCGACATCGTGAACGTGAAGGGCCTGCACGCGCGCGCCTCGGCGCGTTTCGTCGAGGTGGTCGAAGCGCATGACGCAAAGGCCACCGTGCGCCGCGACGGGTTGAGCGCCGCGGGCGACTCGATCATGGGCCTTTTGATGTTGGCAGCCTCCATGGGAACCTCTATTGAGGTCGAAACCACCGGGCCCGAGGCTGAACGACTGGCCGACGCGCTTGCAACGCTCGTGGCCGACCGTTTCGGCGAAGGCAACTGACCGGACAGACGACGGCAACCGACCGGATGGGACGAGGGCGCGTGACGGATACAAGTTCCCGCAATATTGCCAGACCGCGCCCAGCGCTGCGCACGGGCCCCGACCGGGTCTACGACCGGCGCAGCCTGACCTACGCCAACAGTTTTCCGAATTTCTGGACCCGCCACACGATCAAGGCGATCGAATGGGCGACCGGCAAGCTGACCATCATCCGCCGCGTGCGCCAGTTCGAGAAGCTGGGCGAGTTCACCGGGCAGGCCTTCTGGCCCGCGACCATGCGGGTGATGGGGATCGACCTGCAGACCCCGGCGCACCAGCTGGCGCGCATCCCGACCGAAGGGCCGGTGGTGTTCGTGGCCAATCACCCGCACGGGCTGGTGGATGGCATGATCCTGGCCGACCTGATCGGGCGGCGGCGGCTCGACTACCGCATCCTCACCCGCGCCCTGCTGACCGGCCTCGATGAAAGCGCCTCGGGCTACATGATCCCGGTGCCGTTTCCGCATGAACCCGACGCGCAGGAAAAGATGCTGCAGATGCGAGCGACCGCCATGGCGCATCTGGAACAGAAGGGCCTGATCGCGCTGTTCCCCTCGGGTGCCGTGGCCGCATCGGAGACGATGTTCGGGCCAGCGGTCGAGGGGGAATGGAACGTCTTCACCGCCAAGATGATCCGCAAATCCGGCGCCACAATCGTGCCGTGCTACTTCACCGGCACCAATTCACGCTGGTACCAGATCGCCAATCGGATCTCGCCAATCCTCCGGCAGGGGCTGCTGATCCACGAGGTCGTGCACAGCTTCGACAAGCCGCAGGCGCCTATCATCGGCAACCCGATCACCCCCGACCAGTGGGAAGACCGGATCGAACGCCCGCGCGACTTCATGGCCTGGCTGCGTGCGCGCACGCTGGCGTTGAAGGACGATCCTGATCAGGTCTGACCGGCAGGCTCACCGGGTCGGCACCGGCTCGTCGCCGCGATAATCGTAGAATCCGCGCTGGGTCTTGCGGCCCAGCCACCCGGCCTCGACATATTTCGTCAGCAGCGGACAGGGGCGGTACTTGGTGTCGGCCAGCCCGTCGTGCAGCACGTTCATGATCGCAAGGCAGGTGTCGAGCCCGATGAAATCCGCCAGCTCCAGCGGCCCCATCGGATGGTTCGTGCCCAGCTTCATCGCCATGTCGATGGAGGTGACGTTTCCGACCCCTTCGTAGAGCGTGTAGACCGCTTCGTTGATCGTCGGCATCAGGATGCGGTTGACGATGAAGCCCGGAAAATCCTCGGCGGTGGAGGCGGTCTTGCCCAGCCTGTCGACGACCGACTTGCAGGCCTTGAACGTCTCCTCGTCGGTGGCGATGCCGCGGATCAGCTCCACCAGCTGCATCACCGGCACCGGGTTCATGAAGTGGAAGCCCATGAATTTCTCGGGCCGATCAGTGCGGCTGGCCAGGCGCGTGATCGAGATCGAGGAGGTGTTCGAGGTCAGGATCGTGCCGGGCTTCAGATGCGGCAGCAGATCCTCGAAGATCGCCTGCTTCACCGTCTCGCGCTCGGTCGCGGCCTCGATGATCAGGTCGCAACGGCCCACTTCGGTCAGCGTCGTCGTGGTTGTGATCCGCGCCATCGCCGCGTCCATGTCGGCCTGCGTCACCTTTCCGCGGCTGACCTGGCGGGCGATGTTGCGGTCGATCAGCGCCATGGCCTTGCTCAACGCGTCGGCGCTGATGTCGGTCATCGTCACGTCGTAGCCTGCCAGCGCGCAGACATGGGCGATGCCGTTGCCCATCTGGCCCGCACCCACCACACCGATCGAAGAAATTTCCATGTCTGCCTCTCGCGGTCCGCGTATTTCGCGCACCATAGGCGCGGGCGGTGGGGCGAGACAAGCCTGCCCCGTCACGACCCGATTGCCGGGTTTTTGCGGGCTGACCCCTGAAATTTATCATAAAATTAACGGCTTAGGGTTTCCGAAACCCCTGCGGACCAGAGTCCCTGCCGGGTGAGTCTTGAATTCGGTGGGAGCGAAGGGGACATGAGTTTCGAACACAGGGGCCATTTGCCCCTCGATTACGATCCGGTGGTGTATCCCGGATCGGTCCTGCGGTTCCGTGGGCCGGGCCATGGGCTCGAGGCGCCCTATGTGCTGTGCCTCGGCGGGTCCGAGACATTCGGGCGGTTCATCCATGCGCCCTACGCCGCGCAGCTGCATGCGGTGCTGCCGTGCGATGTCATCAACATGGGCGTGATGAATGCCGGGCTCGACGTGATCTTGCATGACGCGGCGATCAACGGCGCGTTGCGCGGGGCCAGCGCCGTGGTGCTGCAGATCACCGGGGCGCACAACATGACCAACCGGTTCTATTCGGTCCACCGGCGCCGCAACGACCGCTTCGTCAAGGCCGCGACGATGCTGCGGACGCTCTACCGCGACGTCGATTTCACCGAGTTTCATTTCACGCGCCATCTGCTGACGCATCTCAGGGCGCTGTCGAAGGATCGGTTCGGCGTGGTCGAGCTTGAACTGCGCACCGCCTGGGTGGCGCGGATGAAGGCGTTCCTCGACCGCAGCCCGGTACCGGTGCATCTGCTGTGGCTGTCGCGCCGCCATCCCGACGAGCCGCCGGCCGGGGCGACGACGCGGCTGGGGGCGGACCCGCTGTTCGTCACCGCCGGGATGCTGGCCGAAGTGGCCGGCCACGCCGCCTCTCTCAGCGTCGCGGTTCCGCCCGGCACGGGCGCGCCCGGCGGCACGCGCGGCATGTACTTCGGGGCGCGGGAAGAGGCTGCGGCCCGTGCCCTGCCGGGTCCGGAAAGCCACGATATGGCCGCGCGCCTGCTGCAACCCCTGCTGGCGTGACACGAAAATCGCCCCGGGCCGGTCGGCCGCGGGGCGATCATCCGCTCTCGCAAAGGCAAGCTCAGAGCTTGGAGGTCAGCTCCGGCACGATCTCGAACAGGTCGCCCACCAGACCGTAGTCGGCGACCTGGAAGATCGGGGCCTCCTCGTCCTTGTTGATCGCGACGATGATCTTGCTGTCCTTCATGCCGGCCAGGTGCTGGATCGCGCCCGAGATGCCGACGGCGATGTAAAGGGTCGGCGCCACGACCTTGCCCGTCTGGCCCACCTGCCAGTCGTTCGGCGCGTAGCCGCTGTCGACCGCCGCGCGCGAGGCGCCGACGGCGGCGCCCAGCTTGTCGGCCAGCTTCTCGATCATGGCGAACTGCTCTTCCGACCCGAGGCCGCGCCCGCCCGACACGACGATGCCCGCACTGGTCAACTCGGGCCGGTCCGAGGCCGCGACCTTGTCCTCGACCCAGGAGGACAGGCCCGAGGCTGCGGGCGCGTCGACCATGGAAACCGGGGCGGAATTGCCGGTGCCGGCCAGATCGAAGCTGGTGGTGCGGATGGTCACGACCTTGGTGGCATCGGAGGATTTCACCGTCTGCACAGCATTGCCGGCATAGATCGGGCGCTCGAACGTGTCGGCGTCGACGATCCCCGACGCGTCCGAGACGATCATCACGTCAAGCAGCGCCGCGACGCGGGGCATGATGTTCTTGGCGTCGGTCGTGGCCGGCGCGCAGATGTGGCTGTAGTCACCGGCCAGCGAGACGATCAGGTCCGCCGTGGCTTCGGCCAGCCGGTGGCCCAGGCTCTCGCCCTCGGCGCACAGCACCTTTGCCACGCCGTCGATGGTCGCCGCGGTGTCTGCCGCTGCCTTGGCCGAGGCGCCGGCGCACAGCACCGTGACCTCGCCCAGCTTCGCCGCCGCCGTCACCGCCTTGGCGGTCGCGTCCATGTTCAGTTCGCCCGAAGTCACCTCGGCCAGAAGAAGAACCGCCATCAGATCACCCCCGCTTCGTTCTTGAGTTTCTCGATCAGCTCGTCGACCGAACCCACCTTGACGCCGGCCTTGCGGGTCTCGGGTTCGGTGGTCTTCACGACGCTGAGCCGGGGCGTCACGTCGACGCCGTAGTCGGCGGCGGTCTTTTCATCGAGCTGCTTCTTCTTCGCCTTCATGATGTTCGGCAGCGAGGCGTAGCGGGGCTCGTTCAGGCGCAGGTCAACCGTCACGATGGCGGGCATCGCCACCTTGATCGTCTGCAACCCGCCATCGACCTCGCGCGTGACCACGGCGCTGTCGCCGTCGATGGCCAGCTCCGAGGCGAAGGTCGCCTGAGACCATCCCAGCAGCGCCGAGAGCATCTGCCCGGTCGCGTTCATGTCGTTGTCGATCGCCTGCTTGCCGCAGATCACGAGGCCCGGCGCCTCCTCCTCCACGATCCTGGCAAGGATCTTGGCCACGGCCAGCGGTTCGATATCCTGGTGCACGTCCTCGGAGGCGATGACGAGGATGGCGCGATCCGCGCCCATGGCCAGCGCCGTCCGCAGCGTTTCCTGCGCCTGCTTCACCCCGATGGAGACGGCGATGACCTCTTCGGCCAGGCCCTTTTCCTTCAGGCGGATGGCCTCTTCCACGGCGATCTCGTCGAAGGGGTTCATCGACATCTTCACATTGGCGAGATCGACACCGGACCCGTCCGCCTTCACACGGACCTTCACGTTGTAGTCGATCACGCGTTTGACCGGCACAAGAACCTTCATCGCGTCTCTCCTCTTCTTCGGCGCTGGTGGCGCCGCACGACCCTTTGGCCGAGAATTAGTGCGTCAGGCTGGGCAATGACAGGCCAAAATCGACGCGGGCCGCGCGGGACGCGGCGTCAGACCACGTTTGCCCGCGCCCATAATTCCGCGGCGATGGCCGCGTAGCAGGCCAGCGAGCCCAGAAAGACGAAGACGTGCCAGATCGTGTTGTGAAACGGCAACCGGTGCCACAGCAGGAACGCGATGCCGCCCGAATAGGTCAGCCCACCGGCCACCAGCAGCCAGAAGCCCAGCGGGCTGAGCCCCGACACCAGCGGCCCGCCCCAGACCGCGCCGGCCCAGCCAAGCCCGAGGTAAAGCGGAATGGCGAGCCAGCCGAACCGGCTGGTGAACAGGATCAGCGCCGCCCCCACGGCTGCGACCGACCAGATCCCCGCCAGAAACCCGGCCTGACCGGCGGCCAGCGCCGCGAAAGCGGTATAGGTGCCGGCGATCTTGAAATAGATCGCCGACTGGTCCAGCCGGCGCAGCCGGTCGACCCAGGCGGGGCGCTGCAACAGGTTGTAGGCGGCCGACGCGCTCCACATCGCAAGGCCGGTGGCGAAGTAGATCGCCAAGGCTGCGATCACGCCGGGCTCCCCGATCCAGATCGCGGCAAGCACGATCAGCAGCGGGCCGCCGATCAACGCCGCACCGATCCCCGAGGCATGCACGATCGCATCCGAGATGTATTCGGCGCGCGTATAGGGCCTGGTTCCTGCGATGCGAGTCATTCTCGAAACTGTAGCCCGAAACGGTTGACCCGCAACATTAACGCTAGGTCACAGCGCCTTGCGTGCGCGCAAAGCCGCCGAGATGGTGCCATCGTCAAGGTAATCCAGCTCGCCCCCGATCGGCACGCCCTGCGCCAGCGAGGTCACGGAAACCCCAGTGCCCGCGAGACTGTCGGAAATGTAATGCGCCGTCGTCTGCCCGTCGACGGTGGCGTTCAGCGCCAGGATCACCTCGGTCACGCCCTCGGTCGTGACCCGGTCGATCAGCCGGGGAATGCGCAGATCCTCGGGCCCGACATCGTCGAGCGCCGACAGCGTGCCCCCCAGAACATGGTAGCGCCCGGCGAAGGATTGCCCGCGTTCCATCGCCCAGAGGTCGGCCACATCCTCCACCACGCAGATCTGCCCGTTCGCCCGCCTGTCATCGAGGCAGATCGGGCACAGATCGCCGGTACCGATGTTGCCGCAGTTGAGGCAGTCGCGCGCGGTGTCGGCCACGCGCATCATCACCTCGGCCAGCGGGCGCATCAGCTGCCCGCGCTTCTTGATCAGCTGCAGAACCGCACGCCGTGCCGACCGGGGGCCAAGCCCCGGCAGGCGGGCCATGATCTCGATCAGGGCCTCGATATCCCTGGGCGCTTCGGCCAAGGCTCAGAACGGCAGCTTCATGCCCGGCGGCAGTCCCATGCCCTCGGTCAGCTTGCCCATCTCCTCCTGGCTCTTTTCCTGGGCCCGCGATTGCGCGTCCTTGATGGCAGCAAGGATGAGATCCTCGACCACTTCCTTGTCGTCCTGGTTGAAGATCGACGGGTCGATGTCGAGCGCCGTAAGCTCTCCCTTTGCGGTCGCAGTCGCCTTGACCAGCCCTGCCCCGGATTCGCCGGTGACGGTGATGGACGCGAGGCTTTCCTGCATCTCGGCCATCTTGGTCTGCATCTCCTGCGCCTGTTTCATGATCTTGGCCATGTCGCCAAGACCGCCCAAACCTTTCAGCATCCTGTCACTCTCCATGTGTCATTCATCATCGAACGGGTCCCAATCCTCGGGCATGTCCTCGGGGTCGGGCATGTCGGGCAGCGCCTCGGCCTCGGCCTGCGCCAGCAGTTCGGCGCGGGTGCGAACCCTGGCGATGCGGGCCTGCGGAAAGGCGGCCTTCACCGCCTGCAACAGCGGGTGGCGTTCCAGATCGGCCTCCATCGCGCTGCGATCGGCCTGTTCGGCCTCGGCGATGGTGGGCGCACCGCCGCCGTTGGCGATCGAGATCGCCCAGCGCGTGCCGGTGGCCAGGTGCAAGGCGCGGCCCAGACGCTGCGCCAGATCGGTCGGCGCGGTGTCGGTCGGCTGAAACTCGATGCGACCCGGCGCGTAGCTGACAAGGCGCAGACAGGTCTTGACCTCGACCAGCAGCTTGATGTCGCGCGCGGCCTCGATCAGCGCGACGACGCTGGGAAAACTCGGATAAAGCGACAGGTCGGGCCCCGGTTCGGGTTGCAGCGCGGCCTGCGCGCCACCGCCGCTGCCACGCGGCATCGGGGCCTGCGCCCGGGGCGCATGCACCGGGCCATTGCCGCCCAAGGGGCGCGCGGGGGCGGCGGCGCCAACGGGTGCAGGCGTCGATTGCAGCTTTTTCACCAGATCGCCGGGTGTCGGCAGATCGGCCACATGGGTCAGGCGGATCACCGCCATTTCGGCCGCCATCATCGCGTTGGGCGACAGGCTGACTTCTTCCAGCGCCTTCAGCAGCATCTGCCACATCCGCGTCAGCACCCGCATCGGCAACCGGTCGGCGAGCGAGCGGCCGCGCGCGCGTTCCTCGGGCGCGATGGTGGGGTCTTCGGCGGCCTCGGGCGTGATCTTGATGACACTCAGCCAATGCGTGATCTCGGCCAGGTCGCGCAGCACCGCCACCGGGTCGGCGCCATCGGCGTATTGCGCCCCCAGTTCCGACAGCGCCCCGGCGGCGTCGCCGCCCATGATCGCCTCGAACAGGTCGAGCACCCGGCCCCGGTCCGCCAGACCCAGCATCGCGCGCACCTGATCGGCGGTCGTTTCGCCCGCGCCGTGGGCGATGGCCTGATCCAACAGGCTCATGGCGTCGCGCACCGATCCTTCGGCGGCGCGGGTGATCAGCGCCAGCGCATCCTCGGCGATCTGCGCGTTTTCCTGCGCCGCGATCTTGTGCAGATGCGCGATCATCACCTCGGGTTCGATCCGGCGCAGGTCGAAGCGCTGGCAGCGCGACAGGACCGTGACCGGCACCTTGCGGATTTCGGTCGTGGCGAACAGGAATTTCACATGCGGCGGCGGTTCCTCCAGCGTCTTGAGCAGCGCGTTGAACGCGCTGGTCGACAGCATGTGGACCTCGTCGATGATGAAGATCTTGTAGCGCGCCTGGGCCGCGCGGTAGCTGACCGTCTCGATGATCGCGTCGCGGATGTTCTGCACGCCGGTGTTCGACGCCGCGTCCATTTCCATCACGTCGACATGGCGGCCCTCGGTGATCGCGACGCAGTTCTGACAGACCCCGCACGGGTCGGTCGTGGGGCCGCCCTGCCCGTCCTGGCCGATGCAGTTCAGCCCCTTGGCGATGATGCGGGCCGTGGTGGTCTTGCCGGTGCCGCGGATGCCCGTCAGCATGAAGGCCTGCGCGATCCGGTCGGCGGCGAAGGCGTTCTTCAGCGTGCGGACCATGGCATCCTGGCCGATCAGGTCGGCAAAGGTCGCCGGGCGGTATTTCCGCGCCAGAACCTGATAGCCGGTGTCGGGGGTGTCGGTCATGTCGCCTCGGGCCTTTGGATCGCATCTGACCCTAGTGAAGCGCCGCCGCAAGGTCCATGGTGAAGCGAGGGCCGGGCGCGCTAGCTTTGCCGTGAATGGCCGAGGTGCAGATGAGCGAACATACCCCCCACCCGTTCTTGCTGAAGGCGATGACGCTGTTCTTCTGGACGATGTCGGGCGCGGCCCTGCTGTTCTGGATCGGCGGTGTGATCTGGCCGGGCGGGCTGCGTGGGCTGATGGCCGCGCTCGGCCCCGGGGCCGTGGCGCTGTTCGGCGCGCTGCACATCCCGGCGGCGATCACGGGGGTGTTGCTGTGGCAATGGCTGCGCCACGGCCTGCCGCCGCGCAAGCGGGTGCTGCTGGAGGGGGCGGCGCTCTACTTCGGGTTGGCGGTGCTGTTCGGGATCTTCCTGAACTACCTGCTGGTCTCGGCGATGGGATCGGTGGTCAATCCGGCGATGCCGGGCGGGTGACGAGGGGGGCGGGCCTGGCCGCTGCCCGCAGGTTGACTTTGGTCGCGCGACCGGGACGACTGACGCCATGCAATTGCCCCGCGCGACCATCTGGACAGTGTTCATCATCTGGTGCCTCGCCATGGGCCTTTCGATCGTCGCGATGGGCGCGGAACCCACCGGCAGCGGCTTTACCCGCGGCCTGAACCGGATCTCCGGGTTTCTCGGCTGGCAGATGGCCGCGGCCGTGATGGCGCTGGCGCTTTGGATCGGGGTGCGGCCCCTGCCGCGCGGCGACATGTTGCGCCGGCTCGGCCGCGTGCCGGGATGGTGGGCGGTGGCCCTGGTGCTGCTGGTCGCGGGATGGATCGCCGTGGGCAATCTCGGGTCCGAGTTTTCGGGCCGGACCGCTGCACCGGCGACCCCGCCGGGGCCGACGACCGCACCGACGGATACGCAATAGCACACGCCCAAAGGGAAGCGCGCGGTCTGGGCCGCGCGCGGTGCGGTGACCCTGCCGGGCCTTGCAAGGCATGCTTGCCCCGGAACCGCTTCGCGGAACGAGGGGTAAGTGAGAGGCTGGACAACGACCCAAGCGAGGCTCGTTACGGCTGCTTCCTTCCGGACCTGACCGGGTTGGCGAGGTGCCTGCCCGCGCCAACCTCTCAAGCGTCACTTAGGAAATTCGCGGGCGGCACGCAAGGGCCGTGGATCACATCGGGCTGCGTTCGGCCCAGCCCGCAAAGATCCGCTCCAGAAACACCACGAAGTAGAACAGCACGATGCCGAGCGCGGCCAGCGCGAACAGCACGGCGAACATCAGCGGGTAGTCGGCGCTGATCCGCCCCGAGTCGAACAGATCGCCAAGGCCACGGCCATGGGGCGACACGATCTCCATCAGGTTGGTGCCGATGAAGGCCAGCGTCACCGCCACTTTCAGCGCGCCGAAGAACTCCGGCAGGGTCTTGGGCAACGCGATCTTCCAGAAGATCGTGACGTTCGACGCGCCAAGCGAGCGCAGGATGTCGCGGTATTCCGGCTCCAGCGTGCTGAGCCCGATGGAAACCGAGACGGCGATGGGAAAGAACGAGATCATGAAGGCGATCATGACCGTGTTGAAATCGTGCTGGCCCACGAACATCAGCGCCACGATGGGCACCACGGTGGCCTTGGGAATGGCGTTGAAGCCAACGAGGATCGGGTAGAGCCCTTCGCGCGCGAAACGGGAAAAGCCCATGATCATCCCGACCAGCGTGCCGAAGACGACAGCGAGGCCCAGACCAGCAACCGTGCGCCACAGCGTTTCCCAGGACTTGATCAGGAACAGGTCCCAGAACCGGATGTAACGCGGGATCAGGTCCGAGGGGCTGGCCATACGGTAATCGGGCAACTGGTTGTACCAGACCGCCCATTCCCACAGCGCAAGGATGCCGACGATGAACAGAGTCGGCGCGAGGATCTTGCGGGTCGTGTCGTTCATGCCCGTGCCTCGGCCCGATGGGTGTGGTCGTCGGCGGGCGCGTCCGCCTCGGTCGCGCGGCCCTGGGCGACCTGGATCTGGTGGCGCAGCGTCGCCAGCATGCTGACGGCTTGCGGCGAATAGAGATCGTCGAGCGTGCGGGTGCCGGGAATGTCCACATCCAGCACGAATTGCGCATGCGCCGGGCGGCCCGACATCACCAGCACCTGGTCGGCCAGAAACACGCTCTCGCGCAGGTCATGGGTGATGAGCAGGCAGGTGAACGGCTCCTCCCGCCGCAGGTCGTGCATGGTGCACCACAGATCCTCGCGGGTGAAGGCGTCGAGCGCGCCGAAGGGTTCGTCAAGGATGAGCACATCGGGCTTGTGGATGATCGAGCGGCACAGGCTGGCGCGCTGGCGCATCCCGCCCGACAGTTCCGACGGGCGCTTGTCCGCATAGCCGGTCAGGCCCACCAGCTCCAGCAGGTGATGCGCGCGCTCGGTCGCCTCGGCCCTGGACATCGGCGATTTCACGATTTCCATAGGCAGCAGGATGTTTTGCAGGATCGTGCGCCACTCCAGCAGCACCGGATTCTGGAACGCCATGCCCACCGTCGGGCGCGGCGAGGTCACCAGCTTGGAATGGAGCCAGACCTGCCCCTCGTCCGGCTTCATCAGGCCCGACACCAGCCGCGTCAGCGTGGACTTGCCGCAGCCCGAGGGGCCGACCACCGCGCAGAAGCTGTTCTTCGGCACCTTCATCGACAGGTTGTCGAGCACCGGCAGCGGCCCCGTCTTGGTCCGGTAGGCGTGGGTCACCTCACGCAACTCGATCATGTAGGGGGCGTCGGCCATGGCGATCTTTCGTAGGATACAGGCGCGGGGCCGCAGCACCTGCGGCCCCGGCGGGCAAGAACGCTCAGCGCAGGATCACTCGGGGGCGACCATCAGCACCTCGGCCTCGGGCAGGTAGGCGTCGGTGAAGTAGAGCGACGTGTCGGGCTCGTTCTGGAACTCGTAGACGAGGCGCATCTGCTCGATCGCGGTGGCCATGCGGTCGGCGTCGATGTTGCCCATGCCGTTTTCCTGCACATAGGGCGTGAGGATGTTCGCATCGAGCGCCAGTTCCAGACGGCGGGTTTCCAGCTCCACGTCGCCTGCCGGGTTGCGGTCGATCACCGCGGCGGCGCCGGCGGCCGGGTCGGCGGCGGAATCGGCCACACCCAGCGCGATGGCCCTGAGCGCACCGGTCACGGCCTCGGGGTTGGCTTCCGCGAAGTCGGTGTTCACGATGACCGCGTTGCCATAGAGCGCCACGCCGTGATCGGCGAACAGGATCGTGGTCAGGTCATCCTCGGGCACGCCCAGCCGGGTCAGCGACAGGTAGGCGGAGAAGTTGAAACCGGTGACGCTGTCCACGTTGCCCTCGGCCAGCATCGGCTCGCGGGT
>Ga0008835_100189_pt1 | contig 76138 bp, 76 predicted proteins | sample HotLakConsoUCCRE_FD_62215 | JGI IMG/M metagenome (GOLD analysis project Ga0008835, IMG submission 62215) | Hypersaline microbial mat communities from Hot Lake, Washington, USA - Hot Lake Consortium UCC-RE (Hybrid Assembly) ... | reverse complement strand
TCGCTCGCCTCAAGGACTGGCGCCGGATCGCCACCCGCTACGACAGATGCGGCGAGCTCTTCCTCTCCGCCATCTGTATCGCAGCGACCGTCATATTCTGGTTGTGAGTCCTGACCCTAGGGGGAATGGGACTGTCACCAATGAAGGCGAGATCCGCACCTTTGGCGATTTTTCCACAGGGATCTATCACGATGCAGGCATCGCCCAGATTACCAACGACGGCCTGATCGAGACCGTTGGGGCCGAGGCAAACGGAATTGCAGTCGCGAGCGATGGCGCAAGGGTGACGAACGGCGGCATGATTTCAACGGAAGGAGCAGATTCCGGCGCGATCGCCATTTTCGGAGATAACGCCGCAATTTCCAATTCGGGAACGATCCTGACCACCGGTGCCGGAGATGCGAACGGAATGTCTCTCGTAGGCAGTGGCTCGATCACGAACTCCGGGCGGATCACGACCACAAGTCCGAACAGCTGGGCAATCATTGCTGATTTTGGCGCAGTTGACATCATCAACAGTGGCCTGATCGCGGGCAGTGGCGGCATCGTCACCCGTCACACCGATGCCACGATCCTGAACAGTGGGGCCATCGTGTTGTCATCCGACAGAACCGGAATTCTGGCCAACGGCGACCAGACCGATATCGTGAACACCGGCGTCATCCGCTCGACAGCTGCCTTTGCCACCGGCATCTTTGCCGATGGCAATAACGTCACAATCCGGAACTCCGGCCAGATCTTCATGGAGGGCGGAACGGCGGTCGAGATGGATGTGGGGTTGCAGACGCTGATCCTCGACGCAGGATCCATCGTGGTGGGCGATCTGGTGGTGAACAACGGCGGGTTCGAGTCGACCGTCGATGTGCGCCTGCCGAACGCGGCTTTGTCGTTCAGCGGTCTGCCGGAGTTCTTCGAGACCGATGGCCGTCCGTCCCTGCTTGATGGCGACACGCTGCATGTCTTCGACCCGGCGCATTTCGCGGCGCTCGACCGGGCGACCGCGGACGTGCTCGAGGGCGTCGATCTTGCCCTGTCCGGCCCGCGGCAGGGTCACGGTCAGGGCTATGAAGGATGGGCCACGGGCTATGTCACCGGCAACCGGTCGGAGGCCAGCGCCGGGCTGGTCGTCGGCGGCACCTGGCACCTGTCCGCCGACCGGCGGGTAGACGCGTTTCTTGGCACCCTCGACCACGGCCATGAGAGCGATTTCTCAACCACCGAGATCGACACCCGGGGCCTCTTCGCGGGCCTTGGCTATTCGGGCGAGGTGGGGCGGCTTTCCTTCCGCACTGCCGCCTTCGTCGGGCGCGCCGACCATGACAGCATCCGCCGCGTCGCCGACAACACCGTCTCGACCGGCATCAGCGAGGCGCGCGCCGCGTTCTCCAGTGACGTCTTCGGCCTGTCGATGACCGTCGCCACCGAAACCGAGTGGCGCGACATGACGCTCCGCCCCAGCGTCCGCCTGCGCTACCTGCGGCAAGACAGCGATGCCTTTGCAGAAAGCGGATCGAACTCGGACCTGACCGTCGCCGCCCGGACGTCGGAGCGGCTGGACCTGCGCGCGATGCTGGAAATGGACCTCGCGCCGCGCCAGACCGCGCTGGGGCAGATGGATCTGTCGATCTTCGGTGGCCTCGATGTCGTCACGACATCGGGCGATCGGATGTCGGCCGAGGTCGTGGGCCTGCCGATCAGCTTTGCGCCCCAGGACCGGGGCACAGAGGTTGGCGCCTTCATCGGGGCCGCGGCCGATTTCACGATGGGCGACGGCGCGACCCTGTCCCTGCACGGCGAGATCGGCAGCGGGATCGGCGATGGCGTGTCCGGGCGTCTTGGCGCGAGCTACGTGTTCCGGTTCTGAGTCAATGCGAGGCGCTCAGGTCATGGCACCTTGGATCGCAGCGGATAGGCGGCCGCGATCATCGTGGCCTGCACCGCCTCGTAAAGCCGGCGTCAGGCCGCCTCGACCTCGGGCGTGAACCTTTTGCCAAAGGCGCGTCTCCAGCATCGCCATCAATGCGGTGCCGACCGGCGCGTAATGCTCGGGCCGCACGCCATAGGCGGTGTGCCGCAGTGCAAGGTCTTCAAGGATCGGCCTGAGCAGACCCCAGTTGTCCAGATCGTTCATGACAACGCGCAGGGTGTCGATCAGTTTGATGGCCTGGCGCGCAGGATCGGCCACGAACAGCTGCCGCGTCTCGGGCGCATGGTGAAAGAGCGAAGCGTAGAAGGCCGCTCCAGCCGTGGCGGGGTCGCTTTGCACGATGCCGAAGCTGCGTCGAAGGATCGTCATCTCCTGCGGTGACATCTGCATGATACGCTGTCCTGTCGCCTCGCGCGCGGGGCTTGCCGACGTTTCGGCGGCGGGCATCACCGAGAATGGCCAGGACGGCGGCTTCATGCAGGGCCATGGTGAGCCCGGGATGATGATGCAACGCGGGGGGCATGGACCGATGGGTATGGGCAATCTGGCCGAAAACCCGGTCTACCAGTCATTCGATGCGGATGCGGACGGAACGGTCTTCACGACCGAGCTTGAGGCGGGCCTCGCTTCGCTGTTGGGCGAGCATGATGCCGACGGAAGAGGCGCGCTGTCCCCGGATGAATTCTCCACCCTCTTTGCGCAGGTGACCCGCAGCAAGGCCGAGCGGCCCTTCGCCATGCTGGACGCCGATCAGGATGGCGAAATCAGCGCCGAGGAAATGGCGTTCCCCGCCCAGATGATGGCCCGCATGCGTCTGATGCATGTCAATGACGCAGCCACAGAGGCCGAATAAGGCTTGGGAAAAAGGGGCCGGGTGCGGCATGCCTCACCCGGCCCCTTCGCTGTTCGAGGGACAAATCATGAAACAGACATCCGGACACTCCGCCACTCAAATCGGCCTGCACCGGATTGTGGCCGCGCTTGTGGCCGGACACTACATCTTCAAGGACAGCATCGCGTCAACATGGGAGGCCTACACCGAGGGGCAAGAGACGAATTTTTCTCTGCTTGTCTTCGCGCAGGTCGCGGGCGGCCTGCTGATCCTGGCCTTCGTGCTCTGGCGTCTTGTCCTGCGGTTGACCCGTGGCGTGCCACCCGCGCCGGAAAAAGAGCCGCCCCCCCTCAAGACGTTGAGCCATATTGCGCATTGGGGCTTCTATACGGTTTTGGTCGCCATGTCGGTGACGGGCGGAATGATGTGGTTCGGTGACATCGCGGCCGACGCGCAGGCCCACAACGTGCTCAAGATCGTGCTTCTGGCGATGATTGCGCTGCATGCTCTCGCTGTTCCGTTCCACAAGATCGTGCCGAAGAACAACGTGATGCAGCGCATGGTGCGTCCCGGCGCCTGAGTGCCGAAACGGCACGACCGGAAAGGGCGCGCCCCGTGGTGCGCGCCCATAACTTACAATCCAGGAAGACGGGCATGACCCAGACCGACGATACAACCCTGCCCCTCGACCTGCACCGCCCAGAGGCATCGCCGCCGCGCCGTCGCCTGTTTCGCAAACGGTTCCTGCTGGTCCTCCTGATCCCTGTCCTGATGTTCTCGGGCGGGGTCATCGGCATGTATTTCCAGCCGCCGGCGTTGCAGGGGTTCTATGCGCTGACCGGCCTTCAACCGGGTGGTGGCGCCGAGAGCCCGATTGCGCTGCCACCCGAGATCGAGATGCCGCCGCAGATGGCCGAGACGCTGTTGCCCTCCGACGTGGTGGGGCTGGCACGCATCATGCCGCGCGGGGATGTTGCCGTGGTCGCAGCCCCCTATGGCGCGGGCGATGCGCGGGTGGCCGAAATCCTTGTCGCCATCGGCGACAGGGTCGCGCGCGGGGATGTGCTGGCCCGGCTCGACAATGTACAGGCCCTGGAAGGCGCGGTGTTGCAGGCCGAGGCAAACCTCGCCGTGCGTCAGGCGACGCTGATGCAGACGCGCAGCGCCATCGAGGCGAGCCGTGCCGAGGCGCAGGCCAGTCTCGATCAGGCCCGCGCCAGTGCGGCGGAAGCTGCAGCAAGTCTAGAGCGGACCGCAGCGCTGGCCGAGCGCGGCGTCTCCACCACGGCAACACTTGATGCGGCGCAATCGCGCGCGACCGAGGCCGCCCAAGCCGTCGCACGCGCCGAGGCGACGCTGGCGCGCTTTGCCTCGCTTGCCATCGACGACCAGCCCGATGTCGTCGTGGCGGCCCGCAACGTCGCCGCCGCCGAGGCAGAGCTGGCCCGCGCACGGATGGATCAAGGCCGCGCCGAGGTGCGAGCGCCGATCGCAGGCACGATCCTGAATATCCACGCAACCCCTGGCCAGCGCCCGCCGGGCGAAGGGATCATGGAGATGGGCGACACCGACCAGATGATGGCCGAGGTCGAGGTATGGCAAGACCGCATCGCGGCCATTGCCCCCGGTCAACCGGTCGAGATCGTGGCCGACGCGCTTGGCCGGGCCTTGCGCGGCACGGTCGACAGAATCGGCCTGACGGTAGGGCGGCAGGGGCTGATCTCGGATGATGCGGCGGCGAATTCGGATGCCCGCGTGATCCGGGTTCTTGTCGCGCTTGACGCCGACTCCTCGACCGTAGCGGCCCGCTACACCAACCTCGAGGCCGTGGCGCGCATCGACACGGGCGCATCCGAACGGGCCGCCCCGTGACCCGCCTGCTGCAACGCCTGTTCGGGCGGCTGCCCATCGGCTGGCTGCAACTGACCCACAAGCGCGGGCGCTTTGCCGCCGCCCTTGCCGGTGTGGCCTTCGCCAACGTGCTGGTCTTCGTGCAACTTGGCCTGATGAACTCGATGGCGACCGCGACGCTGAAACCCTACGGGTTCTTTCAGGCCGACATCATGATTTCGGCAGCCGATGCCAACGCGCTGAGCGAGGGCGGCAATGTCGCCCGCCAATGGCTGCTTCAGGCGCTTGCCGATCCGGATGTCGCCGATGGCATGGGCCTGTTTGTCGGCAATGTGCCCTGGGACCGGGGTGGCACCAGCATCTCCTTCACCATCTTCGGCATCGATCCGGCCCGCCCCGGGTTCGTGGCACCCGGCCTGTCCGATGATCTGGACCTTTTGCAGGTGCAGGGCGCAGTCATTCTTGACCGGCTGGCCCGCGGCTTGCCCCCTGATCAGGCCGCGGCCATCCGCCCGCAAACCCCGCTGCGCTTCGAGGCGCAGAGCCGTACGCTGACGGCAATGGCGACCTTCGCGGGCGGCGGCGGATTTGGCGGGGACGGGTTCATGCTGACATCCGACCAGACGTTCCTGTCGCTGTTCGCGTCGCGCTCGTCCACCGCGCCTGACCACATCTTGCTGCGCCTGCGCCCCGGCGCGGATGTGACGGCCACCGTGGCGCGCCTGCGGGGCCTGATTTCAGATCAGTCCCTGCGCATCCGCAGCTACGAGGATGCCGCGCAAGAGGATCTGCGCTATCAGCAGACGCAGCGCCCGACCGGCGTGATCTTCGGCTTTGGCGTGCTGATCGGCGTGCTGGTGGGCCTTGTCATCGTCTATCAGGTGCTGTCGGCGGACGTGGCCGACCATCTGCGGGAATACGCGACCTTCAAGGCGATGGGGTATGGCCCGCGGTTTTTCCTCGGCATCGTGCTGGAAGAGGCGCTGGTGCTGGGCCTTTTCGGCTTCGTGCCGGGCGTGCTGATCGGCACCGCCATCCTGACGCTGATGGGCGCGGTCACGACCTTGCCGCTTGGGATGACGCCGGGCATGGCCGTCACGGTGTTTCTCGGCACGGTGGTGTTCTCGGCCCTGTCGGGCGTCATTGCGACGCGACGGCTGGCGGCAGCCGATCCAGCCGATCTGTTCTGAGGCGCTGAGCATGACGGGCGATCCGATTGTCGATGTTCGGGGCGTGAACCACTGGTTCGGCACGAATGACGCGCGCAAGCAGGCGATGTTCGACATCGACCTGGCGTTGCCGCGGGGCAGTTTCACCGTGCTGATGGGGCCATCGGGGTCGGGCAAGACCACGCTCTTGACCCTGATCGGCTGCCTGCGCGCGGTTCAGGAAGGGTCGGTCAGGCTCTTGGGCCAACAATTGCACGGCGCAAGCGCCGAGGACCTGACGCGCCTGCGCCAGCAGCTGGGCTTCATCTTTCAGGCCCATAACCTGCACGAAAGCCTGACCGCGCGGCAAAACGTGGTCATGGGCGTGCGGGTGCGCGGCGGTGTGCCCGATGATGTGGCAGCGCAAGCGGCGGCGCGTGCGCTGGACCTCGTGGGCCTGTCCGACCGGGTCGATTACCTGCCTGCGAACCTGTCGGGTGGCCAGAAACAGCGCGTCGCGGTGGCCCGTGCGCTCGTCGGCAACCCCGCGCTGGTGCTGGCGGATGAGCCGACGGCCGCGCTCGACAAGGACAGTGCCGCGGATGTCGTCGACCTGCTCAAACGCATGGGGGCCGCGCGCGGCACCACGACGCTGCTGGTCACCCATGACAACCGCATCCTCGACCGGGCCGACCGCATCCTGACGCTGGAAGATGGACGCATCGTCGCCGATACCGACAAGGGTTGAACCCGCGTGGCGTGGCGGCACGTCTTCGGAGCGCCGTGACCGCCTGATGGCATAGGCCAGCTGCCTTCGAGCAGATGCGCCAGGGCTTTTGCCTGCACCACACCGGCCCGGGCCTTGGGGCAGGCGTATCTGGGCCGCACCGTGACGCCTCTCGTGACATTGCTGCGCAATGCACTGTCGGCCAGCGGATCACCGGGCACAAGCAGTCGAAGGTCGCGGCAATCCTCGATTCTCACTATCTCAGCCGCGATGCCGCTTTGGGAGTCTCAGCGATCCGAAAGCTGGAAGCGCACGAAAAGCGAACAAAGATTCCCAACTGAACACCCAACTGCGGAAACGTGTCGGATGCAGATCAACAAAAATGCCAAGAAAAATCTGGTAGCGGAGGAGGGACTCGAACCCCCGACACGCGGATTATGATTCCGCTGCTCTAACCAACTGAGCTACTCCGCCAAGCCGTCGCGGAGGTATGACAGGTGCCCCGGTCCGTCAACCTCAAAATCATCGCTCACGCCGCGGGCAGGCGGGCGGCGGTCAGTTCGACCTCGACCTTGAACTCCGGGCGGGTGAAGCCCGCGACGATCACCAGGGTGGAGGCCGGCATCCGGGCGAGACCGGCGCACCAGGCGTCGCGGGCGGCCATGTAGGCGCCCATGTGCGCGCGGTCGGTGACGAAGGCGTTGATCCGAACCGTATCGCCCTTGCCGAACCCCGCCTCGGCCAGGATCGCGGTGCAGGCCGCGAAACACAGATCGGCCTGCGCGCGGGCCTCCTCGGGGATCTCGTCCTCGGGGGTGATGCCAAGCTGGCCGGAGGTGAACACCCATTCGGCGCCGGCCGGCACATGGGTGCCATGGGCATAGGCCGCGAACGGCGGGCGGATCGTGGCAGGCACAAGCGCGCCGAGGGTGGGGCGGGGCGGCATCGGGGTCTCCTGCAGGCAGCGGGTGATCCCACCCAACCCACGCCCTGCCATCCTGTCCAGACGGCCGAAGGGCCGGCGGTGCGGCATGCGCTCAAAACTCGCGCAAGATGCACGGTCTTGCCGCAAATGCGGGCAGTTTTTCAGGTGGGGCGCGTCGCCCCCCTGCTTCCTCCTTTCCAGCCGGAGGGCGTCTCATAGGTTGAGGCCAGGGTTCAGATTGCCACCTCATGGGGAGTTTTCACGGATGTTTCGAACTTCGACAGTCGCGCTGATCGCGGGCCTGGTCGCCGGGTCAGCCGGGGCGCAGGATCTGACGCAGGTCACCTTCGGCACCAACTGGCTGGCCCAGGCCGAGCATGGCGGCTTCTACCAATCGGTCGCCGACGGCACCTATGCCGAATGCGGCCTCGATGTGGAAATCATCTCGGGCGGGCCGCAGGTGAACAACCGCGCGCTGATGATGGCGGGGCGCATCCAGTTCCACATGGGCGGCGACATGCTGCAGGCCTTCAATGCCGTGGCCGAGGACATTCCCGTGGTGGCCGTTGCGGCGGTGTTCCAGAAACACCCGCAGGTGATCCTTGCCCATCCCGGCGTCGCCGACAGCTGGGAAGAGTTGCGCGACCTGACGCTGCTGATCGGCGACAACGGCTTTTCCTCCTACTACCAGTGGATGATCGCGGCGCACGGCTTCACCGTCGAACAGCGCCAGCCCTACACATTCAACCCCGCGCCCTTCCTGGCGGACGATCAGCTCGGCATGCAGGGCTACCTGTCGTCGGAGCCCTATCTGGTGGAACGCGAAGGCGGGTTCGTGCCCAACGTCTTCCTGATCGCCGATGCGGGCTTCGCCTCCTACGCGACGACGATCGAGACGATGCAGGCCACCATCGACGAGAGCCCCGAGGTGGTGGAATGCTTCGTGAACGGCTCGATCCTGGGCTGGTACAACTACCTTTACGGCGACAACGCAGCCGCCAACGAGATGATCATCGCCGCCAACCCGGACATGACGCAGGACAAGATCGACTTCGCCATCTCCAAGATGATCGAATGGGGCATCGTGGATTCGGGCGATGCGCTGACGCTGGGTGTGGGCGCGATGACCGACGAGGTGATCGGCGGCTTCTACGAGGACATGGTCGCGGCCGGCGTGGTCGAGGACGGGCTCGACTGGCAGGCGTCCTACACCACCGCCTTCGTGAACCAGGGCCTGGGGCTGGACCTGCGCCCGCAGTGACGCGAACGCTGATCCCGGTGGCCCGGCCGTTACGGCGGGCCACCCCCTCGAGCCGCAGGGAGGTGCGACCATGGCCGTTCGCCACACTGACATCCTGCCGCTTGGCCAACGCGCGCCGCTTCTGCGGCTGAGCCACGTCGATAAGATCTTCGGCGGCGAGGTGGTGGCGCTGAAGGACATGACCCTGCAGGTGAACCACGGCGATTTCATCTCGCTTCTGGGGCCGTCGGGCTGCGGCAAGTCGACCGCGCTGCGCATCATCTCGGACCTGATGCACCCCACCCGTGGGCGGGTGGAGTGGGAAGGGCCGCATGGTCGTGGCGATCTGGGCGTGGTGTTCCAGGAACCGACGCTGATGCCCTGGGCCACGGTAGCGCAGAATGTCTGGCTGCCGTTCCGGCTGGCCGGGAAAAGCTACGCCGAGGTCAAGGATGACGTGCTCGAGGTGCTGCGGCTGGTGGGCCTCGAAAAGTTCCTCAACGCCTATCCGCGCGAGCTGTCAGGCGGCATGAAGATGCGCGTCTCGATCGCGCGGGCCATCGCCACCAACCCGCGCCTGATCCTGATGGACGAGCCCTTTGCCGCGCTGGACGAGATCACGCGCCACAAGCTCAACAACGACCTCTTGAAACTGAAGGCCAAGATCGGCTGCACGGTCATCTTCGTCACCCATTCGGTGTTCGAGAGCGTGTTCCTGTCGGACCGGATCGTGGTGATGGCGGCGCGGCCCGGCCGGGTGCTGACCGAACTGGAGGTCGACGCGCCCTACCCCCGCGGCGAGGATTTCCGAACCTCGGTCGACTACGCGGCCCACGCCCGGCGCGCGTCCGAAGCGTTGCGCGAAGCGATGGGGGAACCGGCATGAGCCTGGCTGACGACCAGATCCACGGTGCGTCGGGGACGCGCGACGAAGACGAGGTGCGCCGTGCCCGCGCGGCACAGATGGAACGCGTCGCGAAATGGACGCTGCCGGCGGTCATCATGGTGCTGACCATCGCGGGCTGGGCCTGGATCGTGGCCGCCAACGAGATCCCCCACTACATCCTGCCGGGCCCCGACCGGGTCTGGGACAGTCTGGTGACCGATTGGGGCATGCTGATCGACGCGGCGTTCCTGACCGGGTGGATCACCTTGCTGGCGCTGCTTCTTGCCGTGGTGGGCGGGGCCGGGCTCGCGATCCTGTTCAACCAGTCGCGGATGCTGGAGCTGTCGTTCTACCCCTATGCCGTGATCTTGCAGGTGACGCCGGTGGTGTCGATCGCGCCGCTGATCTTCATCTACGTCGACAGCAAGGTCGCGGGAATGCTGCTGTGCGCCTGGCTGGTGGCGTTCTTTCCGGTCCTGTCCTCGACCACGCTGGGGCTGAAAAGCGTCGATCACAACCTGCGCGACCTGTTCGCCATCTACGGCGCCACCCGCTGGCAGCGGCTGCGGTATCTGCAGCTGCCCTCGGCCCTGCCCTATTTCCTCGGCGGGTTGAAGATCGCGGGCGGCCTGTCGCTGATCGGGGCGGTGGTGGCGGAACTGGTGGCGGGCACCGGCGGCATCGGCTCGGGCCTTGCCTTCCGCATCCAGGAGGCGGGATACCGGCTCAACATCGCGCGGATGTTCGCGGCGCTTGCGCTGGTGGCCGCGATGGGCGTCTTCATCTTTGCGGCGCTGAGCGTGCTGTCGCATCTTCTGCTGCGGAAATGGCACGAAAGCGCGGTGAGCCGGGAAAGATGATGGATTTCACGCAGCTTCCCCATGGCGACGTGACGCTGGCCAATGTCACCGTGCCCGCCTGCCTGATCGGGCGGACGGGCGATCTGGTCACGACCGACATCTCGATCTCGGGCGGGCAGATCGCCGGACCACGCGCCATCGCGGTCGACATGAAGGGTGCGATGGTGTTTCCCGCCTTCGTCGACATGCACACGCATCTGGACAAGGGCCATATTTCGCCGCGCAGCCCGAACCCGGACGGCACGTTCACGGGCGCGCTGGAAACCGTCATGGCCGACCGCTCGGCCCGCTGGTCGGCGGAGGATGTGCGCGCGCGGATGGAATTTTCCCTGCGCTGCGCCTATGCCCATGGCACGCGCGCGATCCGCACGCATCTGGACAGCATCCCGCCGCAGCATGGCATCAGCTTTCCGCTGTTCCGCGAGATCCAGGCGGAATGGGCGGGCCGGATCGCGCTGCAGGCGTCGAACCTGATCCACTCCGGCCTCGGCGGTCTGGACGGCCCCCTGCCCGAGATCGCGGCCGAGGTGGCCAGGACGCCGGGCGGCGTGCTTGGCCTCGTGACCAACCCGATGGACGGGCTGGACGAGGTGCTGCGCGGGTTCTTTTCACTCGCCGAGAAGCACGGGGTCAGCGCCGATTTCCACGTCGACGAGACGATGGACGCCAGCGTCGAGACGCTGCGCACCATCGCCGAGGTGGTGCTGGAAACCGGCTTTCAGGGCGGCGTGGTGGTCGGGCATTGCTGCTCGCTGAGCGTGCAGGACGAGGCGCGCGCGATGGGCACGCTCGACCTCGTGGCGAAGGCCGGGATCGACGTTGTCAGCCTGCCGATGTGCAACCTCTACCTGCAGGACCGCAGCCCCTTGGGCAGGGCGCGCACGCCGCGCCGGCGGGGGATCACGCTGGTGCACGAGATGCGGGCGCGCGGCATCCGCGTCAGCTTCGCCTCCGACAACACCCGCGATCCGTTCTATGCCTATGGCGACATGGACATGCTGGAGGTGATGCGCGAGGCGACGCGGATCGGGCATCTGGACCATTCGCGGGCCGACTGGGTCACCAGCTTCCTGACCGACCCCGCCGCGAGTTGCGGCTTCGACGCGCCGTCGCTGATGCCCGGCGCGCCCGCCGATCTGGTGATCGTGAAGGCGCGCAGCTGGTCCGAGCTGCTGTCGCGCCCGCAATCGGACCGAATCGTGCTGCGCGCGGGCGCGCAGATCGACCGCAGCCTGCCGGACTACGCAGAACTTGATCATCTGATGAGGACCTGATGCACGCCCCCATGCCCTCGAACGTCGCCGCCGCCAAGGCCGCGCTCGCCCATATCGAACAAGACGAGAACCCCGCCACGATCCGCGCGAAAAGCCGCGATTTCTTCTGGTATTCGCCGGTCCTGAAGGAGGCGATGGACCACCTCGAAGCCGATTTCGTGGTCAACCCGAAATCCGAGGCCGAGGTGATCGAGGTTCTGCGCACCTGCTACGCCAATGACGTGCCGGTGACGACGCGGGGCGCGGGCACCGGCAATTACGGCCAGGCGATGCCGATGCGCGGCGGCTGCGTCATGCACCTGCGCCACATGGACGCCGTGCGCGAAGTGCATCCGGGCCGGGTGATCTGCGAGCCGGGGATCTTGCTGAAAGACCTCGATGCGCAGTGCAAGGCGCACTCGGGGCAGGAGATCCGCATGTTCTCCTCCACCTGGGCGACGGCCACCATCGGCGGCTTCATCGCCGGCGGCTCGGGCGGCGTGGGGTCGGTGCATTGGGGCAGCTTGCGCGATCTGGGCAACATCATCCGCCTGCGTGTCGTGACGATGGAGGCGGAGCCGCGCGTGCTGGAGTTTCGCGGCGAGGAACTGGCGCGCGTCAGCCACGCCTATGGCACCAACGGCATCATCACCGAGCTGGAGCTGCCGCTGGCGCCCGCCTACGACTGGGTCGAGATCTTCGTGGCCTGCAAGGATTTCATCGAGGCCGCGCGGTTCACCGATCTGCTGGCCAACCAGGACGGCATCTTGCTGAAACTCGCCTCGGTCTACGAGGCGCCTGCGCCCTTCGACTACTTCACCCGCGTGAAGCCGCATATCGAGGCAGGTGACACGCTGATCGGCCTGATGGTCGCACCGCAGTCGATGGACGGGTTCCTGACCTTTCTCGGGCGACACGCGCACGCGCGGATGATCTACCGCTCGGACGCCAGCGACTGGGACAAGACGCCGGGGCCTGTGTTCGAATACGGCTGGAACCACACCACCTTGCGGGCGCTGAAGGTCGACCCGTCGATCACCTACCTGCAGGTGCGCTACGGGTTCCCCGACCATCTGGCGCTGATCCAGCGGATGCGCGACGCGCTGAGCCCCGAGGTGCTGCAACACCTCGAGGCGATCAGAATGGAGGGCAAGATCGCCTTCGCCGGTCTGAGCCTCGTGAAGTTCACCACGCAGGAGCGGCTGGACGAGATCGTGCGGATGCACGAGGAGGCGGGCGCGATGATCTTCAACCCGCACCGCTACACGCTGGAGGAAGGCGGGCGGCAGTCGGCGGATCAGCGGCAGCTCGATTTCAAGCGCGAGGCCGATCCCAAGGGGCTGCTGAACCCCGGCAAGATGATCAGCTGGGACGCGCCCGATTTCGACTATGCCGCGATGTACCGCTACCCTGGCATGACGCCGAAGCCGGAGGCGGCCGAGTGAGGAATTTCGCCGCCTTCGGCGCCGACCCGGCGGGGGGCGCTGCCCCCCGCACCCCCCGGCGTATTTGGGGAAAGATGAAGGGGCCGGACGCTTGAGCCGGGCCCTTGTGCTGTTCGCCCATCCCTGCCCCGAGAGCTTTTCGGCGGCCCTGCACGACTGCGTGGTGGACAGGCTGGCCAAGGCCGGGTGGGAGGTGGACGATTGCGACCTGAACGCCGAAGGGTTCAACCCGGTGCTGACCGAGGCGGAGCGGCGCGGCTATCACGAACTGGGCGCCAACATCGCGCCGGTCGCGGGCTATGTGGACCGGTTGCGGGCGGCGGACGCGCTGATCATGGTGTTTCCGGTGTGGAACTTCGGCTACCCGGCGATCCTGAAGGGATTCCTCGACCGGGTATTCCTGCCGGGGGTGTCGTTCCGGTTGGAGGACGGGAAGGTGAAGCCCAACCTGACGCAGATCCGCAAGCTCGCCGCGGTCACGACCTATGGCGGCACCCGGATGCGGGCACTGCTTGTGGGCGATCCCCCGCGCAGATCGGTGACGCGCGCGGTCTGGCACGTTTGCCGGCCGGAGAAGATGAAGTATCTCGCGCTCTACGACATGAACCGGGCCGATGCGGCGACCCGCGCCGGATTCCTGGCGCGGGTCGGGCAGGAGATGGAGGGGTTCTGATGCGGGCGCTGGTCGTCTATTGCCATCCGCGCCGCGGCAGCTTCACCGAAGCCGTGCGCGACGTGGTGCTCGACCGGTTGGCGGCGGCGGGGGCCGAGGTGCGGCTGCGCGATCTCTATGCCGAGGGGTTCGACCCGGTGCTGTCCGGGCCGGAACATGCAGGCTACGAAGACGCGGCCAGCAACCGCATTCCCGTGGCGCGCCATGTCGAGGACCTGCAATGGTGCGACATGCTGATCTTTGTCTATCCGACCTGGTGGTACGGGTTGCCGGCGATGATCAAGGGCTGGCTCGACCGGGTGCTGCTGCCGGGCGTGGCCTTCCTGATGCCCGATGGGCAGACCAAGGATATTCGGCCGGGGCTGACGCAGATCACGCGGCTGGGCGTGTTCACCACCTGCGGCGCAAGCTGGTGGCTGACCCGGATGGTCGGCGCGCCGGGGCGCCGGACGCTCGTGCGCGGGGTTCGCCTGATCTGCGCCAGGGGCTGCAAGACCGCCTTCGCGGCGCACTACCTGATGGACAGCTCGACCGAGGCCAGCCGCGCGCGGCATCTGGCGCGGGTGGCGGCCCGGATGGACCGTCTGATCGGCGCAGGCGCGCGGGCGACGGAGGCGATGGCATGATCCCGGTTCTGGATTTCACGCGGTTTTCCGAGGGCACGGACCGGGCGGGGTTGGTCGCCGATCTGGGTGCGGCGGCAAGGGGGCCGGGGTTTTTCCTGCTGACCGGGCACGGGGTCGACGCCGGGCTGCAGGCGCAGGTCTTTGCGCAGGCGGGGGCCTTCTTTGACCTGCCTGTGGCGCGGAAGGACGCGGTGTCGATCCTGAAGACGCCGCATTACCGCGGCTGGGCGCAGGACGGGCTGGAAAGCCTCGACGAGAGGAGCGGCCTGACGGATCGAAAGGAAAGCTTCAACATCGGGTTCGACCTGCCGCCCGACGACCCTCGTGTGGTGGCCGGCGCGCCTTTTCGCGGCGTGAACCAGTGGCCTGACCTGCCCGGCTTTCGCGGGACGATGCTGGCCTACTACGATGCCGCGCTGGATCTGGGGGTGCGGCTGTGCCGGGCGATCGCGCTGGATCTGGGCCTGCCCGAGGACCATTTCGACAGCCTGCTGCACGAGCCGCTGGCGGCGCTCAGGGTGCTGCATTACCCGCCCGCGACCGGCGCCGCGGGCGAGATCGGGGCAGGGGCGCATTCGGATTACGGGATCGTCACGCTGCTGATGACCGATGGCGAACCGGGGTTGCAGGTGAGACCACGCGGCGGCGACTGGATGGATGTACCGCATGTGGCGGGCGCCTATGTGGTCAACATCGGCGATTGCCTGATGCGCTGGACCAACGACCTCTACGTCTCGACCCCGCACCGGGTCTTGCCGCCGAAGCGGCAGCGGCGGTCGGTGGCGATGTTCGTGGAGGCCAACCCCGATGTCGTGGTCGCGGCCCTGCCGGGAACCGGCGTGCCGAGATATGCCCCCATCCGGGCCGCCGATTACCTTCAGTCGCGGCTGGATGCGACCTATGCCGGGACCGGCGCGGGATAGGCTGGCGCCGGTGCTGGAAACGCGTCCCGGCCTTGCCCGATGCCTTGCGCGGGTGACGGCACATCAGCCGCCGGGCAGCACCCGGTGTTCGGCCTGACCTGTCAGCCCGGTTTCGATCCGCAGCGTCTGCCCCGAAAGGGCTGCGGCATCCATCGCGTCGTCGGGGGCGCCTTGCCGGGCGGTGGTGACATAAAGCGCCGAGAGATCGGCGCCGCCGAAGGCGGGGCAGGTCGGCTGCGGCACCGGCAGGGCGAATTCGTCTACAAGATCACCGGTGGGCGCATAGCGCGCGACCCGCGAGCCGCCCCATTCCGCGACCACCAAGTGCCCCGCGGCATCGACCACGGCACCATCGGGGTTGATGCCGGTGGCGCGGTGATCGAGAAAGACCTCCCAGGCGGCGGCAGGCCAGCCATCGGCATCGAGCGGAATGCGCCAGACGATATGGGCGGCGGTATCCGCGAAATAGGCGGTATGGCCATCCGGGCCGAAACAGGTGGCGTTGGGAATGGTCAGGCCATCGCGCATGGGGCGCAATTCGCCGCGCCAGTAGCGATAAAGCGTGCCTGCGCCCGGTTCGGCGCGCTTGCCCATGGTGCCGATCCAGAATCCGCCTTGCGGATCGGCGCGGCCGTCGTTGGACCGGGTGAGCGGGTTGTCGGCCTCCAGCGCCACAAGGGGTTCGGCCGTCCCGTCGGAGAGGGAAAAGCGCATCAGGTCGGTCTCGCTGGCGATCAGGAGCGTCTCGTCGTCGATCCAGCCGGCCGCGGAGACATGCCGGTCGAACACCCACTCCGCCGGGCCGTCCGCGGTGCGCGTCAACAGCCGCTGGCCCCGGATGTCGAACCAGAAAAGCTGCGATCGGCCGGGGTGCCACAGCGGCCCCTCCCCCAGGATGCAGGCCCGATCGTCGAAGACCACCGTGTTCAAACCGCGACCCCCCCGGTGGCCCTGTCCCAGGCCGCGACGACGTGTCGGGCCCGCGTGCCGACATCTTCGGCAGACAGGCCCGGCTTGTAAACCGGAGACCCAAGCCCGACGCCATCGGCCCCCGCGGCAAGCCAGTCGCCGAAGGCCTGGGGGGCGACGCCGCCGACCATGTAGAGCCGTGCCGCCCGCGGCAGGACCGCGCGGAGCGCCACGAGCCCGGCCACGCCGATCTGGAACGCGGGAAAGACCTTGAGCCCATCCGCGCCGGCCTTGAGCGCGGCGAAGCATTCCGTCGGGGTCAGAACGCCGGGATAGCTGCGCAGGCCGAGGCGCTTCGTCTCCGCCACCACATCGACATCGAGATTGGGCGAGACGATCAGCCGCCCGCCCGCTTCGGCAACCGCGCCCACCTCCTCCGGCGTGGTGACCGTGCCCGCCCCGATCAGGGCGTCCGCGCCGAAATTGTCGGCCAGAAGGCGGATGCTGGCGAGCGGGTCGGGAGAATTCAACGGCACCTCGATCCGGGTGATCCCGGCCGACATTAGTGCCGCACCGACCGGAACGGCCTCATAGGGGGTCAGGCCACGCAGGATGGCGAGGAGATTGCGGTCCTTGGTCATTTTCTGTCCGGCTCTGTCCGGGCCATGCGGATGCGGGCCAGCCCGGCACGCGCGAGGGGGTCGGCATCCATCGCCCGTGCGGCGACGCCCTGGGCCGACAGCGCCCTGGCGTAGAGATCGGCCAGCGCCGGGGGCCCGGCCACCACCACGTCCTGCCCCAGCCAGTAGGGCCGGGTTGCCGCAAGCTCCGCCCCGATCAGCGCACCCGAAAGACGCGCGCGCGACACCTCGGGGCGGACGGCGTTCAGGGTCGCGTCGGCGCGGATGGCGAACAGGCGCTGCGCCAGCCGCTCGGGCCGCGACAGCGTGTCGGAAACCGCGTCGGCAAAGGCCGGCGCATCGAGCGAGGTTGCCGTCACCGCAGGGCGCAGGACGCTGTGCCGCGACAGGAGGCTGAACATCTCGCCGGTTATGCAGGTCTGGAAGCTGACGATCTCGCCCGCGCTCAGGTGCACCCATTTCGTATGGGGTCCGGGCAGGCACAGCACGCCGTCGAAGCCGGGCGACTGCGCCAGAAACCCGGCGACCTGCGTTTCCTCGCCGCGCATGATGTCGGGCGGAGAGTTCTGGCTGATCCCCGGCACGATGGACAGCAGCAGGCGCGGATCGCGCGGCGCGGTGGATCGCTTGGGAACAAGCGACGCCGGCGTGACGGGCACGGGCACAAACGGCACTTCCTGCCAGCCGTGTTTCGCCCCGACCATGCCGCAGGCGAGGATCGACACCGGGCCGGAACCCAGCCAATCTTCTATCAGATCAAGGAGGGCGGTTTCGAAACCGTCCCGCGTAAGGGCGCCTGCCCCCTTGGTGGACTGCGCCTCGGCACGCAGGTCGCCCGAAGCGCCGATCGCCCAGGCGCGCAGATGGGTGGCACCCCAGTCGACCGCGATCCAGTCGGCATATGTGGCGCTGCCGCTCATCGGGGCACCGCAAGTGCGATGCCGGGGGCGGCGCCGACCCCGGGGTTCGTGGCGTTGGGCGCAGCACCCGAAATGCGATACGGCTCGAACTGGCGGGCGATGGACATGACCGGCTGCCTCCGTTTGCCAAGGTATACGCCGTAACGCCGAGATTGGCCACCGGATCGGGAAGCTTGCGGGGCATGCGCGACGTTCGAGCGGCTTCACCGTCAGATGAACCATTTTAGCCCATTTATTGGTTTCTCGCTTCCCAAGCGACTCCTCACCAAATGTGACGGAGACCCCCGCACCGGGCCGCCAGCATCTTCGGTTTCGCTTGCTTCATGGCGTGTACGCCACCGTTTGCGCTTCTGTCGGACAAGATCATGAATCGGACATGGAAACTTGTTTGTTGCCGGTAAAAGGTTAAACCAGGTTTGGGTTCTTCACTGCATGGCCGCGCGCCGCCTTCTACACCGGCAAGGCCGTCGTCTTGAACACGGTCTTCAACGCAAAGCTGGATTGCATCTGGGCCACACCCGGCAGGCGGGCGAGGTGCTGGCGGTGGATGCGGGCGAAATCCTCGCTGTCGCGGGCCACGACCTTGAGCAGGTAGTCGGCCGTTCCCGCCATCAGGTGGCATTCCAGCACGTCCGGCACGCGGGCCACGGCCTTTTCGAACGCGTCGAGGATCTCGTCGGACTGGCCCGACAGCTTGATCTCCACGAACACGGTGGTGATGCGCGCCACCGCACGCGGGTTCAGCAGCGCGACATAATCCCGGATCACGCCCGCCTGTTCCAGCCGCTGCACCCGCCTGTGGCAGGCCGAGGGCGAGAGGTTCACCCGCTCGCTCAACTCCGCATGGGTCATGCGGCCGTGGCGTTGCAGCACGCGAAGGATCGCGCGGTCCATGTCGTCCAGTGTCGTATCGGCGCGATAGTCTTGCATGAACGGGGCCATTATTCGGAAATTCCTGCGCGGATATGCAAGATACCGCCTGAAAGATCAAAGCAATTCCACCTCGCCGCGCGCATGATGGGGCACGAAGAGACCGGAGGAGGAGACCCCCATGCTGATCGGCTGCCCGAAAGAGATCAAGCCGCAGGAATACCGCGTCGGGCTGACCCCCGCCGCCGCACGCGAAGCCGTTGCCCATGGTCATTCGGTGATCGTGGAAGCCGGTGCCGGGCTGGGCGCGGGGTTCGACGACGCCGCCTACCGCGCCAGCGGTGCCGAGATCGTCGCCAGTGCGGCAGACGTGTTTGCCCGCGCCGAGATGGTGGTGAAGGTGAAGGAGCCGCAGGCGGTCGAGCGGGCGCAGCTTCGCCGGGGCCAGATCCTGTTCACCTACCTGCACCTCGCGCCCGATCCGGACCAGACCCGCGACCTGCTCGACAGCGGCGTGACCGCGATCGCCTACGAGACGGTCACCGATGCCGCGGGCACCCTGCCGCTGCTTGCGCCGATGTCTGAGGTCGCCGGCCGGCTGGCACCGCAGGTGGGCGCCTGGGCGCTGCAAAAGGCCAATGGCGGGCGCGGCGTTCTGATGGGCGGCGTGCCCGGTGTCGGCCCGGCCGAGGTGCTGGTGATCGGCGGCGGCGTGGTCGGCACGCAGGCGGCGCGGATCGCGGCGGGCATGGGGGCGGATGTCACCGTGCTCGACCGGTCGCTGACCCGGCTGCGCTATCTCGACGACGTGTTCCACGGCACCTTCAAGACCCGCTACGCCAGCGCCGAGGCGACGGCCGACCTGCTCACACGGGCCGATATGGTCATCGGTGCCGTCCTGATCCCCGGTGCCGCGGCGCCGAAGCTGGTGACGCGGGCGCAGCTGTCGACGATGAAGCCCGGCGCGGTGATCGTCGATGTCGCCATCGACCAGGGCGGCTGCTTCGAGACATCGAAGGCCACGACGCACGAGAACCCGATCTACGAGGTCGACGGCATCGTGCATTACTGCGTCGCAAACATGCCCGGGGCCGTCGCGCGCAGTTCCACCATCGCCCTGGCCAACGCCACGATGCCCTACATGATCGCCTTGGCCGACAAGGGCTGGAAACGGGCCTGCCGGGACGATGCGGGCCTAATGGCCGGGCTCAACACCCATGACGGGCAGCTGACCAACGCGGCGGTGGCCGCGGCGCTCGGGCTCGGGTCGGTCGCGGCCGAGGTCGCGGCGCGGGACTGAGGCAATTGCCGGCGCTGCAACGGAAGGCCCGGACCCGTCTGGTTGGGCCTGCCGCCGCGCCGGCCCGTCAGCCCCGCTTGAGCGCGTCGCGGATTTCCAGCAGCACCTCAAGCTCGGTCGGGCCGGTCGGAGCCTTTTCCTCGGCGGCGGCCACGTCCTTTCGCACGGCGGCGTCCTTGATGCGGTTGACCATCTTCACCAGCAGGAAGACCACGACGGCGATGATGGTGAAGTTGATCACGGCCATGACGAAATTACCAATGGCAAAGACCGGCGCCCCGGCCTCCTGCGCGAGGCTCAGCGAGGGGTAGGTTTCGCCGTTCAGGGCGTAGAACCAGCCGGAAAAGTCGATGCCTCCGGTGATCAGCGCGATGATCGGGTTGATCAGATCGCCGACCATGGAGCTGACGATCGCGGTGAACGCCGCGCCGATGATGATGCCCACGGCCATGTCGACGACATTGCCGCGCGCGATGAAGTCCTTGAATTCGTTGATCATGGGGTCGCTCTATCCTGTGCTGTTCTATGGGCGCCGGTCCTGCAGCAGGAATGCACAGGCACCGGGGCGCAGTTCAACAGAACCGAGGCTGGCCAACGGTGCAAGACACCTTAAGTCGGTGACGTCGCCGTTTGGCCCAGAAGGATCTTGCATGTCACATCTTGAAGCGTTTCCGATCACCCGCCGCTGGCCGCCCAGGGACCCCGCGGTGATCCAGCTCTATTCCTTTCCGACACCGAACGGCGTGAAGGCCTCCATCGCGCTGGAGGAGCTTGGTCTGCCCTACGAGGCGCATCGAGTCACCCTGTCGGACGTTGACGTGAAAAGCCCCGAGTTCCTGTCGCTCAACCCCAACAACAAGATCCCCGCCCTGATCGACCCGAACGGGCCGGGCGGCGCGCCCATCGCGCTGTGGGAAAGCGGCGCGATCCTGATCTATCTGGCGGAAAAGACCGGCAAGCTGATCGGGCGGACCGAGGCCGACAAGTACCAGGTCATCAAGTGGCTGATGTTCCAGATGGGCGGCGTCGGGCCGATGTTCGGGCAGCTGGGATACTTCTACAAGTTCGCCGGCGCGCAGATCGAAGACCCGCGCCCGCGGGAGCGCTACATCGCCGAGGCGAAGCGCCTGCTGGCGGTGGTCGAGGGTGCGCTGGAGAACCAGGACTGGATCGCGGGCGACTATTCCATCGCCGACATCGCGCTGGCGCCATGGCTGCGGGGTCTGGATTTCTACGGCGCGAGGGACGTGGTGGGCTGGAATGACCTTCCCCGCACCCGCGCCTATCTGGACCGGTTCGTGGCGCGCCCTGCGGTGCAGGTGGGCCTCGTCACACCGCCGCGCGAAGGATGATGCGTCAGCCGGGAAGCTTGCCGGTCAGCACATAGCGCAGGATCTGCGCCACCTGCGCGGGCGCGTCGCAGACGGCAAGCGCGGCGGCATGCACCTCCTTCAGCGCGTGCTGCTGGTCGGGCATCGACACCACGATCAGCGGCGTGCCCAGCGCCGCGGCATAGCCCGCGTCGAAGGCCGCGTTCCACTGCCTGTACTTCTCGCCGAAGCGCACGACGACGACATCGGCCGTCTCGATTCCGTGCCGAGTGCGGATGGCGTTCAGCTTGGCGCCCTTGTGGTCGTGCCAGAACTTGCTGTCTTCGGCACCGAGAATGGCCACGCCGCAATCATCGCTGGCGGCGTGGTCTGTGACGGGGCCTGTGAACTCCACATCCAGCCCCTCGGCCCCCGCCGCGATCTCGTCGCGCCAGTCGGTGTGGATCTCGCCGGACAGATAAACCGTCAGCATGGGATCTCCTTTCGGTTCGCTTACGCCCGGAGCGTGCCGCCCGAGGCCTTTTCGACCTTTTCGACGATCTTGGCGGCGACCGCCTCGATCTCCTCCTCGGTCAGGGTCTTGTCCTTCGGCTGCAGCCGCACGGTGACGGCGATGGACTTGCGGCCCGCGCCCAGCGACCCGCCGACGAATTCGTCGAACACCCGCACCTCCTCGATCAGCGCCTTGTCGGCCCCTGCCGCCGCGTTCACCAGCACCGCGGCCTCGACCTCGGCGCCGACGACGAAGGCGAAGTCGCGCTCCACCGCCTGATAATCGGCCATCTCGACCGCGCCGCGGCTGGCGGCGACGGATTTCGGCAGCGGCACTTCGGCGGGGAAGAGGGTGAAGGCCATCGCCGGGCCCTTGACATCCATCGCCTTGAGAACGCGCGGATGCAGCTCGCCGAAGATCCCCAGCACCTTCTTCGGCCCAAGGCAGACCACGCCGTGCCGCCCGGGGTGGAACCACGCCGGCCCGCCGCGCAGGATCTGCGCCTTGGCCGGCGCACCGATGGCGGCGAGGATCGCCTCGGCATCGGCCTTGATGTCGAACACGTCGACGCCGCGCCGGGCGGCATGGGGGTCGCGCGGGCCGGTCTGGCCGATGAGGATGCCCGCGACCTGCAGGTGCTGCTCACCCGGCTCGCCGCCGTGGAAGGCGTGGCCGACCTCGAAGAGGGCGAGGTCCATTATCCCCCGCGCCTGGTTGCGCGCCGCCGCCTGCAGCAAGCCCGGCAGAAGCTGCGGGCGCATGTGGCTGAGGTCCGACGAGATCGGGTTCTCCAGCCGCACGTCATCGCTGGCGCCGCCGAACAGCGCCGCAGAGGCGCCGTCGATGAAGGAATAGGTGACGCATTCGTTGTAGCCCAGCGCCGCCGCCGTCCGCCGCGCCGCGCGTTCGCGCAGCTGCGCGGGCGTCAGCACCGGCTTCGGCACGCCTGCCGTGGGGCGCGGCAGCGGCTTCGGCTCCAGCTTCGTCAGCGAGGCGACGCGGGCGACTTCTTCGACAAGATCGGCCTCGCCTTGCACGTCACGGCGCCAGGACGGCACCCAGACTTCCAGCACGTCGCCCGACCCGGTGGCAGAGAAGCCGAGCGAGGTCAGGATGCGCACCTGCTCCGCCTTCGGGATCTCCATGCCGACCAGCGAGATCACGCGCCTGGTATCCAGCGGGTAGCTCCGCGCGGTCTTCAGCGCCGCGCCGGCCTCAACCACCTCGGACGCCTCGCCGCCGCAGAGCTCGAGGATCATCCGCGTCGCGGCCTCCAGCCCCGGCAGGGTGTACTCCGGGTCCACGCCCCGCTCGAACCGGTAGCGCGCGTCGGAGTGGATCTTGAGATCGCGCCCGGTGTGCGCGACATGGATCGGGTCCCAGTAGGCGCTTTCCACGAACACCGTCACCGTCTCGGCGGTGCAGCCGGTCTCCTCGCCGCCCATGATGCCGGCAAGGCTTTCGGGCCCGCGGTTGTCGGAGATCAAGGTATGGCCGGGCCGCGCAGTGTAGGTCTTGTCATCCAGCGCCAGCAGGCTCTCGCCGCCTTGGGCGCGGTGCACCCGCAGCCCGCCCTGCATCTTGTCGACGTCGAAGACGTGCAGCGGGCGGTTCATGTCGTAGGTGAAGAAGTTCGTCACATCGACCAGCGCCGAGATCGGGCGCAGGCCAATGGCGCGCAGCCGGTCCTGCAGCCATTGCGGGCTGGGGCCGTTCCTGACGCCACGGATGACGCGACCGGCGAAATGGGGGGCGACGTCCAGCGTGTCGGCGTCGATGGTGACGGTCACCGGACAGGGGAAGGCGCCCGGCACCGGCACGGGCTCGTGCGGTTTCAGCCTACCCAGCCCCCGCGCCGCGAGGTCGCGCGCGATGCCGTGGAGGCCGAGCGCATCCTGTCGGTTCGGCGTGATGGCGATCTCGATCACCGGGTCGACCTTGGCCGGGTCGTTCGCCGCCAGCCAGCTGATGAAACTCTGCCCGACGTCGCCCGAGGGCAGCTCGATGATGCCGGAATGTTCGTCGCTCAGCTCCAGCTCGCGTTCGGAGGCCATCATGCCATGGCTTTCCACGCCGCGGATCTTGCCGACGGAGAGCGTCGTGTCGATCCCCGGCACGTAGTCGCCGGGCTTGGCCAGCACCACGGTGATGCCCGCCCGCGCATTCGGCGCGCCGCAGACGATCTGCTTGAGCCCCTCGTCGGTCTCGACCATGCAGACGCGCAGCCGGTCGGCATCGGGGTGCTGCTCGGCGGATTGAACGCGGGCCAGCGTGAAGGCCTTCAGCCGCGCCGCGCGATCCTCCACGCCTTCGACCTCGAGGCCGAGGTCGGTGAGCGCCTCGGTGATCTCGTCGAGCGTCGCCTCGGTGTCGAGGTGCTCCTTGAGCCAGGAGAGGGTGAATTTCATCTGTGCGGCTCCGTCGCGGGCGTTTCCCGCGTTCTAGCGCCTCTGCGCGCGGTGTCTACCGGGGAAAGGGGTGTGGGGGCAGGTGCGCCTGAAGGCACACCCTACACCACATCCATCGCCGTAGGGTGCGCCTTCAGGCGCACCACCCGGCCACCGCCTCGCGCCACCCGGGCGAGCGCCTGCCCGTGGGATGGCGCTGCATCGGTCGAGCGGCGCGGTTGATGGTGAAACGTCAGGACGACCCCCGAGCGGCGCGCCAACGTCGCCAAAGCGCCAGCCCGCCGGGACGGGCAGGCGCTCGCCCGGCGCCTCCGGCGCTATTCGGGCGGGGTGTTGGCCCTCTCTTTGCTTGCCAAGCTCAACTCAATATCGATTTTGGAACTATCGTTGAGGGTTTCTTTTCGCATCGCGCCAAGCATCGTTCGATACTCGTTTACGAAGCTCGATTCTAATTCGAGAAGTTTATCCGCGGGATAATCCGAACCAAATTTCTGAGCCTGCCTTGCCTCGTATTGCACTCTGATGCATCGAGTATACTCAAAGAAGGCAATATGAAGCGGGGCTAATTGTTTGGCCACGGATGTAGGAGCAGTCACATAAAGCGCGGCCTCGTATGAACGCAGGTCGTCGACAGATTGTCTTCGTGCATCGTGATCCGTCCTTACGCAGCTAGTTAGAACTCTCTGCATTGAAAAAAGGTAGGAGCGGTGGTACTCTTGCTGTGCTTTGATTAGATCGCTTTTCCGGTCGGAAACCTTCTGGCGCCAGTATCCAATGATACCACCAAGCACAGCAATTATGGTCGCCACGACGGGAATAAATTCTATCCATAAGTCACCCACCCCTTAAACCCCCGCATGCACACTCGGCACCTGCAACGCCCCGAACCCATAGTGCCTCAACCACCGCAAATCTGAATCGAAGAACGCTCTCAAATCCGGAATCCCGTATTTCAGCATCGCGATCCGGTCGATGCCCATGCCGAAGGCGAAGCCCTGCCACTCGGACGGGTCCACGCCCGCCGCCTGCAGCACCTTCGGGTGCACCATGCCCGAGCCGAGCACCTCCAACCAATCGTTCCCCTCGCCCACCTTCAGGGTGCCGCCTTCCCAGGAACACTGGATGTCGACCTCGGCCGAGGGCTCGGTGAAGGGGAAATGCGAGGCGCGGAAGCGGGTTTTGACCGTGGTGCCGAAATAGGCGGAGAAGAACGCCTCCAGCACCCATTTCAGGTTCGCCATCGAGATGTCGCGGTCGATGGCCAGCCCCTCGACCTGGTGGAACATCGGCGTGTGGGTCTGGTCGTAATCGGCGCGGTAGACGCGGCCCGGCGCGATGACGCGGACCGGCGCGCCATGCGCCTCCATGTAGCGGATCTGCACAGGCGAGGTATGCGTGCGCAGGACGTGCGGCGGGCGGTTATCGCCCTCGCGACGATGGGTGTAGAACGTATCCATCTCGGCCCGCGCGGGGTGGTGGCCGGGGATGTTCAGCGCGTCGAAATTGTACCAGTCGGTCTCGATCTGCGGGCCTTCGGCGACGGCGAAGCCCATGTCGGCGAAGATCGCGGTGACCTCCTCCGTCACCTGGCTGACCGGGTGGATCGTGCCCTGGCGCCGGTGCCGGGCTGGCAGCGTCACGTCGAGCCATTCGGCGCGCAGACGCTCATCCAGCGCCGCGTCGCCCAGCGCCGCCTTCTTGGCAGCGAGCGCCGTGTTCACCTCGTCCTTCAGCGCGTTCAGGGCGGGGCCGGCGACCTGCCGCTCTTCCGCCGACATGCCGCCAAGCTCGCGCATCTTGAGGCTGATCTCGCCCTTCTTGCCCAGCGCCGCGACGCGCAGATCCTCCAGCGCGGCCTCGTCCGTGGCCTGCGCGATCCGGCCAAGCCAGTCCGATTTCAGCTGATCCCAACCGTCCATGATCCGCGCCTTTTGCCTGCCAATTCCGCGCCCTGACCTATCACCAAACCCCGTGATTGCAAGCCGGGGCGGTCAGGTACCGTCCTTGCCCGCAAAGGCCGACCGGCGCCCCCGCACCTCCAATGCGCGGCGCGACAGCTGCACCGTGCCGTTCTGCGCCGCCAGGCTCGCGGGCGGCTCCGCCTGGGTGCGTTTCTCTGCGACGGTGATCGAGTCGTAGAAGCGGACCGAATGCAGCTCCCGCGCGATCGGGTCGAAGGGAAACAGCGCGTCCTGGTCGGTGTACCAGCTGTGCATCCGGTCGATCAGCCGCTTGGCGTACTCGATGAAGCTCGCCTCGTTGCGGTAGCCACCGCCGAAACCGGGCCAGTAGGAGGTGTGGCAATCCTCCACCATGTAGAGCCCGCCCTCGGCCATGTGCGGCCAGAGGGCCTTGAGGCTCGCGATCTGGTGCGCGCAGATATGCGAGCCGTCGTCCAGCACGATGTCGAACGGCCCATACTGCGCCGCCAGATCCGCCAGGAAGGCCGGGTCGGCCTGGTTGCCGATGACGACATTGGTGCCGGGCTCGGCCAGCCTTGCGCAATCGGGGTCGATGTCGACGAAGGTCAGCTTTGAGCCTTCTGCGAAATACGCCTTCCACATCGGGATCGACCCGCCCCGGAACACGCCGATCTCCAGGAAGGACACCGGCCGCGCCCGATGCCGCGCGAACTCCCGCGTGTAGACGTCGAAGTAATGCGCCCACTTGGTCAGGAGGCGATCATCGGTGGTCTTGAGATACTCGGTAAAGAAGTTCGACACGGCCCTGCCCCTTGAACGGAAAACCCCCGCCGGACCATCGCCCGGCGGGGGTATTACTTCAAGGCAAGGCGCTTGGCCTCAGAGCGCGGCGCGCGCCTGGGCCACGATGGCGCCGAACGCGTCGGGCTCGTGCACGGCGAGGTCGGCCAGAACCTTGCGGTCCACCTCGATGCCGGCCAGCGCCAGGCCGTTGATGAAACGCGAATAGGTCAGCGTCTCGTCGTAGGAGCGGACGGCGGCGTTGATGCGCTGAATCCACAGCGCGCGGAACTGCCGCTTGCGGGCCTTGCGGTCGCGCGTTGCGTACTGGTTCGCCTTGTCGACGGCCTGGGTGGCCGTGCGGAAGTTGCGCGAGCGCGAGCCATAATAGCCCTTGGCCGCGTCGATGACCTTCTTGTGGCGACGATGGGTGACTGTACCACCTTTGGTGCGGGACATGTTTCGGCCTCCTTAACGGTCGTAGGGCATGTAGGATTTGACGATCTTCGCATCGGGCGGCGACAGCGTCGTCGTCCCGCGTGCGGAGCGGATGAACTTGGTCGTCCGCTTGATCATCCCATGCCGTTTGCCGGCCTGTCCCGCGACCACCTTGCCGGTGGCCGTGACTTTGAAGCGCTTTTTCGCGCTCGACTTCGTCTTCATCTTCGGCATTTCCGTCTCCTGTTCTCGTAGAGCGGTTCGGGCGCGTAGCGGCATGCCGTTTTAGGCCGGACGCACCGTTGGAGCGTGCCGCATACAGCCAACCGTGCGTCCTGTCCAGAGGCGCCGCGGCCAGCGTCAGAGGATCATGGCAACGACAAGGATGAACGCATCGGGGATGTCGCGCGGCCCCAGGCCCCCGGGCCGCAGCGCCAGATGCACATAGGCCAGAAGGGCAAGCCCGGCGGCCAGCGACAGCAGGGCGATCACCGGGCGGGCGCCGTTCACCCACCCAGCGATGGTCGAGCAAAAGCCGAACAGCGCGACCACGGTCGCGATCACGATCAAGATGTCGGGGTCCATCTGCATCCGCGGAATATGGGGCACCGGCAGGGGTTGCGCCAGCCTTGCGATGCGGAGCCGGTCAGCGGCCGCGCGCGCCCACCCCAGGCAGGCGCGCGGGCTGCGATCATTCCGGGTCGGTGGCGTAGATCAACCGCTCGGCGCAGGGGGCGACGCGCAGGATGTTGGTGGAGCCCTGCACGTTGAAGGGCACGCCGGCGGTGACGATGATCTGGTCGTCCTCGGTGGCGTAGCCGCCGTCGCGCGCGGTGCGCGCGGCCGAGACCACGGCGCCCTTGAAGCGCGTCAACTCGCCCGTCATGTAGCAATGGCAGCCCCAGGTCAGGCACATCCGCCGCGCCACCGCAACGATCGGCGTCAGCGCCAGGATCGGCACCCGCGGGCGTTCGCGCGCCACCAGTGCCGCGGTGGTGCCCGACTGGGTGAAGCAGCAGATCGCCTTGATATCCACCGTCTCCGCGATCTCGCGCGCAGCGGCGACGATGGCGTCGGCGGTCGAGTTGCGCTTGACGTTGCGCGAGGCCACCATGATGTCGCGGAAATTCGGGTCGTTCTCGACCTCCAGCGCGACGTTGTGCATCGTCTGCACCGCCTCGACCGGGTACGACCCCGCCGCCGATTCCGCCGAGAGCATCACCGCGTCCGCCCCTTCGTAGAGCGCGGTCGCCACGTCCGAGACCTCGGCGCGGGTAGGCATCGGGCTGTCGATCATCGATTCCAGCATCTGCGTGGCTACGATCACGGGCTTCGCGACCGACCGGCACTTGCGCACCAGCCGCTTCTGGATCGGCGGCACGTTCTGCACCGGCAGTTCCACCCCCAGATCGCCGCGTGCGACCATGATGCCGTCCGAGACGGCGAGGATTTCCTCGAAGGCCTTGACCGCCGCGGGCTTCTCGATCTTCGACATGATCGCGGCGCGGCCCTTGACCAGGGCACGCGCCTCGGTCACGTCGGCGGCGCGCTGCACGAAGCTGAGCGCCAGCCAATCGACGCCAAGCGCGCAGACGAATTCCAGGTCGGACAGGTCCTTTTCCGACAGGGCCGCCAGCGGCAGCACAACGTCGGGCACGTTCACGCCCTTGCGGTTCGACACCGGCCCGCCCGCGAGCACCGTGCATTCGGCGAAATCCTCGCCGCAATCGTCGACGCGCAGCCGCACCTTGCCGTCGTTCACCAGAAGCCGCGCGCCGGGTTCGAGCGCCGCGAAGATCTCGGGGTGCGGCAGTTGCACGCGCTTGGCGTCGCCCGGCGTGTCATCGAGGTCGAAGCGGAAGGAGGCGCCGTTCCTGAGCGTGTGCCCCTCGTCGTTGGCGAATACGCCGCAGCGCAGTTTCGGCCCCTGCAGGTCGGCCAGGATGGCGATCGGGCGGCCGATGTCGCGTTCGACCTTGCGGATCGACGCGTGCCGGGCGCGGATTTCGTCGTGGCTGCCATGGGACATGTTGAGGCGGAACACGTCCGCACCGGCCTCGAACAGCTTGCGGATCATGTGTTCGCCGTCGGACGCCGGGCCCAGCGTGGCCACGATCTTGACGTTTCGGTCGCGTTTCATCGGTCGTTTCCTCGTTCCTGTCCCTCGCGCCCGGTCCCGTTAGCGCAAACACCCCTGTCCCTACGGCTCTATGGCGGAAATGCGGGCGCCCGACAACAGGGTTGACCCCGCCACTGGCCAACAGGGCGCAAAGCGCCTATTGCGCACGCGTATCACACCGGACCCATGACACCTGCATGTCACCAGCTTATCACATCGAGGGCGAGGATCGCCGCGGTCGCTGGATCGTGACCTGCGATCATGCCTCGAACCGGGTGCCACCCGAGATTGCGGGCGGCGACCTCGGGCTGCCTGCCGCCGACATGGCGCGCCACATCGCCCATGACGTGGGCGCTGCGGGTGTCGCCCGGGCCTTGGCTGCGGCGCTCGACGCGCCGGTGATCCTGTCGGACTTCTCGCGCCTCGTCATCGACCCGAACCGCGGCGAGGACGACCCGACCTTGTGCATGAAGATCTACGACGGCTCGATCATTCCCGCCAACCGGCATGTCGATGCCGCCGAGATCGCGCGCCGGCTCAAGATGTTCCACCGCCCCTACCATCGTGGGATCGAGCGCCTGATCGCCGGCCGCACCGCACCGCTGATCGTCGCCGTCCACTCCTTCACGCCGCAGTTCATCGGCCGCCCGCCGCGCCCCTGGCATGTCGGTGTGCTCTACGCCGGCGACACGCGGCTGGCCTTGCCACTGCTGGCGCGGCTCAACGCCGAACCCGACCTGTGCATCGGCGACAACCAGCCCTATTCCGGCCACCTGCCCGGTGATGCACTGGACCGGCACGGGGTGCAGCGCGGCCTGCCGCATGTGCTGATCGAGGTCCGCAACGACCTGATCGAAACGCCGGACCAGCAGCGCGCCTGGGGCCTGCGCCTCGCCCCCATGCTTGACGCGGCGCGTGAGAATGCCGAGGTCTGAGCAAACCCACCGGAGGATGACCCATGGACAGCCAGACCCAGACCGAGCTTGAAGCCGCCGCCTTCCGTCGGATGCTCCAGCATCTGAACGAGCGGACGGATGTGCAGAACATCGACATGATGAACCTGGCCGGCTTCTGCCGCAACTGCCTGAGCCGCTGGTATCAGGAGGCCGCCGCCGAGCGTGGCATCGACATCGGCAAGGAGGAGGCGCGCGAGGTCGTCTACGGCATGCCCTATGAGGACTGGAAGGCGCTGCACCAGACCGAGGCCGATGACGCGCAGAAGGCCGCCTTTGCCAAGTCGAACCCCGGCCATTGACCGAAGCGGCCGCAGATCCGGCGTTCGCCTACGCGCCCCCCGACACGCCGCTCGACATCGTGCATGTCGACGAGGCGATCCTCGTGGTGAACAAGCCCGCCGGGCTGTTGTCGGTGCCGGGCAAGGGCGAGCACCTTTCCGATTGCCTGATGGCGCGGATCAAGGCGGCCTTTCCCGAGGCGCTGCTGGTGCATCGGCTGGACATGGACACCTCGGGCGTGATGGTCTTTGCGCTGACGCCGCATGCGCAGCGGCATCTGGGGCTGCAGTTCGAGAAGCGGATGATGAAGAAGGTCTATGTCGCCCGCGTCTGGGGCGAGGTGGCCGAGGCCGAGGGCGAGATCGACCTGCCGCTCTGCGTCGACTGGGAGAATCGCCCACGCCAGCATGTGGACCACGAAAACGGCCGCCCTGCGCAGACCGGCTGGCGCCGGGTCAGGCTGGAGGAGGGCACCACGCGGATGCGGCTATACCCGAAAACCGGGCGGTCCCACCAGTTGCGCGTGCACATGCTCGAACTGGGCCACCCGATCCTCGGCGATCCGTTCTACGCCGCCGGTGCGGCGCGCGACTACCCGCGCCTCATGCTCCACGCCGAAAGCCTGAAGCTGCGGCACCCGGAAGGGGGTAAGGGCTTGCTGTTCCGGGTGCCGGTGCCGTTCTGACCGAGGCGCGATGCGCCGCCAGCCACAGCGAGTCGAGATCGCGCAGCGCGGCGGGATCGAAACGGCTGGCCTCCTCCCAGTAGCGGCCCGAAGGCACCAGGTATCCAAGCTCCGCCTCTCGCGCCTGCGCCGCCTGCATCCGCGCGACATCGGGCACGACGGGCGCGACGGTTGCCAGATCCTCCATCCGCGCGCGGGGAAACACCAGCCGGCTGTCCTGCCAGGACAGGTTCACGCAGGCGCATCCCTGCGCCGCCGCCAGCAGCTGCAACCGCGCGGCCTTGGCCTCCAGGCTTTGCAAGGTGATGTCGGCGCGCAGCGGATCGGCGGTGCCGGTGCCGTAGAAATGCGTCTTGCCGCGCGCGGCATAGACCATGTCGCAGCCGAAATACGCGATCACCCGCGGCTTCAGCGCGCCCAGCGCCCAGTAGCCCGCGGTGAAGGCCATGGTGCCACCCGCGTAGACAAACCCGCCATAGCGGTTCTGCACCGGCACGAAATCCTGGGCCTTGATGCGGCGTTGCCCTGCACCCAGAATGGCCGGGCGATGCTCGGGCGGGAAATCCTCGGGGTGGATCGACACGTCCCAGTCGGGGCGCAGGCGCCAGGCGTTGTTGATCGCCACCACATGGGTGAAGGCCGAGCGGTCCCACCGCTTTGCCGCCACGGCCGCAGGCCCGCTGCCGAGGATCAAGACTACCGGACCCATGTCACCCTACCCCATTGCCCCGTGGCGGGAGATAGGCGGCAAAGGCGGCATGACCATGACAATCGTGCGGGGGCACCTGCGGCATGGGGAAGATTGTCGCGGTCGAGACGAGTCAGCCGCCGGCAGATATTCCGGCGCCGCACCCGGACAATACCGGCACGACCGCCTGCCCCGGCAAAGGGACAGGCCGTTCCCGTGTCAGCCCGGTCAACCCCAGTCGCTGACGGCCTTCACCTCGAGGAACTCGTGGATGCCCCAGATCCCGCCTTCGCGGCCATTGCCCGATTGCTTGAACCCGCCGAAGGGCGAGCCCTTGCCGAAGCCCTTGCCGTTGCACTCGACCATGCCCGAGCGCAGCTGCCGCGCGACGCGCCGCAGGCGGTCCTTGTCGCTGGTCTGGATGTAGTTGGTCAGGCCGTAGGGGGTGTCATTGGCCATCCGCACCGCGTCGTCCTCGGTGTCGAAGGGGATGATCGACAGCACCGGGCCGAAGATCTCCTCGCGGTAGATGGTCATGTCGGGCGTGACGTCGGCAAAGACCGTGGGCCGCACGAAGAAGCCGCGGTTCAGGTGACCGGGCCGCCCGGTGCCGCCCGCGACCAGCCGCGCGCCCTCGTCGATGCCGGTCTGGATCAGCGCCTGGATCTTGTCGAACTGCGCCTCCGACACCACGGGGCCGATCCCCTTGCCGTCCTGGCTTGCCGGGATGACCGGTGTGTCCTCGGCCATCTGCGCCGCGATCTCGATGGCGGCCTCGTAGCGGTCGCGGCTGACCAGCATCCGGGTGGGCGCGTTGCACGACTGGCCCGAGTTGTTGAAGCAGCGCATGGCGCCCCGCTTCACCGCCTTGTCGTCGGCATCGGCGAAGATGATGTTCGCGCCCTTGCCGCCCAGTTCCAGGCTGACGCGCTTGATCGTGTCCGCGGCGGCCTTGGAGATCAGACGCCCGGCCCGCGTCGAACCCGTGAAGCTCACGATGTCCACGTCGGGATGCGCCGAAAGCTGGCTGCCCACGCCTTCGCCGTCTCCGTTCACGAGGTTGAACACGCCCGGCGGCAATCCGGCCGCATCCACGACCTCGGCAAAGACCAGCCCCGACAGCGGCGCGATCTCCGACGGTTTCAGCACCATGGTGCAGCCCGCGACCAGCGCCGCGCCGACCTTCAGCGCGATCTGGTTCATCGGCCAGTTCCAAGGCGTGATCAGCGCGGCAACGCCGATGGGCTCGTGCACGATCCGCTCGCCCGGCGCGTGCGCGCCGGTGGGCCGGTCCCATTCCATCTCCTTGGCGGCGGCGATGAAGCCCTCGAAATGCCAGGTGCCCGATGTCACCTGCTGCTGGCGGGACCAGTCGATCGGCGCGCCCATCTCGGCGCTGATCGCCTGCGCCATGTCTTCGGCGCGGGCATCATAGGCCACCAGCAGCCGTTCCAGCGCCGCGATGCGCTCGGACACCGGGGTCGCGGCCCAGCCGTCAAAGGCGGCGCGCGCCGCGGCGACGGCGGCGTCCGTGTCGGCCTGATCCCCCAGCGAGATGGTGGCGCAGACCTCCTCGGTCGAGGGGTCGATGACGGGGAAATCACGCGGGCGGTTGGGGGCAACCCACTGCCCGTCGATGTAGAAATCTGTGCTGGCTGGCATCGTCGTCTCCCTGGTTCAGCACCTAACCTGTCACCGCCACCCGCGCGCTTCAAGGCGTGGCGCGACAGACAGGCGGCAGCGAACGACCATCCCGCCGGCAGGCCGTGTGGCGAACGCCCGGCCATCGTGCCGCGCTGCGGCAGTATGCCCTGCCTTTTCTGGCGCGTCCTCGGGCTGCCCCCCGTGATCGTGTCGCGCGCAGTGACTAGGTCATGGGGAATAGTGCCATCAACAAGGAGCTTCACCATGGCCCTGCGCATCAACGACATCTTCCCGAACCTGACCGTCGAGACGGATCAGGGCAGCTTTGCCATGCATGATTTCATCGGCGACAGCTGGATGATCCTGTTCTCGCACCCCAAGGATTTCACGCCGGTCTGCACCACCGAGTTCGGCGCCGTGGCGCAGCTTTCGGAGGAATGGGAAAAGCGCAACACCAAGGTGATCGGTCTGTCGGTCGACAAGGTCGCGGAGCACGAGAAGTGGAAGGCCGACATCGAAGGCTTCTCGGGCGCCAAGGCGGGGTTCCCGATCATCGCCGATGACGGGCTCGAGGTGTCCAAGGCGCTCGACATGCTCCCGGCCGACGCCTACCTGCCCGACGGGCGCACCGCCGCCGACAGCGCCTCGGTGCGGGTGGTGTTCATCGTCTCGCCCGACAGACGCGTGCAGCTGATGATGAGCTACCCGATGTCGGTCGGCCGCAATTTCGCCGAGGTGCTGCGCGCGCTGGACGCGCTGCAGGCGACCTTCGGCAAACCCATCGCCACGCCCGCCAACTGGGTCCACGGGCAGGACGTGATCGTGGCCCTCAGCCTCGACGATGACGCGGCGCGCGCGAAGTTCGGCGAGATCGACGTGAAGCTGCCCTATCTGCGCACGACGAAGATGCCGGCCTGAGCCCTGCAGCCCGCCTGACGTGAAAAGCCCCGGCGCATCGGCCGGGGCTTTTTCATGTCGGTTCAGACCGTTCAGGCTTGCGGATACAGGAACGCCGTCGAGCCGACCTCGACGTTCTCGTAGAGGTCGATCACATGCGCGTTGACCAGGCGCACGCAGCCCGACGACGCCGAGGTGCCGATGGACCAGGGCTGCGGCGTCCCGTGGATGCGCAGGTAGGTGTCGCGGCCGCCCTCGTAGAGATAGAAGGCGCGCGCGCCCAGCGGGTTTTCGGGCCCGCCCGGCACGCCGTCGGCGAACTGCGCATACACCTCGGGTTCGCGGGCGATCATGTTGGCGGTGGGCGTCCACGAGGGCCATTCCGCCTTGCGCCCGATGCGGAACGTGCCGGGCATGTAGAGCCCCGGCCGCCCGATGGCGACGCCGTAGCGCATCGCGCTGCCGTCCGTGCCGATATGGTAGAGGTAGCGCGCCACGGCGTCGACATGAATGTCGCCCGCCCGCATGCCCGACCGGTGCTGCACGCGCGTCGGCATGAAGCGCGGGTGCAGGCCCCACGGGTTGTTGGCGTTCGGGTCCGGGTCGGGCCGGGTGACCGAATCGTCGAATTCCACCGCGTCCTGCGCCAGCAAGGGCTGCGCGATGGCGCCGGAAAACAGCGTCGCGCTGGTGATGATGAAATGACGGCGAGTCAGCATGGGCTCACCTCCTTGGTTCGGGCAAGAGAATCGCTTGGCAAAAGCCTATCCTTATTCGTCGGTTCACCGCCTGTGGACAAGTCCCAAGCGCGTCACGTTTCAGTCAGTTGGATCGCGACGTCCAACGCGACAGTCGGCGGAAAAGTTCCTGCCGACGGCCAGTTCGCGCAGGTCGCGCGCGGGACCGTCATGCGCCCGTAACCGACGCACCCTAGCGTCCGCGCACCGCCAAGCTTCAAGCCAGGGAGTGCTTCCATGAAAGACATCGACATCCACAGCCTGTCCGCCGACGAATGGGACGAGCTGAAGTTTCCGCGCCCCGAAGTGCAGGACTTCGACCGCGTGGTCGAGCGCGCGATTTCGCGCCGCGGGTTCATGGGCGGCGTCCTGGCCTTCGGGTCCGGTGCCGCCGTGATGGGCGCGGGCCTGTTGAAGGGAACGACGGCGCTGGCGCAACCCGCCTCGCGTTTCCCCTTCACTCCGATCGCAGCCCAGACCGATGGCACCGTGCACGTCCCCGAAGGCTACAGCTGGGATGTCCTGGTGCGCTGGGGCGACCCGCTGTTCCCGGATGCCGAGGGTGCCTTCAGCCCCGAAGCCGGGGTTTCGGTCGAGTTCTCCGACCGCGTGTTCGGTGAGAACACCGACGGCATGGAACTGTTCGACGTCGACGGCCACGAGATCCTGGTCGTGAACAGCGAATACACCAACAACCGCATCAACCTGCCCCACACCGAGGATGGCATCCCGGCCAGCCTGGATGACGTGCGCATCCTCCAGAACCTGCAGGGCGTGACCGTGATGGAGATCGCCGAGGGCGATGACGGCTGGGCCGTCGTGGTCGACAGCCCCTTCAACCGCCGCATCCACAACAACACGCCGATGACGCTTTCGGGCCCGGCAGCGGGGCATGACCTGCTCAAGACCGAGGCCGATCCGACCGGCGCGTCCTCGCTGGGCACCTTCAACAACTGCGGCTCGGGCCGGACGCCCTGGGGCACCTACCTGACCTGCGAGGAGAACTTCAACGGCTACTTCGGCGCCGCTTCCGAAGTCTCGGCAGACGCTGCCGTGCTGGACGGCTACCGTCGCTACGGCATCTCGACCGAGGTGTCGCCAGGCCGCTACAACTACCACGGCTTCGACCCGCGCTTCGACGTGGCGACGAACCCGAACGAGCCGCACCGCGCCGGCTACATCGTGGAAATCGACCCGGCCGACCCCGAGTCCACCCCGGTGAAGCGCACCGCGCTCGGCCGTTTCAAGCACGAGAACGCCGCCTATGGCATCGCCGCCGATGGCCGCGTCGCTGTCTACATGGGCGACGACGAGCGGGGCGAGTTCATGTACCGCTGGCTCAGCCGTGACGTCTACGTTCCCGGCGAAGACACCTCGACCCTGCTCGACGAGGGCGAACTTTCGGTCGCGGTGTTCGAGGATGACATGTCGGGCCGCTGGGTGCCGCTGACGCCCGAAACCACCGGCATGGACGCTGCGCAGATCGCGATCTTCACCCGCATGGCGGCAAGCCGCGTGGGCGCGACGACGATGGACCGTCCGGAATGGATCGCCGTGCATCCCAACGCGGCCGAGGCCTATTGCTGCCTGACCAACAACTCCCGCCGCGGGGTGTTGAACGACGACGGCACCGTGCGCACCAACGCCGGCGGAGACCCCATGTCGGTCAACGCGGCCAACCCGCGCGAGACCAACCACTTCGGCCAGATCGTGCGGTGGCGCCCCACCGGCGGCGATCATGGCGCGGAGGGATTCACCTGGGATCTCTACGTCATGGCCGGCAACCCGACCGTGGCCGACGGCCCGATGGCGGGATCGGCGAACATCAACGAAGGCAACCTGTTCAATTCACCCGACGGCATGGTCATCGACTCCACCGGCCTGATCTGGATTCAGACCGACGGCGACGACAGCAACGAAGGCGAGTTCGCCGGCATGGGCAACAACCAGATGCTGGCGGGCGACCCGGTGACGGGGCGGATCGAACGCTTCCTGACCGGCCCGAACGGGTCCGAAGTGACCGGCCTGTGCTGGTCCACCGACCGCCGCACGATGTTCGTGGGCATCCAGCACCCCGGCGCGCCCTTCCCCGACGGCGAAGGCGCCCTGCCCCGCTCGTCCATCGTGGCGGTAAAGCGGGATGACGGCGCGCTCGTCGGCTGACATCACCACACACGTGTGACGGAACCGCCCCCGGATTTCGCATCCGGGGGCGGTTTTCGTTCCGGGGCCTGGCGCGCGTCAGGCGCCTGAAAGGCTGCTCAGATACGCGACGATCGCGTCGATCTCCACGCCGGTCAGGTCGAACGGTGGCATGTCCTCGATGCCGCGCAGCGCGATCCTCACCGTATCGACACCGAGGCCGCGGATGTCACCGCTGTCGCCGGTTGCGGCGTTTGCACCGTGGCAGATCTCGCAGAAATCCTGGTACAGGAGCTGCCCCTCGGCGACGAGGCTGGCGTCGGCCCGGAGCGGCGGCGCGTGCACAAGGCAGGCGAGGCCGAGGGCGAGACCGGTGAGGCGCATGGGCGATCCTTTCCGACATGAGAAAACGGGCGCGCCCATCATTGGGCACGCCCGTCAAGATCATGTGACAGTCGGATCGCGAGGAGCGGTCAGTCCGCCGATTCTTCCGCCTGCTTTTCAAGCTCCTTGCCGGTGGCCTGGTCGACCATCTTCATCGCGAGCCGGACCTTGCCGCGCTCGTCGAAGCCCAGCAGCTTGACCCAGACCTCCTGGCCTTCCTTCAGAACGTCCGAGGGATGGTTCAGGCGCCGGTTCTCGATCTGGCTGACGTGCACGAGGCCGTCACGCTTGCCGAAGAAGTTCACGAAGGCGCCGAAATCGACGATCTTCACGACCTTGCCCTTGTAGACGCCACCTTCCTCGGGCTCGGCCACGATCGAATAGATCATGTCATAGGCCTTCTTGATGGCTTCGCCGTTCGGGCTGGCGATCTTGATCACACCGTCGTCGTTGATGTCGACCTTGGCGCCCGACAGCTCGACGATCTCGCGGATCACCTTGCCGCCCGAGCCGATCACTTCGCGGATCTTGTCGGTCGGGATCTGCATCGTCTCGATGCGCGGCGCGTGGATCGAGAACTCGCCCGGTGCCGTCATCGCCTTGGCCATTTCGCCAAGGATGTGCAGACGCCCGGCCTTGGCCTGTTCCAGCGCCTTTTCCATGATCTCGGGCGTGATGCCCGCGACCTTGATGTCCATCTGGAGCGAGGTGATCCCGGCCTCGGTGCCCGCGACCTTGAAGTCCATGTCGCCGAGGTGATCCTCGTCGCCCAGGATGTCGGTCAGGATGCCGTAGGAGCCGTCATCTTCCAGCACCAGGCCCATGGCCACGCCGGCCACGGGGGCCTTGAGCGGCACACCGGCGTCCATCATCGACAACGAGCCGCCGCAGACCGAGGCCATCGAGGACGATCCGTTGGATTCCGTGATCTCCGACACGATGCGGATCGTGTAGGGGAAATCGGTCGGCGCGGGCAGGACGGCCTGCAGAGCGCGCCACGCGAGTTTCCCGTGACCGATCTCGCGACGACCCGGAGGGCCGACGCGGCCCGCTTCGCCCACCGAGTAGGGGGGGAAGTTGTAGTGCAGCATGAAGTTCTGCTTGGACGTGCCGTGCAGCGCATCGACGAACTGCTCGTCGTCGCCGGTGCCGAGCGTGGTGACCACAAGGCCCTGCGTCTCGCCACGGGTGAACAGCGCGGAGCCATGCGTCCGCGGCAGGACGGAGGTCTGGCAATCGATCGCCCGCACCTGGTCCAGCGCGCGGCCGTCGATCCGGCGACCATTCTTGACCACGTCCGAGCGCAGCACCATCGACTCGAGCTTCTTGAGCGCCGCACCGAGGTTCGGGTCCTCGAGCTGCTCTTCGGTCAGCCCATCCTTGATCGCCGACTTCGCGGCGGACACGGCGGTGGTGCGTTCCTGCTTGTCGAGGATCGCGTAGGCGGCGCGCATCTGCGCCTCGCCCGCGGCCTTCACCGTCTCGTAGAGGGCGGAGTAGTCGGGCGCCTGGAAGTCGAAGGGTTCCTTGGCGGCATCCTCGGCCAGGTCGATGATCAGGTCGATCACCGGCTGGATCTGCTCGTGCGCGAACACGACCGCGCCCAGCATTTCCGCCTCGGACAACTCATAGGCCTCGGACTCGACCATCATGACCGCGTCCTTGGTGCCCGCGACAACCAGGTCGAGCCGCTGCTCGGGGGTGTTGCGCAGGTTCTGCATGTCGTCGACGGTCGGGTTCAGGATGTAGTCGCCATCCTCGTAGCCGACGCGGCAGCCGGCGATCGGGCCCATGAAGGGCGCGCCGGAAATGGTCAGCGCCGCCGAGGCCGCGATCATCGCCACGATGTCGGGATCGTTGACCAGATCGTGCGACAGCACGGTGCACATCACGAGCGTCTCGTTCCTGAAGCCCGACACGAACAGCGGGCGGATCGGCCGGTCGATCAGGCGCGCGGTCAGCGTCTCCTTCTCGGACGGACGCGCCTCGCGCTTGAAGAAGCCGCCGGGCACCTTGCCGGCCGCGTAGTATTTTTCCTGGTAGTGGACCGTCAGCGGGAAGAAATCCATTCCCGGCTTGGCTTCCTTGGCGAAGGTCACGTTCGCCATGACGCTGGTTTCGCCCAGCGTGGCGATGACGGAGCCATCGGCCTGACGGGCCACACGCCCGGTTTCCAGTGTGAGCGTCTCTTCGCCCCACTGAATGCTCTTCTTGGTGATATTGAACATCAATCGTTTCCTGTTCGAGGGCCCCCGCGGCCCCTGCCGCGTCCCTCATCCATATGGCGGCCCCATTGCCGCCGACCCCTTCATCATCCCATGCGCCGGGGTCAGGGCGTCACGTCTCAGATGGGCGGCAGATACACCAGATGAGGCTGCAAGGAAACCGGCAATCTGGCGGCGCGCCCGCGCCGACCCACCAGCCGCCTCCGGTGGCCGACAGGTGCCGATCGCCCGCCCATGAAGCAGTCTTTGTGACTTTGTCCCGCGCAGGGCGGCCATTACGGGCGCCCTTCCCGCGAAAATGACAGTACCGTAACGGAACCCGCGCAGGGCGGGCACATCGAAAGGGAAACGCAATGCCCCAGAAGATCGTCGTGGGTTTCGACGGCAGCGAAAGCGGGCGATCCGCGCTTGGTTTCGCGGTCGATCTTGCCCGGGCACGGGGGGCCGAGCTGGTGCTCGCCCATGTGCTGGAATGGTCGCCCTATTCCTTCCTGACCAAGGAGGAGATCGAGGAACGCCACCGGCGCCGCACGGAGGAGCTGGAGCGGGCCGAAACCGCCGTGCTCGACCCGGTGGTCAAGAGCCTGAAGGGCGAAGGCATCGCCGTCAGCACCGTGCTGCGTTACGGCCATATCGCCGAGACGCTGTGCAAGATCGCGTCGGACGAGAACGCCAGCCAGATCGTCGTCGGCCGGACAGGGCATTCCGGCCTGTCGGCGCGACTGTTCGGTTCGGTCGCCGGGAGCCTTGCGCAGGCCGCCCCGGTGCCGGTCACCATCGTACCATAACAATGATCGGACAGGGACAATGAACATCCTTCAAAAGGTCACGGCAGCGTCCGTGGCAAGCCTGCTGGCCACATCCGTGCCGGCCATGGCCCAATCCATCGACGAGCGCGTGAACGAGATCTTCGCCAATTCCACCGGCTGGTTCGTGAGCTTCATCTTCAGCCCGTTCCCGGGGACGACATTCCCCTGGATCGTGGCCTGGCTGGTCATCGCGGCGACCATCTTCACCGTCTATTTCGGCCTGATCCAGTTCCGCGCCTTCCCCCATTCCATCGCGCTGGTGCGGGGCGACTATTCCGATCCCAACGACGCGGGCGAGGTCAGTCACTTTCAGGCGCTGGCGACGGCGCTGTCGGGCACCGTCGGCCTCGGCAACATCGCGGGCGTCGCGGTGGCCATCGGTATCGGCGGGCCCGGGGCGACGTTCTGGATGATCCTGGCGGGCCTGATGGGCATGGCATCGAAATTCACCGAATGCACGCTGGGCGTGAAATACCGCAACGAATACCCTGACGGCACCGTGTCGGGCGGGCCGATGTACTACCTGACCAAGGGCTTTGCCGAACGCGGCCTGCCGGGCGGGCGGTTCCTTGCGATCCTGTTCTCGATCTTCTGCATCCTCGGCGCCCTGGGCGGCGGCAACATGTTCCAGGCCAACCAGGCGCATGCGCAGCTGACCAACGTCATCGGCGAGTATCCGGGCTGGATCACCGGCATCGTCTTTGCCGTCATCGTCTTTGCGGTGATCGTGGGCGGCCTGAAATCCATCGCGCGGGTGACCGAAAAGGTCGTGCCGTTCATGGGGCTTCTGTATGTCGGTGTCGCCATCGTCATCATCGCGATGAATGCCGACCAGATCGGCTGGGCCTTCGGGCAGATCTTCGAAGGCGCCTTCACCGGGCTGGGCGTTGCGGGCGGCTTCGTCGGCGCGCTGATCCAGGGGTTCCGGCGCGCCGCATTTTCCAACGAGGCGGGCGTAGGCTCGGCCGCGATCGCCCACTCGGCGGTGCGCACGAAGGAGCCGATCACCGAAGGCTTCGTCTCGCTGCTTGAGCCGTTCATCGACACGGTGGTGATCTGCACCATGACGGCGCTGGTCATCATCATCACCGGGCAGCTGGTCAGCGACCCGGCAACCGGGCTCTACCTGCTGAACGAGGATGGCACCTCGATCCAGACCCTCAGCGGCAACTCCGGCGTCGCGCTGACTTCGGCTGCCTTCGCGTCGACCTTCGACTGGTTCCGCTATGTGCTGGCGCTGGCGGTGATCCTGTTCGCCTTCTCCACGATGCTGTCGTGGTCCTACTATGGCCTCAAGGCCTGGACCTACCTGTTCGGCGAGGGCAAATCGAAGGAGATCGTGTTCAAGGTGATCTTCTGCATCTTCGTCGTCATCGGCGCCTCGGCCAGCCTCGGCCCGGTGATCGACTTCTCGGATGCGATGATCTTTGCCATGGCGGTGGTCAACATCATCGGGCTCTACGCCCTGATGCCGGTCGTGAAGCGCGAGCTGAACAGCTACATGGGCCGGCTGAAATCGGGCGAGATCCGCAAGTTCGCCTGAGGCTTCCTGCAACGAAAAACGCGCCCTCCGGGTCGGGGGGCGCGTTACTCATTCGAAACGGTCTGGCCTCAGCGGCGGATGCCGAGACGGCCGATCAGGCTGGTGTAGCGCGCCTCGTCCTTGGACTTGACGTAGTCGAGCAACTTGCGGCGCTGGGCCACCATCATCAGAAGGCCACGGCGCGAGTGGTTGTCCTTCTTGTGGGTCTTGAAATGCTCGGTCAGGGTCGAGATGCGGCTGGTCAGGATCGCGACCTGAACCTCGGGCGAACCGGTGTCGCCTTCCTTGGTCGCGAACTCGGTCAGCAGGCGCTGCTTTTCTTCGGGCGTAATCGACATCGGGGTCTCCTGTTCAAGGGGTGATGGCGCAAGCCGGGATGTCGTCCAGCAGGGCCCGTGGAGGGATCGCGCATCGTGGTGCACGAAAGCGGGCGTATAGGCCCCTCGCCCGTGCTTGAAAAGGGGGTCTGGCGGGGCGCGACACGGGTTTTTGCGGGATTATCCCCATTCCGGTACCACGACCGCCACAGAATGGTCGCAACGGACGGTCAACTTTAACCTCGATTGATCCTTCGGCTTCTGCTTCGTCGGGAAGTGGGGCATCATGCGGGTTCGGGGCGTGCGACCGAGTCGCGTGCCTCCGGCATCGCATTTCCGGCCTTCGCCGGGATGGTGCACATCGTCAGAAGGCGATCCCTGCGATACCGCAGGTGCACAGACGGATTGACGATTTGGCACGCGTGAGGATTGGGCGATGTTGGCGGCGAGTGGGCTCCTGATTTTTCTGGTGATGGGATATGCCGTCAGCGGCATGGTGTCCGACGACGATTCGGACGCACCGACGGACGGCCCCGATTTCGCGGATGACGAGACCGAAACCGGCGAGACCTCGGAAAGCACATCGCTCGCCGACCTGCTGTTCGGCGACGAGGACAACGAAGACGATGGGACCGACGCCGACCCGGTCGACGACGATCGGATCGACACGCAGGGCGACGGCCATTCTGACGACAGCGTCGAAGACACGGACGACGGCATCAACACCCTGCGCCTCGGACAGGGCGACAGCGCCACCGGCACCGAGGACGAGGACGTGTTCGAGATCGCGGCCATGACCGGGTCGGACATCGCCCCCGATCCCGAGGCCGCGCCGCGCATCGCCGATTTCCAGTCCGGCATCGACCGGCTGATCCTGGATTTCGACGGCGAGCCGGATGGCGCGCCGCTCCTGAGCTTCGATACCGAGACCATGCCCGATGCCACGATCGTGCTGGCCAATGGCGTGGCGGCGGCGATCCTGATGGGCGTGACCGAGCTGGGCGCCGGCGACGTCGAGGTGCGGATGACCGGCACCGCAGACGGCGCGGCGACCGAGGGGCAGGAGATCGACGGCTCCGAGGGGGACGACACGCTGATCGGCGGGCCGGGCGATGACACGCTCGACGGCTTCGGCGGCGACGATCTCCTGGTCGGCGGCACCGGCGACGACGTGCTGCGCGGGCGCGAAGGCATGGACAGCCTGCTTGGCGGCAGTGGCAATGACGCGATCACCGGCGGCCCGGGCGACGACACGATCGAGGGCGGCCCCGACAATGACGCGCTGTTCGGCAACGAAGGCGACGACCTGATCCTTGGCGGCAGCGGCGCCGACGAGGCTTATGGCGACGAGGGCAACGACACGATCGCCGGCGGCAACGGCACCGATTTCCTTGTCGGCGGCGCCGGTGACGACATGATCTCGGGCGGCGCGCACAGCGACATGCTGTTCGGCAGCGACGGCGACGATCACCTGTCGGGCGACGCGGGCGACGATATCTTGCAGGGCGGCTTTGGCGCCGACACGCTTTTCGGCGGTGACGGCAACGACCGCCTCGACGGCACCTTCGCGGCGGGCGACGGGGCTTTCGGCCCCCATGACGAGGATCGCGGCGATGCCCTGGACGGGGGTGCCGGCGACGACACGATCCTGATCGGGGCGCTCGATACCGCCACGGGCGCCGAGGGCGCGGACAGGTTCGTGACCGGCAGCTACATCGAGACGGCCGAACTGGCCGGCAGCGTCACCGACTTCGACCCAATTCAGGACGTGATCGAGGTCGTGTTCGACCCCGACATGACCCCCGACCCGGTCATCACGGTCGAAGATTTTGCCGATGGCACCGGCGCCAGCATCCTGTTCAACGGGCAGATGATCCTCAGCGTGTCGGGCGCGCAGGGGCTGGACCCTTCCCTCATCGAATTGCGCGAAATCACGCTCGACCGGATCGCGGAACCGGCCTGATCGCCGACGCGGTGGGCGATTGTTCGGTCACGCCTCGAAATGCGGCAGCATCGCCGCCAGAAACGCCTCGGGCGCTTCCTCCATCGCGAAATGGCCGCAGCCGGAAATCTCGGTCCCGGTCACATCCTTCGCCCAGCGGCGCCAGATGCCCAGGGGGTCGCCGGTGCGCGCGGGAAAGCCGTTCTGCGCCCAGACGAACCGCAGCGGCGCAGTGATCTGCCGGCCTGCCGCGCGGTCGGCCTTGTCCAGGTCGCGGTCGATGGTGGCGCCGGCGCGGTAGTCGTTGCACATCGCCGCCACCCGCGCCGGGTCCGCCGCCTGCCCGCGGTAGCTGGCCAGCGCCTCGGGGGCAAAGGCCGACAGGTCGCCCGCCCTGGTCCAGCTCGCCAGCGTGCGGTCGATGTAGCCCGGGCCATCCGCCGCGATCAGCGCCTCGGGCAAGGGCGCGGGCTGCGCAAGGAAGGTCCAGTGATAGGCTTTCAACGCCAGTTCGGCGGTCCAGGCAGCCCAGAAATCGCCCGTCGGCACGATCTCCACGATGCCCAGCCGGTCGATGCGGCCGGGGTGGTCCAGCGCCATCCGGTAGGCCACCCGCGCGCCGCGGTCATGGCCGATCATATGCGCGCGCGGCAGGCCCAGCGCATCCATCAGCCCGGCAACGTCGCGCGCCATCTCGCGCTTGGAAAGGGCGCGGTTATCGGGATCGTTGGCCGGCACGTCGCTGTCGCCGTAGCCGCGCAGGTCGGGCACGATCACGTCGAACCGCTCGGCCAGCGCTGGCGCCACGCGGTGCCACGCCATGTGGGTCTGCGGATAGCCGTGCAGCAAGATCAGCGCCGGCCCGCTGCCGCCGCGATGCACCGACAGATGGATGCCGTTCGTCGCCACCCGCGACCGGGTGAAGCCGTCAATCATGGGACCGCTCCCAAGGCTGCGGCTGCACGTCGTAGCCGATGTAGAGCGGATGCTTGGGATGCCCCGCCTTGCTGAGGCCCAGGTGCCACAGCGGCTGCCCCGCGGCGCGCAGCATCGCCTCCACCGACGGGCCGCGCCCCAGATGCGCGCCATGGGTGCCCCAGGCGCAGATCACCTTGTCGCACCACGGCAGCGACCCAAGGATCGCCGCGTCGTTCCCCGGCCCGACCGGATCGGCGACCGCCCGCATCGTGCGCGGGTCGGTGGCGCGGTAGGCGAAGATGTTGAGCACGCGGAACGCGCCGAAGCCCAGCGCGCGGGCCCGCCGCTCGCAGCGCTCCACCGTCGGATCGTTCTGCACCTCGGTCGCGGTCGAGGGGTTGAGCATGATGAAGAGCGCGCGCTGCCCGGCCTCGCCCCACACCCGCGTGAGCGTGTAGCGATAGGCCTCGCAGTCGGAATATTCCGCGACCGAGGCCGCGTCGCCTTTCTGGTGAAGCCGCGTGATCATGGGCCGGTTATGCCGTGCCCGCCCGCCGAGGGAAAGCGTGGCTCACAGGTTGAACACCCGCTCCGGATGCAGCTCCGCCCCCCGCAGGCGCCCCACGGCGACCGGCTGGCCCTGGAACGAAGCCCAGGCGATGTCCCCATAGTCGGCCGCCCCCGGCAGCACCTGGCCGGGGTTGCCGTTGCGCAGCCGTGCGGCCCCGGCTTCGGTCGCACGCAATTCGGGCATGTCGACCAGCGCCATGGCGACAGGCTTGAGCAGTGTGTCGATCTCGGGCGTGCGGGCCAACGCCTCGATCCGGTCCAGGGTCACGGCGTCCTCGATGTCGAAGGGGCCGACCCAGGTGCGACGCAGGCTGAGAACATGGCCAAGACAGCCGAGCGTCTCGCCCAGGTCGCGGGCGATGGCGCGGACATAGCCGCCCGAGCCGCAGACGAAATGCAGCTCGGCATTGTCGGCATCGGGCGTGCCCAGCAGCTCCAGCGCATCGACGAACAGATCGCGCGCCTCCAGCTCCATCGTCTCGCCGCCGCGCGCGATGTCATAGGCGCGCGCGCCATCGACCTTCACGGCGGAAAACTGCGGCGGCACCTGGCGGATGTCGCCGGTGAAGCGTGGCAGGGCGGCGCGGATCTGGTCCGCCGTCGGGCGCAGGTCGGAGGTGGCAATCACCGCGCCCTCGGCGTCGTCGGTGGTGGTGGAAGCGCCCCAGCGCACGGTGAAGTCATAGCCTTTCAACGCCTCGCCCAGATAGGCGATGGTCTTGGTCGCCTCGCCCAGCGCGATCGGCAGCATCCCTGTGGCGTCGGGGTCGAGCGTGCCGGCATGGCCGGCCTTCTTCGCCTCGAAAGCCCAGCGCACCTTTCCCACCATCGCGGTGGAGGTCATGCCCGCGGGCTTGTCGACCAGCAGCCAGCCGGACACGTCGCGCCCCTTGCGATTCCGCCCCATGATCCGCTCCTGTGCTGCGCCGGCCAACGCGATGAAAGACGGCGGGCTAGCGCCGCTACGGCGTGGCGTCAACCACCGTGCCGATGATCGGCCCGACCGGCAGCCCGATATCGGCCCGCCCGATCCCCGGCGCATAGAGCCGCGAGACGCGCCCGTCGAAATAAAGCGCATCGGGCACGCCCAGATGGTCGCGGAAGAATCGCGCGAAATGGTGGAAATTGACCGGCACGTTGGAGATGACGAGATGCACGATGCGCCCGTCTTCCTCCACGCCCACGCCGTTGCGGATGTTGCGGCTGGCCCCGTCGGGAATGAACCGCGGATGCAGGTCGCCGTCGATCACCAGCATCGGACCCGACTGGGTGGCATCGCGGCAGGCCGGCGGGTTCTCTGCGTAGCGGCGGCTTTCCACGATCCGGGCGGCGCCGTCGGTCAGGCACAACACGCCGTTGGGCAGCAGGCCGAAATTGCCCGGCCCGTCCGCCGTGACGACCCGCATCTCCTCGGTGCCGTTCTCGACGTAGAGCCCCACGGGCGCGCGGTCCTCGTGGAACATGCCCGCGTTCATCGCCACGCCCAGCCGCTTGCCGGGCGGCAGGGCTTGCTCGACCCGCAGGAAACTGCCGTAGATCGCGCCCTCGCTGTCGCGCAGGAACAGGCGGAGGTCTTCTTGCGACAGGTCGATCCGGCAGGTGATGAACGACGCCCCCTCGAAATCGACGGTGTCGCAGGCCAGCGCGGGCGCGCCGAGGAACGCCGCGACGAGCGAGGCGAAAAGCGTGCCGCGGCCGATCATCGTTCCTCCTCCGCGTCGTCCCCCTCCAGATCGCGGCGCACGTCGTCACGGTCGAACAGCGCGCGCGTCTCGTCCATCCGGTCGAAGGTCTCGTCGATCAGGAACCGCAGGTCGGGGGCGTATTTCAGCGACATGTCGCGCATGATCGCGCGGCGCAATTCGCCCCGGTTGCGGCTCAGCGCCTGGATCGCATCCTCCCGCCGCGCGCCGCCAAGCGGCATCACATAGACCGTCGCGATCTTGAGGTCGGGCGACATGCGCACCTCGCCCACGGTGATCGACATGGCGTTCAGTTCGGGATCATGCACCTCGGCCCGCGACAGCACGGTCGACAGCACGCGCCGGATCAACTCGCCCACGCGAAGTTGCCGCTGCGTCGGGCCTGCGCCCTCGGAATGCCGGGTCTTTGCCATGTCTCGCCTGTCCTTGTCCTGTGCCGGACTTAGGAGATGCGCGTCCCTGCCGCAAGCGACCGCTTCCCGCCGGGGCGAGGTTCCGCTATCAGCAGGCCCGCAGGATGGAGGGTTTTGGCATGGCCGACAGCGTGGGCATCGCGGTAATGGGCGCCTCGGGGCGGATGGGGCGAATGCTGATCGACACGATCACCGCCTCGGACAAGGCCCACCTGACCGGCGTCACCGAACGGCCCGGCCATCCCTGGATCGGGCAGGATCTGGGCATGGCCCTGGGTGGCGCAAAGATCGGCGTGATGGTGCATGACGACCCGCTCGACGTCATCGTCAGGGCGCAGGCGGTGATCGACTTCACCACGCCCGAGGCGACGCTGGCCCATGCGCAGCTGACCGCGCAGGCGCGCTGCGTGCATGTGATCGGCACCACCGGCCTCGGCGATGCCGACATCGCGGCGCTCGACGCGGCGGCCCGCCACGCGGTGATCGTGCGGGCCGGCAACATGAGCCTCGGGGTGAACCTGCTGACCCGGCTGGCGCAACAGGTGGCCCATGCGCTCGATGCCGATTTCGACGTGGAGATCGTGGAAAGCCACCACCGCCACAAGGTCGATGCGCCGTCGGGCACCGCCCTGATGCTGGGCGAGGCGGTGGCGCGCGGACGCGGCGTCGATCTGGCCGAGGTCTCGGATCGGGGCCGCGACGGCATGACCGGGGAACGCCGGCGCGGCGACATCGGCTTTGCCGCGATCCGGGGCGGCGACATCGTCGGCGAGCATGACGTGATCTTTGCCGGCGCCGGCGAGCGGATCGTTCTGAGCCACATCGCGACCGACCGGGGCATCTTCGCGCGCGGCGCGCTCAAGGCCGCGCTCTGGGGTCAGGGCAAGGCGCCCGGGCATTATTCGATGATGAGCGTGCTGGGCCTGGCATGACTCCGCCGATCGCTTGATTTCGCAGGCGCCGCATCTAGGTCGCCCCGTCGAAACCAGCCAACGGGGAGCGTTCGAGAATGTCACGGAAAGCCGCCGTTCTGCCAGGAATAGTGACCGGCGCCGTTCTGAGCCTTGCAGCCGCAAGCCCCGCGGCCGCCGACGAGTTTCGCATCGTCGATACGGCGGACGGGTTCGTCTCACTCATCACAGGGCGTGAACTGCGGCGGCTCGGCATCCGCCTGACCGTATCGCCGGAGGGCGAGATCGAAGGCCGGGCCTTCGGCGCGCCGGTGACCGGAGAATGGACGTGGCAGGGCGGGTATTTCTGCCGTGACCTCTTCTGGAACGGCGACGATCTGGGCTACAACTGCCAGCTGGTGCAGGCCAGCGGCGACGTGCTGCGCTTCACCTCGGACCAGGGCGCGGGCATGTCGGCGGATCTGACCTTGCAGTGACCTGCGGGGTGGCGCGCCTGAAGGCGCACCGGACGGGGGCATGGCGGGTCATCGCCGGGTGTGCCTTGAGCCGCACCTTCACCCACCCCCCTCAGAAATCTGTCGCGATCCCCTTCTTCTCCCAATCGCCGTAGCGCACCGGCTCCGGCCCGTCGCGGCCGCCAAGCTCCACGGGCATCTCCTGCGCCTTCTGCGCCGCGCGCCGCGCTTCGGCCTCGGCCAGCGCGCGCTGTGCCTCGGGCGGCAGGTGGGCCAGGTCGCGGGGCTCGGGCTGATCGGTCATCGCAGTTATCCTTGTCGTTCCGGCACTCGTGATATACGCGGCGGGGCTTCGGGAACAAGGGTCGGACCATGGGGCTTGAGGCGAGACAGGCAGCGGTACGGGCGCTCGACTGGGTGCTGCGCGAGGGGCGGATGCTGGCGCATCTGCCGAACGACGCGCGGCTTGCACCCGCCGATGATGCCCGCGCCGGACGGCTGGTGTCGCTGACGCTGCGCCACCTGGGGCCGCTTGACGCCTGCATCGCGCCCTATCTCGATCGAAAGCCGCATATCGCGTCGCTGATCCTCCTGCGCCTTGCCGCCGCCGAATTGCTGGTGGCGGGGGAAGACGCGCACGGCGTCGTCGACAGCGCGGTGCAGATGGCCAAGCACTCCAGGGCCACGGAGCGCAAGGCGGGGATGATCAACGCCGTTCTGCGCAAGGTCGCGGTCGAGGGGCCGGAGCGGTTCGCCGACCTGCCGCCCCAGCAGATGCCGGGCTGGATCGGCGGGCCGGTCAAGAAACGCCACGGTCTCGACACGCTGCGCGCCATCGAGGCCGCGCATGTGGCCCTGCCGCCCACCGACCTGACGGTGAAATCCGGCATGACGCTGGATGTGCCGGGGGCCGTGACCCTTGCCACCGGCAGCCTGCGGGTGCCCGCAGGCACGCAGATCACCACCCTGCCCGGCTACGACACCGGCGCGTTCTGGGTGCAGGACGCCGCCGCCGCGCTGCCCGTGCGCCTGCTGGGCGCTGTGGCCGGTGCGCGCGTGCTCGACCTCTGCGCCGCGCCCGGTGGCAAGACGATGCAGCTGGCCGCGATGGGGGCGAACGTGACGGCGGTCGACGTGTCGCAGACGCGGATGGACCGCGTGGCGCAGAACCTCAAGCGCACCGGGCTCACCGCCGAGTTGATCGTGGCCGACGCCTTCGACCATACCTCCGGGCCCTATGACGCGATCCTGCTCGATGCGCCCTGCACCGCCTCGGGCACGATCCGCCGCCACCCCGACCTGCCCCATGTGAAGCAATGGACCGAGGTGGAACCGCTGACCCGCCTGCAGATGCGCCTGATCGACCACGCGCTGACCCTTCTGGCGCCGGGCGGGCGGCTGGTGTTCTGCACCTGCTCGCTGCTGCCGGTCGAGGGCGAGCATCAGGTCACCGCCGCGCTGAAACGCCACGAGGGGCTTGCCGTCATTCCCGCCGACGCCACCGCGCTGGGCGGCGATCCGTCCTGGCAGAGCCCCGAGGGCGGGCTGCGCCTGCGCCCGGATTTCTGGCCCGGCATCGGCGGGATCGACGGGTTTTACATGGCCGCGCTCACCCGACCGTGACAGCGGCTTTGGGGGCGCGTATCGTGTCCCGCAAAATCAGGATCGAGCAGTCCCCTTTCATGTCCGAGACGCCAGACAGCGACGCACCCGCTCCGCCCTCCGGCGGGGATGTGCGCATGGCCGATCGCTGGGCGGCGTGGCGCGCCGGGCTGACCGGCCCCCGCATCCGCGGCTTCATCTGGCAACCACAGCCCAGTTTCTCCGGCTCCGAGGCGCGCGGGCGGCAGCTGATGGCGGGCAACCTGGTGCTTGGCGGGCGACTGGTGGAGGCCGGATCGCGCCTGCCCTGGGACATCCCGCCGCCCAATGCCGCCTTTCTGGAGGCGCTGCACGGGTTCGACTGGCTCGACGATCTGGCGACCGTGCCGGGCGGGGCCGGGCGCCGTACGGCGCAGACCTGGCTTTCGGCCTGGCTTGCGCGCTACGGGCGCGGGCGCGGCCCCGGCTGGACGCCGGATCTGACCGGACGGCGGCAGATGCGGCTGATCACCCACGCGCTCCTGCTGATGAGCGGCCAGACGCCCGAGGACCGGCGCCGCTTCTTCGCGGTGCTGGCGCGGCAGGGCGGGATGCTGCAGACCCGCTGGCGCCAGACAAGGCGCGGCCTGCCGCGGTTCGAGGCGCTGTGCGGGCTGGTTTATTCCGCCTGCGCGCTGACCGGCATGGAAACCGCGCTGCAACCCGGCCTGCGCGCGCTGGCGCAGGAATGCGCGCAGGACATCGACGGATCGGGCGGTATCGTGACCCGCAACCCCGAGGACCTGCTGGAAGTCTTTCACCTGCTGACCTGGGTCGCCACGATCCTGAAGGAGATCGGCAAGGCCCCCGATCCGGCCGTCAACACCGCCATCGCGCGCATCGCGCCTACCCTGCGCAGCTTGCGCCACGCCGATGGCACGCTGGCGCGAATGCAGGGCGGCGGGCGCGGCGGGTCCGGGCGGCTCGACGCGGCGCTGGCGCGCTCGAACGTGCGCCCGTCGCGCGTCAAGGGGCTGGCCATGGGCTATGCGCGGATCGGCGGGCGGCGGGTGTCGCTGATCGTCGATGCCGCGCCGCCGATGCTGGGCGAGGGCAGCTACACTGCCCATGCCTCGACGCTGGCGTTCGAGCTGGTGTCGGGGCGGCAACCGGTGGTCGTCTCCTGCGGGTCGGGGCGCGGCTTCGGCGCGGCGTGGCGGCGGGCCGGGCGGGCCACGGCAAGCCACTCCACCCTGTCGCTGATGGGGTATGCCAGCGCGCGGCTCGCCCGCGGCGCCGAACGGCACGAACCCGAGCGGCAGGATTTCGTCACCGGCCCCACGACCGTGGACGTGCAGGAGGCGCAGATGAAGACCGCCGAGGGCATCGCGCTGTCGCATGACGGCTGGCGCAAGACCCATGGGCTGGTGCATCTGCGATCCTTGCAGCTCGACCGCGACGGCAGCCTGCTGCGCGGTGAGGACGGGCTGGCGGCGATGTCGGAACGCGACCGGCTGACGCTTGACCGGGTGCTGGCGCGCCTGCCCGCCGATACGGGCCTGCGCTATGGGGTGCGGTTCCACCTGCATCCCGACGCGATGGCCGAAATCGACATGGGCGGCACCGCGGTGTCGATCCAGCTGCCCAACCGGGAGACCTGGGTGTTCCGCTACGGCGGCGAGGCAAAGCTGACGCTGGAGCCGTCGGTGTATCTCGACGGCAGCCGGGTAAAGCCGCGCGCGACAAAACAGATCGTTCTCACCGGATCGCTGACCGGCTATGGCAGCGCGGTGAGCTGGACGCTCGCCCGCCCGGTGGGGCTGTTGCCCGCACCCGGCGAGGATGAGCAAGAGGACTGAGAGGAAAAAATCCCCCATGACCGATGCCGTGCCGCTGCGCCGTGCGCTGATTTCCGTGTCCGACAAGACCGGGCTGATCGAGTTTGCCACGGCGCTGGCCGGCCACGGCGTGGAGCTGCTGTCGACCGGCGGCACCGCCCGCGCGTTGCGCGAGGCCGGGCTTGCGGTGCGCGACGTGGCCGAGGTGACGGGGTTTCCCGAGATGATGGACGGGCGGGTCAAGACGCTGCACCCGATGGTGCATGGCGGGCTTCTGGCGCTGCGCGACAATGCCGAGCATCGGGCGGCGATGGAGACGCACGGCATCGGCGCGATCGACCTGCTGGTGGTGAATCTCTACCCGTTCGAGGCCACGGTCGCCTCCGGCGCGGACTACGACACCTGTATCGAGAACATCGACATCGGCGGCCCCGCGATGATCCGCGCGGCGGCCAAGAACCACGCCTTCGTCGGTGTCGTGGTCGACCCCGAGGATTACGGCGGTGTGCTGGCGGAACTGGCCGCCAATGGCGGCACCAAGCTGGCCTTTCGGCAGCGGCTGGCGCGCACGGCCTATGCCCGGACGGCGGCCTATGATGCGGCGGTCTCGGCCTGGATGGTGCGGGCGCATGAAGATCCCGCGCCCCGCCGCCGCGCCTTCGCGGGCGTGATGAAGCAACGGATGCGCTATGGCGAAAACCCGCATCAGGACGCGGCCTTTTACGTCGATGGTTCCGGGCGGCCCGGCGTCGCCACCGCCGTTCAGCACCAGGGCAAGGAGCTGAGCTACAACAACATCAACGACACCGACGCTGCGTTCGAACTGGTCGCGGAGTTCGCGCCCACCGATGGCCCCGCCTGCGCGATCATCAAGCACGCCAACCCCTGCGGCGTGGCGCGCGGCACGACCCTGGCAGAGGCCTACCAGAAGGCCTTCGACTGCGACCGCACCAGCGCCTTCGGCGGCATCGTGGCGCTGAACCAGCGGCTTGACGCGGCCACCGCCGAGGAGATCGTGAAGATCTTCACCGAGGTGGTGATCGCCCCCGCCGCCGATGAGGACGCGCGCGCGATCTTTGCCGCGAAGAAGAACCTGCGGCTGCTGACGACGGGCGCACTTCCCGATCCGCGCGCAGCCGTCACGGCCTTCAAACAGGTCGCGGGCGGCTTTCTGGTGCAGGACAAGGACACCGGCCAGATCGACCCCGACGAGCTTCGCATCGTCAGCCGGCGCGCGCCGACCAGCGCCGAACTGGCCGATCTGCGCTTTGCCTGGACCGTCGCCAAGCATGTGAAATCGAACGCGATCGTCTATGTCAGGGAGGGGGCCACCGTCGGTGTCGGCGCAGGCCAGATGAGCCGGGTCGACAGCTCCACCATCGCCGCGCTCAAGGCCGGTCGGATGGGCGAGGCGCTGGGCCTGCCGGACACGCCTGCCAAGGGGTCGGTCGTCGCCTCGGACGCGTTCTTTCCCTTTGCCGATGGCCTGATGGCGGCGGCCGAGGCGGGGGCGACGGCGGTGATCCAGCCCGGCGGGTCGATGCGCGACGCGGAGGTGATCGCGGCGGCGGATGCGGCGGGGCTGGCCATGGTCTTTACCGGCATGCGCCATTTCCGGCATTGAGGGCGTGGGCGATGGTGCGCCTGACGGCACACCCTACATCTGCACGAACAAGCGAGGGCCGATGCGACTTCTGCTGATCTCCGCCGCGATCTGGTTCGCGCTCGACCAGATCTCGAAATACGTCGTCGTCCACGCCATGGATCTGGCCACGCGCGGCTACATCGAGGTGTTTCCGCCGTTTCTGACCTTTCGCATGGGCTGGAACACCGGCATCAACTTCGGCCTGTTCTCGGGCGGGCCCGAGGTGACCCGCTGGATTCTGGTCGCCATCGGGCTGGCCGTGACCTCCTGGCTGGTGTGGTGGGCGCGCAACGGGCTGACCCGGCCCATCGCGCTGATCGCAGCAGGCGCGGTCGTGGGCGGGGCGCTCGGCAACACGCTCGACCGGGTGATCTACGGCGCCGTGGCGGATTTTCTCAACATGTCGTGCTGTGGCATCGACAACCCGTTCGCCTTCAACATTGCCGACGTCGGCATCTTCGCGGGCGCGTTCGGCTTGCTGATCTTCGCCAATGACAGCAAGATGCCCCGTGACGGGGCCTGAGATTTGCGTTAGACCCCGGCCTCGATACCGACGAAGGATCTCGCGATGCCGCGCCTGATGACACTCCTGACGTTTGGGCCGCTGCTGATTGCACTGGCGGCCTGCGGCAGGGGCGATCCGCAGCTGATGAACCTGCGCAACACGGAATCCGGCCCGGATGAATTCGCGATCCTGCCGACGGCCCCGATCGAGATGCCCGCCAACATGCGCGAGCTGCCGCAGCCGACGCCGGGCGGTGTGAGCCGCACCGATCCCGACCCCGAGGGCGACGCGATCCGCGCGCTGGGCGGCAGCCCCGAGCGGGCGACCCGCGCAGCGGGCGACATCTTGTCCTACGCGGCGCGCTTTGGCACCACCCCCGACATCCGGGGCACGCTGGCCGCCGAGGATCTGGAGTTCCGGTCGGGCAATCGCGGGCGGGTGCTGGAACGGCTGTTCAACCAGAACGTCTACTACAGCGCCTATCGGCCCATGTCGCTCGACCGCTACGCGGAGCTTGAACGCCTGCGCCGTGCCGGTGTGCGCACGCCTGCCGCCCCGCCGCCCGAAGCCCGCGAATAACGCGGGTCACGTCCGCGTCAGCCACGCTTGATCCAGCCCCACGGGCCGTTAGCTAAGGCGGGCATTCTGTATCACGGAGGATTTGCATGCTGCGTCGTCTTGCGCTGGCCCTCGGGCTCATCCTGGTGCCCTGCGCGGCCCTTGCCGCCGGCGAGGCCGAGGAGTTCTTTCTCGACAACGGCATGCAGGTGGTGGTGATCGAGGATCACCGCGCGCCCGCCGTCACCCACATGGTCTGGTACCGCGTCGGCGCCGCCGACGAGCCGCCCGGCCAGTCGGGCATCGCCCATTTCGTCGAACACCTGATGTTCAAGGCCACCGACAGCATGGCCTCGGGCGAGTTCTCGCGCGTGGTCGAGGAAAACGGCGGGTCCGACAATGCCTTCACCTCGTGGGACTACACCGGCTATTTCCAGCGCATCGCCGCAGACCGGCTGGACCTGATGATGGAGATGGAGGCCGACCGGATGCGCAACATCGTGTTCGACCCGGTCGAGGTCGCCACCGAACGCAGCGTGATCCTGGAGGAGCGGTCGCAGCGCACCGACAGTTCGGCAGGCGCGCTGTTCACCGAGCAGATGCGCGCTTCGCTGTTCCTCAACCACCCCTACGGCATCCCGATCATTGGCTGGCGCCACGAGATGCAGGGGCTGACGGTGGAGCATGCGCAGGCGTTCTACGACACCTGGTATCACCCCAACAACGCGATCCTGATCGTGGCGGGCGACGTCACCCCCGAGGAGGTGCGCGCGCTGGCGGAGGAACACTACGGCCCCATTCCTGCCTCCGACAGCCTGCCCGAACGGGCACGCCCGACCGAACCGCCGCATATCGCCGACCGCCGCCTGACGCTGGTCGATGAACGCGTCGCCAACCCCTATGTCTCGATCCAGATGCTGGCCCCGGTGCGGGAACCGGGCGACCAGGCGGAGGCGGCGGCGCTGTTCTACCTGGCGCAGATCCTTGGCGGCAGCGGCCAGACCTCGCTGATGGCGCGCCAGTTGCAGGTGGAGGAGCAACGCTCGCTCTACACCGCCGCCTTCTACGATTCGACCAGCTTCGACGCCTCGAGCTTCACCCTCGTGAACCTGCCGGTCCCCGGCGTGACGCTGGAAGAGGCCGAGGCCGACATCTGGCGGATGGTCGACCTGTTCCTCGAAGACGGCATCGACCAGGCCCAGTTCGACCGGATCAGGTTCAGCGTGGAGGCCAGCGAGATCTATTCCGAGGATGACACCGCCGGCCTTGCGCGAAGCTACGGCGCCGACCTGACCACAGGGTTGAGCCTGGCGGATGCCGAGGCCTGGGCCGATGTGCTGGCCGAGGTGACGCCCGAGGATGTGATGGACGCCGCCCGGCGGCTGTTCGACGATGCCTCCACCGTCACCGGCTACCTGTTGCAGCCCGAACCACCCCAGACCGACGCCGTGGAGGCAAGCCAATGATCGCCCGTTTCGCAGCCGCCGTTGCCGCAACCGTCCTTGCCTTCCCGGCCACGGCGAACATCGAGATCGAGGAAGTGACCTCCCCCGACGGGATCGGCGCGTGGCTGGTCGAAGACAGCTCGATTCCGTTCGTCGCGCTCGAGTTCTGGTTTGTCGGTGGCTCCTCGCTGGACCCGGCCGAGCAGGCCGGCGCGACCTACATGATGACCGGTCTGCTCGAAGAAGGCGCCGCCGACATGGACGCGCAGGGCTTCGCCGAGGCGGTCGAGGGGCTGGCGGCCGATTTCGGCTTTTCCAGCTACCGCGACGCGGTCGTGGTCGAAGCCCGCATGCTGAGCCAGAACCGCGACGAGGCCGCCGACCTGCTGCGCGCCGCCCTGGTTGAGCCGCGCTTCGACGAGACCGCGATCGAACGGGTGCGCGGGCAGGTGCTGTCGATCCTCGAAAGCAACGCCCGCGACCCGGAAGAGATCGCCACCACGACCTTCAACGCCATGGCCTACGGCGATCACCCCTACGGCACGCCGCAGGAAGGCACGGCCGAAACCGTGTCCGCCCTCGGCCGCGAAGACCTGCATGCCGCCCACCGCGCTGCGCTGACCCGCGACCGCGTCGTGGTCGGCGCGGCGGGCGACATCACGCCCGAGGAGCTGGGCCTGCTGATCGACCGCATCCTGGGCGACCTGCCCGACGAGGCACCGGCGCGGCCCGAGCCTGTCACCCTCGACCTCGAGGGCGGGGTCACGGTGGTGGATTTTCCCAGCCCGCAATCGGTTGCGCTCTTCGGGCAGGAAGGCATCGAACGCGACGATCCCGATTTCTTCGCCGCTTTCGTGCTGAACCAGGTTCTGGGCGGCCGGGGCTTCCGGTCGCGACTGATGGAGGAGGTGCGCGTGAATCGCGGTCTGACCTATGGCATCGGCAGCTACCTGTCGCTGGCGGACCTGTCGCCGGGGCTGTTCGGGCAGTTCTCGTCGTCCAACGAACTGGTCGGCGAGGCGATCGAGGTGGTGCGCGCCCAATGGGCCGATCTGGCCGAGAACGGCATCACGCAAGAGGAGCTGGATGCCGCCGTGCGCTACATGACCGGCGAATACCCGCTGCGCTTCGACGGCAACGGCACCATCGCGGGCATCCTGGCCGCGATGCAGTCCGACGAAATGCCCGTCGACTACATCGTGAACCGCAACGCCTATGTCGAGGCGGTCACGCTGGAGGACGTAAACCGCGTCGCGGCCCAACTGCTTCAGCCCGATGCGTTGCACTTCGTGGTGGTCGGCCAGCCGCAGGGTTTATCCCCCGGAAACTGATCCGCCACCTCTTGGAGCTTGGGGCCGGGGCATGCTAGGTTTAGCAGCATGTCCCTGGACGACCCCAAGATAAGCCGCGCTGGTTCGCGGCCCGTCATCCGTCATCTGGATGAGACCGCGATCAACCGGATCGCGGCGGGCGAGGTTGTCGAACGCCCCGCCTCGGCGGTCAAGGAACTGGTGGAAAACGCGCTCGACGCCGGCGCCACCCGGGTGCTGGTCGAGGTGGCGGATGGCGGCAAGTCGCTGATCCGCGTTACCGACGATGGCTGCGGCATGGGCCCGGAGGATCTGCCGCTGGCGCTGTCGCGGCACGCGACCTCCAAGATCGACGGCAGCGACCTGTTCAACATCCAGAGCTTCGGTTTTCGTGGCGAGGCGCTGCCCTCGCTCGGGGCCGTGGGACGGCTCAGGATCACCAGCCGCATCTCGGGCGAGAATGCGCACGAGATGCGCGTCACCGCCGGCGAAATCTCCGAGGTTCGCCCCGCCGCCCTGTCGCGCGGCACCGTGGTGGAGCTGCGCGACCTGTTCTTCGCCACGCCCGCGCGGCTGAAATTCCTGCGCAGCGACCGCGCCGAGATGCAGGCCATCGCCGATGTGGTGAAACGGCTGGCGCTGGCCGAACCGGGCGTGGGCTTCACCTTGACGGACGCGACCGAGGGGGCGCGCGTGATCCTGCGCGTCGATCCGGAAAGCGGCGGGCTTTTCGACGCGATGGCAGGTCGGCTGCGGGCGCTGATCGGGCGGGAGTTCGTGGACAACGCCCTGAGGGTCGACGCCACGCGCGACGATCTGCGCCTGACGGGCTACGCGGCCCTGCCGACGTTCTCGCGCGGTGCCGCGGTGGCACAGTTCTTTTTCGTCAACGGCCGCCCGGTGCGCGACAAGCAGCTCTACGGCGCGTTGCGCGCGGGCTACATGGACGTTCTGGCGCGCGACCGGCACCCGGTCGCCGCGCTGTTTCTCGACTGCCCGCCTGCCCGCGTCGACGTGAACGTGCACCCCGCCAAGGCCGAGGTGCGGTTTCGCGATCCCGGCCTCGTGCGCGGGCTGATCGTTTCCGCGCTGCGGCACGGGCTGGCCGAGGCGGGGCATCGCGCCTCCTCCACCGTCGGGGCGGGTGTGCTGGGCGCGTTCCGGCCCGAGCCGGGCCCGGCGCGTGTCTACCAGATGGACCGGCCCGGTGCAGCGGCGCTGAGAGGCGCGCGCGACTGGCAGGCCCCGGCGCTGGCCGAGGATGCGGTGCTGTGGCAGGCCCCGCCTTCGGCGCGGGTGGAGGACACCGCCACCCCGCCCGAGGCGACGGCCCGCCCGCTGGGCGCCGCCCGCGCGCAGATCCACGAGACCTACATCCTCGCCCAGACCGACGCGGGCATGGTCATCGTCGATGCCCATGCCGCCCATGAGCGGCTGGTCTACGAGCGGCTGAAGCGCCAGATGGACGACAACGGCGTCGCCCGGCAGGCGCTGCTGATCCCCGAGATCGTGACGCTGGGCCACGACGCCGACCGCCTGCTCGAGCATGCCGGTGACCTCGCCACCCTTGGCCTCGTGATCGAACCCTTTGGCGCCGGCACCATTGCCGTGCGCGAAACGCCGGCGCTGCTCGGGTCCGTCGCGGTCGAGCCGCTTTTGCGCGACATCCTCGACGAGATCGACGATCTTGGCCAGTCCGACGCCCTGCGCGCCCGGCTCGACGCGGTGCTCAGCCGTATCGCCTGCCACGGATCGGTGCGCAGCGGCCGCCGGATGAGCGCGGAGGAGATGAACGCGCTGCTGCGCGAGATGGAGGCGACGCCGAAATCCGGACAGTGCAACCACGGGCGACCGACCTATGTGGCTCTTGCGCTCAGCGACATCGAACGCCTGTTCGGGCGCACATGATCCAGATCGGCGAAACGACCCTCGACCTCAGCGACCCCGCCGTTCTCGCCGCCGGTGCCGGCCTGGCAGGGTTGCTGCTGCTGGTGGTGCTGGCGCTGTCGGCGCTGCGGGCGGCCAACCGTTCCGCCACCGCGGTGGAGCCGCTGGCCCATCACCTCGGCGCGCTGGGGCGCACCGTCGAAAGCCTGGGGCAGGGGCAGGAGCGGCTGGCGGGCGGCCTGTCGCATGTGTCCGACATGCAGGCGCGTGCGCAGGCCAGCATGCTCGAGGCGATGGAGCGGCGGCTGGAAGAGGTGTCAAAGGGCATGGCCGAGACGCTGCACGGCACCTCCACCCGCACCGCGCGATCCCTGGGGGAGCTGCAGCAGAAGCTGGAGCAGATCGACCGGGCGCAGGCGAAGATCGAAAAGCTGTCGGGCGACGTGCTGTCACTGCAGGACATCTTGTCGAACAAGCAGACGCGCGGCGCCTTTGGCGAGATCCAGCTTGGCGATATCGTCTCCAAGGCGCTGCCGCCCGATGCCTATGCGTTTCAGGCGGTGCTGTCGAACGGCAAGCGCGCCGATTGCCTGATCCACCTGCCGAACCCGCCCGGCCCCATCGTGATCGACGCGAAATTTCCGCTGGAGGCCTACGAGGCGCTGATGCGGGCCGACGGCCCCGAGGCCCGCGCCCGCGCGCTGCGCGATCTGGGCGCGGCGGTGCGGGTGCATATCAAGGCCATTGCCGAGCGCTACATCATCGAGGGAGAGACCGCCGACGGCGCGCTGATGTTCCTGCCCTCCGAAGCCGTCTATGCCGAACTGCACGCCCGCCTGCCCGAGGTGGTGCGCGCAGGCTTCGACGCGCGGGTCTGGATCGTGTCGCCCACCACCTGCATGGCGACGCTCAACACCATGCGGGCGGTGATGAAGGACGCGCGGATGCGCGAACAGGCGGGCGAGATCCGCCGCGCGCTGCGGCAGCTGCACCGCGACGTCGGCCTGATCGAGGAACGCGCCGGCAAGCTGGAGACGCATATCCGGCAGGCAGGCGAGGATGTGGCGGGCATTCTGACAGCGACGGCACGAGCCGGCAAACGGGCCGAGCGGCTGGACAACTTCGATTTCGAGGAACTGGCGCCGGAGGCTGCGCCATCGGGCGTGGTGCCCCTCCAACGCCCGTAGGGTGCCGCCTTCAGGCGCACCTTTACCCCCGCTCGATCGCGATTGCCGTCCCCTCGCCGCCGCCGATGCAGATCGCGGCCACCCCGCGCTTGAGGTCGTAGCGCTCCAGCGCGTTCAGAAGCGTCACCATGATCCGCGCGCCCGAGGCACCGATGGGATGACCCAGCGCACAGGCACCGCCGTGCACGTTCATCTTGTCGCGCGGCACGCCCATCTCGTGCATGAAGGCCATCGGCACCACGGCAAAGGCCTCGTTCACCTCCCACAGGTCGACGTCCGCCACCGACCAGCCGAGCCGTTCCAGCAGCTTTCGCGCGGCGGGCACGGGCGCGGTCGGGAACAGGTTCGGCTCCTGCGCGTGGGAAGCGTGGCCCAGCACCCGCGCGCGGATCTTCAGCCCCTGCGCCTCGGCGGCTGACGCGCGCGCCAGCACCAGCGCGGCCGCGCCGTCGGAGATCGACGAGGAATTGGCCGCCGTGACCGTGCCGTCCTTGCGGAAGGCCGGTTTCAGCGTCGGGATCTTCTCGGGCCGCGCGTTGCCCGGCTGTTCGTCGACCGACACAACCGCCTCGCCCTTGCGCCCCTTCACCGTCACCGGCGTCACCTCGGCGTCGAAGGCACCGCCCGAGATGGCCGCCAGCGCGTTTTCCAGCGAACCGAGCGCATAGGCGTCCTGCGCGTCCCGCGTGAACTGGAACGCCTCGGCGCAATCCTCGGCGAAACTGCCCATCAGGCGGCCCTTGTCATAGGCATCCTCGAGCCCGTCGAGGAACATGTGGTCGGTCGCCTGCTGGTGCCCGATCCGCGCCCCGCCGCGCATCGACGGCAAAAGGTAGGGGGCGTTCGTCATGCTCTCCATGCCGCCGGCCACAACCACGTCGGCCTGCCCCAGCGCCAGCTGGTCCCAGGCAAGCATCGCCGCCTTCATGCCCGATCCGCACATCTTGTTCAGCGTCGTGGCCGGCACCTCCTTGGGCAGCCCGGCGGCAAAGCCCGCCTGCCGCGCCGGCGCCTGCCCCTGACCGGCAGGCAGCACGCAGCCCATCAGCAACTCGTCGATCCGGTCGGGCGCGGCCCCGGCATCGGCCAGCGCCGCCGCGATGGCGACGCCGCCCAGCTCGGACGCCGTGGCCCCCGCGAGTGCGCCCTGGAACCCGCCCATCGGCGTCCGCGCCGCCCCTGCGATCACCACCTCGTCCATCTCGTCGCCTCCCCGGTCGGTCCTTACCGATTGGTAAGGGTTCTTCGCCTACGCAGGAGCAACCTAGCAGCGGAGGTCGGCACATGAAAATGAGTTTCGAATCGCGCGGCGGCGTCGGCCTGCTGCGGGTGGACGAGGCGCGGCTCGACGCCAGCGTCGCGATCCAGTTCAAGGATCGCTTCCGCGATCTTGCCGGCCCGGCGCAGGGCGACGTGATCCTGGACCTCAGCCAGGTCGATTTCCTCGATTCCAGCGGTCTGGGCGCCGTGGTCGCGGCGCGCAAGCTGCTGGGCGCGGGACGGGTGCTGGAACTGGCCGGGCTGACGCCGGCGGTCGACAAGGTGATGACGCTGACGCGCATGTGCACCGTGTTTCCGATCCATGCCGATCTCGAGGCGGCGCTGGCGACCCGCGCAGCCGCGCCGTGAGCCAGGCGATGATCCGCACCGTGCCGGGCGATCCGTACGCATGCCTTGTGTGCCTGCATTTTTCCGCCACGCGACCGGCGGTGCGCGAGGCCCTGCTGCAGGTGGACGCCACCCTGACGCAGGCGGGCACCCCGCAGGAGCTGCGCACCCGCACCCAGATCGCGTTGGCCGAGGCATGCAACAACATCGTTGAACACGCCTACGGCCCCCACACCGCCCGTGGCGATCACGCCATCCGGCTTGACATCGGGGGTGATCGTGCCGGGCTGCAGATCACGCTGCGCGACTTTGGCCGCGCCATGCCAGACGGTGTGTTGCCCCGCGGCGCGCTGCCGCCGATCGACCCCGCCGATGCTCAGTCATGGCCCGAGGGCGGCTTTGGCTGGGCGCTGCTGCGCAAGACGACGCATGCCCTGAGCGTGTCCCGGCACCGGGGGCAGAACATCCTGCGCTTTCGCCTGCCCCGGGCCGAAAAGCCCGATACGTTCGAGGGAAATGCCATGTGATTGCCTGATTCCGCCCCAAATCTCGCCCTCTTGAAAGGCGATATCAGGGGTGTAGCTGCAGAGGCTTCCCTCGGCGTCGTGCGATAAGCCCCCACCCAGTGTGCGGCGCCGAGGACTTCGCAGCTTTCCCCAGACCCCGCCATGGCTGTCTTGGCACCTTGCGCCGGTCGTGCTTGCCGGTAGGTTGCCCCGATCATACGGGCGCGAGGGAGGGACAACATGCGCGACTTTCACCATCCGGGCCGATCGGCCGTCTATGCCGAAAACGGGATCTGCGCCACGTCGCATCCGCTCGCCGCGCAGACCGCCATCGCGACCCTGCAGGCCGGCGGCAATGCCGTCGACGCGGCCATCGCGGGCGCGGTTCTGCTCGGCCTGTGCGAACCGGCGATGACAGGCATCGGCGGCGACTGTTTCGTGCTGGTCAAGCCGGCGGGCAGCGAGGAGATCGTGGCGCTGAACGGCTCCGGCCGGGCGCCTGCCGCCCTGTCGGGCGCCGCGCTGCGGGACGCCGGACACAAGACCATGCCGGTATTCGGAGATCCCGCCGCGGTCACCATCCCGGGCGCGGTCGATGCCTTCTGCCGGCTCTCGGCCGATTACGGCAAGCTCGGCCTCGACGCCGTGCTCGCGCCCACGATCCACTACGCCGAGGCCGGCGTTCCGGTCGCGCCGCGCGCGCAGTTCGACTGGACGCATCACCACGACACCCTGTCGCCCACGGCGCGCCGCCATTACCTGATCGACGATGCCGCGCCGCGCGTCGGCCAGCTGTTCCGCCACCCCGGCCAGGCCGAGGTGCTGCGCCGCGTCGCGCGCGACGGGCGCAAGGCGTTCTACGAGGGCGAGGTGGCCGAGGACATGGTCGCGGCGCTGCGCGCGCTCGGCGGCGTTCACACGCTTGAGGATTTCGCCGCCACCGCCTGCGACTACACCACGCCGATCAGCGGCAGCTACAAGGGTGTCGAGCTGGTCGAGCATCCGCCGAACGGCCAGGGCGCGACGGCGATCTTGCTCAACAACATCCTGGCAGAGTTCGACATCCCGTCGATGGACCCCTGGGGGACCGAGCGCGCCCATATCGAGGCGGAGGCGACGAAGCTCGCCTATGACGCGCGCGATCGCTTCCTGGCAGATGCCGATCACATGACGCGGCTGGCCCACATGCTCGACCCCGCGACGGGCCGCAGGCTCGCCGCGCTGATCGACCCGACCCGCGCCATGGCCAGCGCCCGGGCGCTGAGCGAGGCGACGCACAAGGAAACCATCTACCTCACGGTGGTCGACCGCGACCGGATGGCGGTGTCGCTGATCTATTCGGTGTTCAAGGATTTCGGCTCGGGCATCGCCACCGACCGCTTCGGCATCCTGTTCCAGAACCGCGGCGCCGGTTTCTCGCTGGAGGAAGGCCACCCGAACGAAGCCAATGGCGGCAAGCGGCCGATGCACACGATCATTCCCGCGATGCTGAAGCAGGCGGGGCGCGTGATCATGCCCTTCGGCGTGATGGGCGGGCAGTACCAGTCGACCGGGCATGCGCGTTTCGTCTCGAACGTGGTCGATTTCGGCCTTGACCCGCAGGCCGCGATAGATGCACCGCGCTGCTTCAGCGAGTACGGCTCGATGAAGGTCGAGAAGGGCTACGGCGACACGGTGCGGCAGGGCCTGTCCGACCTCGGGCACGCCGTCACGATCCCGCCCGTGGGCATCGGCGGCGCGCAGGCGATCCGCATCGACCATGATCTTGGCGTTTTGGAAGGCGGGTCCGACCCGCGCAAGGACGGCATCGCGCTGGGGTATTGAGCGCGCGGCGGGGCGCATCTGCGCCCTGCCCACCGCCGTGGGTCAGTTCAGCTGGTATTCCAGCGGGTATTTCCCGTCGCTGAATTCGCCGAACAGGTCGGGCAGGTCGGGGTGATCCACCGGCTCGCCGCTGTCGTCGGGCACCAGGTTCTGCTCCGACACATAGGCGACGTAATAGGTCTGATCGTTTTCGGCCAGCAGGTGGTAGAACGGCTGTTCCTTCACCGGACGCGCCTCTTCGGGGATCGCCTCGTACCAGTCGTCGGTGTTGGAAAACTCGGGGTCGATGTCGAACACCACTCCCCGAAAGGGGTGTTTGCGGTGGCGCACCACCTGGCCCAGCCCGAATTTTGCCGTGCTCGTCAGCATGACCGACTACTCCCTCAGACGACCTACCTAACCCCCGAGCCGGGGGCTTGTCCATGGGGCGAACGCGCGGGCGGGAGAAACAATCTGTTGGTTAACCCCATAAGGCACAGGGGATCAGAGCACATCGCTTCCTTGGCGTCAGCACTGGATCACCCGCAGGTCGCCCGCGGGAACACGATGCGTCAAGCCCCGGAAAAGCACAGTCACAATCGCGTTCCCACCCGCGGCACGGGAAAACACGCATTCCCTCCCGATCGGTTTGCGCGTACACTCGTCGGCAATAATGAACCGAAAACATCGGGCACGAGCAGGACAATGAAACGCAGAACCCTATTGACGGGCGCGCTATGCGTCGTCGCCGCTGGCTGCGGGCAACGCGAGTTTACGGCCCCCCGAAATCTCGAGGATGCCTGTGCGCTGCGGCGCGAGCGTCCGCACTACCTCCGCGCCATGGAACGGACCGAGCGGCGCTGGGGCCTGCCGGTGCATGTGCAGATGGCGACCTTTCACCAGGAAAGTCGGCTGATCGGCGATGCGCGCCCGCCCTATCGCTACACGCTCGACGTGATCCCGATGGGTCGGATGAGTTCCGCGCTCGGCTACAGCCAGGCGCTGGACGGCACCTGGGAGGAATATCTCGCCTCCACCGGCAACAGGCGCGCCCGGCGCACCGACATCGACGACGCCGCCGATTTCATGGGCTGGTACATGACCATCACCCGTGACCGCAACGGCATCCCCCTGACCGACGCACGCAACCAGTACCTCGCCTATCACGAGGGGCACACGGGCTATGCACGCGGCAGCTACAACGCCAAGCCGTGGCTGATCGCGGTCGCCGATCGGGTGGCGGCACGGGCCGAGGTCTACCGGGTGCAGCTGCTGTCGTGCAGCTGACCTTCAGCGTTCGCGGGCGTTGATTTCCTGCACGATGCTGAACAGGCCACTGGACATCCGCCCGCCCTGGGTCAGGTTGCCCAGAACCACGGTGGTTTCAGCGCCGGTGTTGTCGGTGATGACCCACTGGCGCAGCTCGATCGGGCTGTCGGTGAACACCAGTTCGATGGTGCCCACCTCGGGTCGCTCGGGGTCTTGCGCCAGCACACGGGTCGCGGTGCCGTCGAACGTGTGCCCGGTCACCATGCCCGACCGCCCCAGATCGACATTGCGCGCCAGGATCAGGTTCAGCGGCGTTTCCGACAGCGGGTATTGTTCGGGCCGCGTGTTCGACCGTCCGTCGAAGATTGCCACCTGCTGGCCACCCGCCATCACCAGCAGGTTGTCGTCGTCATATTCGAACCGGACCCGGCCGGGACGCTGCAGGTAGATCGTGCCGGTCGAGACGGTGTCGTCGGAATTGATCTGGGTGAAGGTCCCCTGCGCGGTGTCCATGTCGTTGAGATAGCGCGACAGGGCCTGCAGGGACACGAGGTCGGCCAGCGCCGGCGTTGCGGCGGCGAGGCTGAGGGCGAAGGCAAGGACGATGTGTTTCATGCCCTCAAGATATCCCTTTCCCGCGCCGGTTGAAGGGGGTGAAACCCGCATCACGCAACCGTCACCGTCGCCTCGGCAAGGCCCCGCCGACCTTCACTCCTGTTCCGGCACGAGAATTTCGCGTTTGCCGACGTGGTTGGCGCCGCTGACCAGCCCGGCATCCTCCATCTGCTCGACCAGCCGCGCGGCCTTGTTGTAGCCGATGCCAAGCTTGCGCTGGATGTAGGAGGTGGAACATTTCCGGTCCTTCACCACGATGGCGACGGCCTGGTCGTAGAGCGCATCCTCGCCATCGGTGTTGCCGCCGGTGTTCAGGCCCAGCACCGCGTCGATATCGCTTTCGCGATCCTCGTCGGGGCCTTCGAGCACGCTGTTGGCGTACACGGGCGGGCCGAAGGATTTCAGGTGGCGCACGATCTCCTCGACCTCCTCGTCGCTGACGAAGGGGCCGTGCACGCGCGTGATCTTGGCACCGCCCGCCATGTAGAGCATGTCGCCCATGCCCAATAGCTGCTCGGCGCCCTGTTCGCCCAGGATCGTGCGGCTGTCGACCTTCGAGGTGACGTGGAAGGAGATCCGCGTCGGAAAGTTCGCCTTGATCGTGCCGGTGATCACGTCGACCGACGGGCGCTGCGTCGCCATGATGATGTGGATGCCGCTCGCCCGCGCCATCTGCGCGAGGCGCTGGATGCAGGCCTCGATCTCCTTGCCGGCGACCATCATCAGGTCGGCCATCTCGTCGACGATGACGACGATGAAGGGCATCTTGACCGGCATGAATTCCTCGGTCTCGAACACCGGATCGCCGGTCTCGTCGTCGAAGCCGGTCTGGTAGGTGCGCTTGAACATCTCGCCCTTGGCGAGCGCGTCCTTCACCCGTCCGTTGTAGCCGTCGATGTTGCGCACGCCCATCTTCGACATCTTGCGATAGCGTTCCTCCATCTCGCCCACGACCCATTTCAGGGCCACGACCGCCTTCTTGGGGTCGGTCACGACGGGGGAGAGGAGATGCGGGATGCCGTCATAGACGCTGAGTTCCAGCATCTTGGGGTCGATCATGATCATCCGGCATTCTTCGGGCGACAGCTTGTAGAGCAGGCTCAGGATCATCGTGTTGATCGCCACCGACTTGCCCGAGCCGGTGGTGCCGGCGATCAGGAGGTGGGGCATCTTGGTCAGGTTCGCGATCACCGGATCGCCGCCGATATCCTTGCCCAGCGCCAGCGGCAGCCGCTGGTTGCCGTCGCCGAAGCTGCGATGGCTGAGCAGCTCGCGCAGCAGCACCTTCTCGCGGTGCTGGTTGGGCAGTTCGATCCCGATGACCGAGCGGCCCGGCACCGTCGAGACACGCGCCGACAGCGCCGACATCGACCGCGCGATGTCGTCGGACAGGCCGATGACGCGGGATGCCTTGAGGCCGGGGGCGGGTTCCAGCTCGTACATCGTCACGACCGGGCCGGGGCGGACACTGACGATCTCGCCCTTCACGCCGTAGTCGTCGAGCACCGACTCCAGCATGCGGGCGTTCTCCTCCAGCGCCTCGTCGCTGAGGTGGTGGCGCTCGATCACGTCGGGCGGCGTCAGCAGCGACAGCGATGGCGGCTCGTAGGCGGCCGGCACCTTGGGCTGCAACGGCAGCGAAGGCTGCGCGTCGGCCCGCGCCTGTTTCGATGCCGTGGGCTTGCGCGTCATCGCGCGCTGCATCACCCGGCGCTGCAACTCGGTCTGCGGCAGCACATAGGCCGTGCCGCCCGTCAGCGGAGCGGGCGCCGCATCGTCGGTGTCCTCGTCCAGGAACAGGTTGTCGAGGTCTTCCTCGTCGGCGACCGGCGCCGGGGCCACCTGCGCGGCGACGCGGCGGGCCGCGGTCAGCGGCGGCTCGATCCGTTGCGCGGGGTTGCCCGGCGCCGGCACCGGTGCGGCAAGCGCTGCGGCGCTGGTCGGCAGCACGCCCCGACGCCGGGCCGCGGCCTCGACGACGGTGCTGGGGCGCCGCACCCGCGATTTGATGACATCGGTGATGCGGGCGCGGATGCGGTCCGCGTCGGGCGGGTCGATCCGGGCCGAGGGGTCCAGCGTCTGCGTCTGCAATTCGGGCTCGATCCGCAGGTCGGGCTCTCGCGACAGCAGGCGCGGCATCCGCCCGAGCAGGCCGCTCCCCCGGCGCACCGGCAGCACCTCGTCCTCTTCGTCGTCATGCACGATCGGCACGGTCCGCAGCGCCGGGTCGGCAAGGCGAGGGGGCGTGGCCGCATGCACCACCCGCCGCGCGGGCGAGGCGGGCTCCATCCCGTGCGATCCGGGGGCCCCGCGCGCCGGTGCCTCGGCTCGGGCATCGCGCAGTGCGGCGCGGCGCGCGGCCAGATGCGCCGCCGCCTGCCCGGCGCCCTGCCCCGCCGTGCGCAGCCCGCCCGACACCATCGCGCCGGTCGACAGGAGACCGAGGATCAGGAACCGGACGCCCCAGCCGAACTCGGCCTGGCTGACGCCCAGCACATAGAGCATCATCATCGCGCCGCTCAGGAAGGCCAGCGCCGACAGCAGCTTCAGCCCCGTCTGCGGCGCCATCGGCACCGCGTTGAGAACCGCGCCAAGCACCGTGTCGCCGAACAGGCCGCCCATGCCGAAACTGTGCGTCCAGGCCTCGGGCGGGGTGAAGCTGGCGGCGTAGATCGAAGCCAGCGCCGCCGCGATGGGAATGAACAGCGTGCGGCCGACCACGCGCTCGTGCCCCAGCAACAGAAGGAACCGCAACCCCCAGGCCAGCGCCACGACCGGAAGCAGGATCGCGCCATAGCCCATGATCATCATCAGGATCGCCGCGACGGACGCGCCGAACCGGCCCAGCAGGTTCTGCGGCACGGCGTCGGTCGCGGCCATGAAGTTCGGATCATCAGGCGCGTAGGACAGCAGCAGCGCCGCAAGTGCTGCCCCCAGGCCCAGCAACGCGAAACCGATCGCCTGCTGGCCAAAGCGCAACAGCGCCTCCTGCGTCTGATCGTCGAGAAGCGGATCACGCTGTCTGGTCTGGTAGGCCATCGCTGTTACATCCTCATCCGTATAGACACGCCTTGAGCCGCATCAGCCCGTCGCGCATTTCTTGTTCTTCGGCGACCATCGCGACGCGGACCCTGTCCGCGCCCGGCGTCACGCCATCGACCTCGCGCGCCAGATAGGCGCCGGGCAGAACCCGAACCCCCGTCTCGCGCCACAGCTTCAGCGCCGCCGCCTCGCCATCCGCGACCGGCAGCCACAGGAAAAACCCCGCCTGCGGCGCGGCATACCCCGGCACGTCTCCCAGGATCGCGTCGGCGATTGCATATTTGGCGCGGTAGAGCGCGCGATTTTCCTCGACATGGGTCTCGTCGCTCCATGTCTTGGTCGCCACCGCCTGCAGGGGCATCGGCAACGGCGCGCCGGCATAGTTGCGCAACTGCTTCAGCTGCGCGATGGCCTCGGCCCCGCCGGCGGCGAACCCCGACCGCAATCCCGGCAGGTTCGAGCGTTTCGACAGCGAGTGGAATACCATCACCCGCTCGGGGTCGGTGCCGGTCCGTTCCACCGCCTCCAGCGCGCCGGGCGGCGGGGTATCGCGGTAAAGCTCGGAATAGCATTCGTCGGCGAAGATGCGGAAATCGTGCTTCTCGGCCAGCGCCAGCAGGCTGTCCCACCACGCCGCATCGGCCACCGCGCCCTGCGGGTTGGCGGGCGAGCAGACATAGGCGATGGCGACCCGGTCGAGCAGGTCGGCGGGCAGGCCCGCGTAATCGGGCAGATCGCCGGTTTCCGGGGTCGCGGGAACATAGACCGGCTCCGCCCCCACGGCCAGCGCGGCCACGGCATAGACCTGGTAGAACGGGTTCGGCATCAGCACGACGGGCTTCTTGCCCGCCTTGGTTTCCGGGCAAAGCGCGAGGCAGGCGTTGAACAGCCCCTCGCGCGTGCCGTTCAGCGGCAGGATCTGGCGGTCGGGCGCGACGTTCACGCCGTAGCGCCGCGCGATCCAGCGGGCGATGGCGGTCTGCAACTCGGGCGTGCCGTCATTCGGCGGATAGCGCCCGAAGCCTTCCAGCGATGTCGCGATCACGTCGCCCACCCATGCCGGAAACGGGTGGCGCGGCTCGCCGATGGACATGTGGATCACCCGCCCGCCCGCGCCATGCGCGTCGAGAAGCTTCCGCAAACGCGGAAATGCATAATCGGGCAGGTTCGAAAACCGCTCGGGAAACACCATGTGACTGCCTCAGGTCCGGGGTCATTCATGCCCCGTTCTCCACGAACCTACAGGCTCGCCGCGTCCCGGTCCAGAAAAAGCGGCGGGGTTTCAGACGGCTGTGGCCATCAGGCCAATGCGGCCTCGGCCGCCGCTCCGATCCGCAGCAAGCGTTCCTCGGCCATGGGCGCGGCCAGCAGCATCAGCCCGCAGGACGCGGTGCCGGTCGGCAGCGTCAGGGCCGCGCAATCCATCAGGTTGCCGACACGGGTGTTCCTGAGCGTCAGCAGGTTCTCGGTCACGAAATACTCCGCGTCGGTCATCAGCCTGTCGATCTCGGGCGGCAGGTTCGGCACCGTGGGCAACAGCACCGCATCATAGCTTGCCGTTTCCGCCGCCCAGACCTGCCGCAGTTCGCGCAGCCGCCGCCATGCCGCGACGAACTCGGGCGCGCTGAAGGACGCGCCGCCGCGGAACCGCTCGAGAATGCGGGCGAACATCTTGTCGGGCGCCGCCTCGATCGTCGCGGCCCATGTCCCGTAGGCTTCGGTCGCGAAAAGGGCCGGCGACAGGTCCATCGCCTCCTCGATCCCCGCAACAGTCCCGGTGTCGATCCGCGCCCCCGCCCTGCCCAACCGCTCGACCGCCGCGGCGAAGGCCGTTGCCGGCGCGTCGCGCACGTCGCTGGCATAGGGTTCCAGCACCAGGAACCGCGCGCCATTCAGCGTCGCGCCGCGCAGGTCCGGGGCCTTTCCGCCCTCCATCACCGCGAGAAGTTCGGCGCAATCCTCCACCGTGCGGCAGAGCGGCCCGACGGTGTCGAAGCTTTCGGCCAGCGGCACCACGCCCGTCAGGCTCAACCGGCCATGGGTGGTCTTGAGCCCCACCAGATCGTTCCAGGCCGACGGCACCCGCACCGATCCACCGGTGTCCGACCCGATGCCCGCCGCCGCCAGTCCGAAGGCGACGGAGGTCGCCGCGCCCGACGACGACCCGCCCGCCACCCGCGTCACATCGTTCACATTGGGTGGCGTCGCCGGGGCCGGATCGGTGTTGCCGCCATAGGCCGGGTTCAGGCCCAGCCCCGAAAACGCCAGTTCCGACATATGCGTCTTGCCCAGGCACACGAGGCCGGCCCGCGTCGCGCGCTGCAGCACCTCGGCATCCGTATCGGGCACGCGGCCTTCCAGCAGCATCGAGCCTGCCTCGGTCACGGTCCCTGCCGTGTCGAACAGGTCCTTCCAGCTGATCGGCACGCCGTCGAGCAGCCCGCGCCGCACGCCGTGTTTCGCGCGGGTGCGCGCCCCCTCGGCCTCGGCGCGCGCACGCTCGGGCGTCAGGCGGGCATAGATGCGCAGGCCATGCTCATGCACTCCGGCGGCGTCGAGGAACGCGTCGGTCAGCTCCACCGGGTCGATCCGGCCATCGCCGATCGCGCGCCCCAGATCGCTTGCGCTTTGCCAAAGCCAGTCGCCCATGCCTGCCCCCCCTGCCCATGTTGTCGCAAGCGACGCTACAGCCCGCCCGCGCCATGGACAATCCCGCCCCGCAACCCATAGTCAGGGGCATGGCACATGACACCGATATTCTGATCGTCGGCGGCGGGCTGAACGGCCCCTGCCTTGCGCTGGCCTGCGCGCAGGCGGGGCTTTCCTCCATCGTCATCGACGCGCTGGACGAGGATGTGCGGTCCGGCGACGGGTTCGACGGGCGGTCCTACGCGCTGGCGCTCGCCTCCGTCCGGATGCTGACCGCACTGGGGCTGTGGGAGGATCTGGCAGGTCACGCGCAGCCGATCCTGCAGATCAAGGCCTCCGACGGGCGCGCGGGCGAAGGCGCGGCGCCGTTCTTCCTGCATTTCGACAGCGCCGAGCTCGAGGAGGGCCCGATGGGCCACATGCTCGAGGATCGGTATCTGCGCCGCGCGCTGCTGGACGCGATGGCGGCCGAGCCGAAGATCGACCACCGCCCCGGCACCACCGTCACCGCCCAGTCGACCGATGGCGCGGCAGAGGTCACGCTGGCCGATGGCACCACGCTGACCGGCCGCCTGCTGGTGGGCGCCGATGGCCGCAGGTCGGGCACGGCCGCGCGGGCGGGCATCAAGCGCACCGGCTGGGCCTACGGGCAGATCGCGCTGGTCTGCGCCATCGCGCATGAGCGGCCCCACGAGGGCATCGCGCACCAGTTCTTCATGCCGCCCGGCCCGCTGGCGATCCTGCCGTTGCCGGGCAACCGCTCCTCCATCGTCTGGTCGGAGCGGGAGGCGGACGCCCGGCGCCTGATCGCCGCGGATGACGCGGCGTTCCTTGCCCATTTGCGCCCGCGCTTCGGGGATTTCCTGGGCGAGATTTCCCTGGCCGGCCACCGCTACAGCTACCCGTTGAGCCTGACCATCGCCAACGCCTTCGTGGCCGAGCGTCTGGCGCTGGTGGGCGATGCCGCGCATGGCGTGCACCCGATCGCCGGGCAGGGGCTGAACTTGGGCCTGCGCGACGTGGGGGCGCTGGCCGAGGTGCTGGCCGATGCCGCGCGCCGGGGCGAGGATATCGCGGCGCCAGACGTGCTGGCGCGCTACCAGTCGTGGCGGCGGTTCGACACCGCGGCGCTGGCGCTGGCGACCGACGGCGTCAACCGGTTGTTCTCGAACGACAACCCTGCCCTGCGCCTGATCCGCGACCTCGGCATGGGCGCGGTCGGCGCGATGCCCACGCTGCGCCGCGGCTTCATGCGGCAGGCGGCCGGGCTGACCGGCGATCTGCCGCGGCTGTTGCAGGGGCAGGCCCTGTAGCCGGCGGATGGGTGCGCCTTCAGGCGCACCATTTCACACCCCAGATCACTCGATCTGCCGGGCCTCGGTTTCCAGCATGATCGGGATGCCGCCGCGGATCGGGTAGGCGAGGTGCGCCGCCTTCGACACCAGTTCCTGCCGCTCAGGGTCGTAGCTGAGCGGCGCGTGGGTCATCGGGCAGACCAGCGCCTCAAGCATCCGGCGGTCGAAGGGCGCGTCGCCCTCGGTCATTGCATCTGTTCCTCGGGCCCGCCACCGCGCAGGGCGAACTCGATCAGGGTGACCAGCGTCTCGCGCCGCGTGCTGAGCGAGGGCGCCTCCAGCAGCGCCTGCTTTTCCTCGGGCGGGAACGGGCACAGCATGGAAAGCGAGTTGATCAGCAACTCGTCCTCGGCTTCCTTCATGCTGTCCCAGTCGGTCGAGAGCGACATCGCGTCGAAATACCGGCCCAGCAGGTCGAGGAACCGCTCGCGGTCGAACTCGTGGTCCACCTCGGTCGGCCCGAGATCGGCGGAAAACCCGTCCCAGGACACGTCGCAGCGGCGGTAGGGGGTGAAGCCCTGCACCTCCTGCTTGATGCGGAACCGCGACATGCCCGACAGGGTGATCATGTAGCGCCCATCCTCGGTCTCGGAGAATTGCGTCACGCGGCCGGCGCAACCGATGGAATGCAGCCTCTTTTCGCTCGACCCCGGCACCTCGCGCGACTGCACCATGCCGATCAGCCGGTGCGATGTCTTCAGCGCGTCATCCAGCATCGCAAGATAGCGCGGCTCGAAGATGTGCAGCGGCAGCCGGGCGCGCGGCAAGAGCAGCGCGCCGGGCAAGGGAAACACGGCGATCATGTCGGGCAGGTCTGGCTTGTTCATCATGGGCACTGAACTAGCCCCCGGACGCGATCAGGCAAAGATCATCGAGCTGAGCCTGCGCCGCCCGGCCAGCGCGATGGGATCTTGCGGCTTCAACGCCTCGAAGATCGTGAACAGCTGCGCCTTGGCCGCGCCGTCGTTCCACTCACGGTCGCGGCGGAACAGCTCCAGCAATTCGTCCACCGCCTCCTGCACCTGCCCGGAGGCATGGAGCGCCAGCGCATGGTCGAAGCGCGCCTGATGATCGCCCGGGTCGGCATCCACCGCGGCCTTCAGGTCGGCCAGCGGCCCGGCCTTTTCCGCCTGCCGCGCCAGCGCGATCTGTGCGCGCACGGCCTCCAGCTCGGGGGCCTTTGCAATCGCGTCGGGGGCGGTGTTGAGGATGCCCTCCGCCTTGTCGACCTCGCCCAGCGCAAGATGCGCGCGGGCCAGGCCGGCCATGGCGCCGGCATGTTCGGGGTCTTCGCCCAGGATGCCGGCAAAGACCTGCGCCGCCTCGATCGCCGCGCCTTCGGCCAGCATCTGTTCGGCAGCCTCCACCGCCTCGGCCAATCCTCCGTCGCCGGTCAGCGCAGCCAGCTTGCCGATGAACTCGGTGATCTGGCTCTGCGGGATGGCGCCCTGGAACATGTCCACCGGCCGGCCCTCGAAGAAGGCCACCACCGTCGGGATGGATTGCAGCGGCAGGCCCTGCTGCGCCAATGCCCCGGCCAGCCGCTGTTCGCGGTCGACGTCGATCTTGACCATGCGGACCTTGCCCTTGGCGGCTTTCACCGCCGCCTCGAGCATCGGGCCAAGCGTCTTGCACGGGCCGCACCAGGTGGCCCAGAAATCGACGATCAC